>Ga0080004_1100308_pt1 | contig 23215 bp, 32 predicted proteins | sample WasSprMetagenome_FD_69207 | JGI IMG/M metagenome (GOLD analysis project Ga0080004, IMG submission 69207) | Sulfidic aquatic microbial communities from Washburn Spring, Yellowstone National Park, USA - WS (SPADES assembly) (version 2) | ecosystem: Environmental > Aquatic > Thermal springs > Hot...
AAGGACATGATGGACATAGACTTTTACAAAAAGGAAAATGAATATAAATGCTAATATCATTATTTTCAGATAATGTACTTAAAAGCGAATTTTTAATAAATTCTTGATTTTCAAGTTTAAAATTAGCTTTAAAAGCTTTTTTAATTATATAACCTCTAAGACCAAAAGCATTTTTATCTAAGATCATAATGGTAACACCAAATTTTAATACTGTAACACTATTTTCTGTATTACTTTTTAAAGCTTTTTGTTTAAATCTAAAGGCTTAAATATTATAAATGATAATTAATCATGGTAATAAGGAATGAGTGAAAAGAAGTCAGTTAGTAGAACAACTGCTATTATGCTTGGAGTAATATGCATTATTTTAGCAATATGTTTAGCAGTAGCGGTAATAAATTATCAAATGATAATAAATGAAAAGGATAAGACTATAGCATCATTGAATAATCAGATTTCAAACCTTCAAAGCCAGGTAGATAATCTCAATTCAATTGTCAGCTTAAAGAAGGTAGAAATACTTGAAAAAGATAAAACTGTAAATCTCCCAGCAGGTGGACATACAACTTTCTATTATTCTACACCATATTCAGGATATATTAGAATTGATTTTACAGCATCTGGTCCAGTATACTTTAGGGTATATAATCCAAGCTATGGATACTCTATACGATATCCTGAATCTGGTACTGAAACAAGTGGAAGATTCATAGTACCTGTTCTTCCAGGTACAACATATGTTTATATTGAGCATCCAGCATTGCTTATTGGAGCATCAGTTACATTCACTATTACTTACGTCTACTAAAATTACTTTTTTAATAAAAATTAAAAAAAGCAAATAATATATCATCATAATCTACAGTTACACTTCACATTCTCCCATATACTGCATTTTCCTGGATGATATAATAAATTACTTTTTACTAATTCTTGCCATATTTCATATGTTTCCTTACATAAAGATACATCTCCTTTATACCCATATTCCTTTAATTTCTCTAAAACTAATGTGTACATCATTTTTCTTACTTCAAATTTTAGTTTTAATCCCCAACCTGTTTTTTCACCATTTTTTAAGTAAGCAATCCACTCCTTATTCTTCGAGTATCTAAGTGTCTTTTGTAAACCTCTTAAAGTTCCAATGGTTATTCTCTGAGGGTCTGTATCTAGGGAAAGTATATCATCTATGAGTTTAGTATAGCATCTCTCCCAATTCTCTATTGGTATCATTGGATCGATTCTAAATCGTACTCCTAATCCATATTCCTTAGCTTCCTTAGCTCCCTTAATTCTATCTTTTATGGAGGGTGCTTTTTCAAATATCCTAGCAACTTCTTCAGCATTTATAGAATAGCTCACTATGAAAAAATCTTCGAAATTCTTTATATTCATTAAAAATTTTTTAGTATGTTCTAATCCTGCTTTAGATACCATAAGTACTCTATGATGAGGATATTTAACAAGAACATCTTTAAGAATTCTAACAAGTTTTTCTGTGGCAGTAGGAACTGCTAAGGAATCACATAATTCACCTGCATTAAATAAAAGTCTTACGTTTTTCTCTTCTGCCCACATCAAAAGCCCATTTAATTTTTCCTTAAGTTTAGAAAGATCTTTAAGTCTGAAGTTTTTCTTTCCATAAAAAGTTCCCTGTAAATAACAATAATCACAACTAAATGGACACCCAATACTCCATTTTAATTCCCAAAAAGTAGGGCAAACTATACTTGAAGGTGATTTATTAAATAGTGAAAAGTAATATGAATATGCAAATTTATGTGGAACTTCTAAAATAGAATATCCATTAGACATATTATTTAGTTTTAGAACTTCATTTCGCCTAATAACATAGTATAAAGCTTTTTCTTTCACATTCTCACTTCTAAACTTAAGTTTTCAATTTATTTATATCATTAAGTTTTTCCGTCTTTTATTATCCTTGCCCTTATTGCACTTTTTAATAGTACTATACCTATTTAGTATTTCTTCAGGATTGTCTATTAAATTATTTAAAAGGCCTGGTAATTTTCCTGTTGCAATGTATTGTATTGTCTCATTTAGAAGCTGATAATTATTTTCCCTTCCCTTTCTAATGAAAATATCATCAATATATTTAATAGCATTAAGATATGGTGCATTTTGCTTAGTATTAGAAGTAACAATAATTATATCAAATTGTTGATTTTCATTTTCTAATTGAAGTGTTACTTTTTCACATAAGTACATGGCTCTACCATTTCTTCCCTTTATTCCTTTTATATTATTAACATAAAAATCACTTAATATATCTGATAACTCGATTCTAGACAATTTGTCAACTTTTTTATTACGCTTCATTGCTTCATTCTCAATATAATTATAATAATCTTCACCTAACCATTCTTTTAACGCATCATCTCCATAATCCTTATGGATTACGTTATACGCTTGCATACCAGCACCATAGGAATTAAACAATACTATAATATCTTTTCTAAATTTTGAACATAATATTTTTTGAAGTGACTCTTTTTTAAATTCCATACCTTCAGGGTCTATAAAGAAATATACATGAAGAGTTTTTCCTTGATTATTAAATAATTCCTTATTTCTTATCTCAAGTTCATTCACTATTTCATTAACTTCAAAATTTGCATCTCTATATTTGACCTCAACATTTTCTATGTTAAGGTGAATTTTTTGACAAAGTAGATTAGCTCGTTTTTCAAGTAAATTACATCTTCTTCCATCTTTTTCTACAAATATATACTTTGTAAAAGGCTCTTTAGCAAAGTACATTGCAATAGGTGCAGATCCTCCAATTTTAATATCTCCAATTTTATTAGCAATACTTTGTTCCAATCCACTTTTGACGAGTTTTTCTCTAGACAAATATCCTATTCCACTTCCAGCAAACAGATCTACATAATAAAATTCTGCAAAATGCTTAGAAATAATTGATGTATACGTAGGTAAATATAGCATATGTAAAATAAGCTTATATATTGTCCACTTATTATACTCAGGATCTATATTAGTATTCAGCTCAGTATCTTCAGAATCTGTAATAATATCGCCAAGCTCTTTTAATTCATTAATCTTCTTAATATTTTTGACAATATCTCTTAATTCTTTCATTTTATTAAAATATATCTTAATAAAGTATATAAAAATTAGTATAATAGTGTCAAAGATGCGATTTCAATTTTTAATGGATTTTTCATATAAATGAATAATAAGGAATCTTCATATATATGCAGATTCTCTATGCCTAATACCATAAAAAAGAATTATACATGGTTCTTTATCACTATAGATAAGTCTATATTTTCCTATTCTGATAGCTCTAAATTCTTTATAAGGTCCTTTTAAAGAAATTGATTTCTTACATTTATATCAAGAGTCTTTATTGCTTTTCTAAAGTGATTTGTAAACTTGCCTACATGCTTATAGCTACTACTCAATATCTAAAACCTCTTTAAGCTCTTTAGAATTCTTGACTATTGTTGTAATTTTATTTTCCTCTTTTCTTTCTTCTAACATTAACATAAATGTAAGTGTATAAGATTCAAGTTCATCAGAAAGCTTATTTAATTTATCTTCAATAATCTTAAGCTTATCATGAGTAGTTACTTCATTTAAAGCCAATAATAACAATATTATTGAAAGAAGAGTAATGACATACTTATGTGCATCTTCTGGATAATTTATAGAAAAATTATAAAGTGTTATTGCATATTTATCAAAGTTATTTTTTATTTGTTTAAGCTTCCATAAATCATGCTCTAATATTATTTCTAATGCATCCTTAATTTCAGCTTTTTTAAATTTTTCATATTTGAAAATTTCAGCTAAATCTTTCTCTGTTAACTCTTCTAGTGTTACTTTCATTATTACTTCTTGAAATGTATAAAATAATAAAGGAATTGCTTTTTCATCCCTTAAAAATTTCTCAACAATAATCTCTATATTTTCGGGATTTTCTATAATTTTATTGATATAAGGCTTTAAGCATTTCATTAAGGCTAAATTAAGCTCAGATTTATGCATTGAAATGTAAGATATGCGAATAGATGAAAGCATGGAGAGAATAGCTTGAGTAATTTTACTCACTTTATTAACATATCCTAAAATAATACAAGATTTTAAATTTAAAAATTTGCTTATGGGTATTATTTAAGCCATTCTTGATATTCAGTTATTTTTTCAGTTATTTCATCTACAAGAGCTTCACTTACAAATCTTAACATATAGTCTGCAGGTATGTATCTTAAAGTAATTATTTGTAACATATCTTAAACAATAATTATACTTCAAAAAATAAAAAAGAAATTATTTCTTTTTAGCAGCTCTTTCTAGAAAAGCTCTTGCTTCTTCAGCTTCTTCATTAGGAATTTCTTTATGGCAGAACCACCAATCATAACATGTATATTGTTTTAGTCTTTCTTCTGCATCTTTAACTGTTGATGCTGGTGATATAATAACTCTCTCTCCTATAAGCTCATTATTAGGCCAATTAGCAGGCATGGCAACTTTATATTTACTACTTACTTGAAAAGCTTTTATCATTCTTAGTATTTCATCAATATTTCTACCTAATTCAGCAGGATAATAAAGAATTGCTCTGATTATTCCTTGAGGATCAACTATGAAAACAGCTCTTACAGTAGAAGTTGCAGATGCTGCATGAATAAGACCTAGCTTATTTGCAATATTTCCAACAGGATCTGCTATTATTGGAAAAGGTATTTCCTTACCTAATTTTTCTTTTATCCATTCAGTCCATTTTATATGTGCATATACACTATCAATACTTAGACCTATGAGCTCTGTATTAAGCTTTTTAAAATCTTCATATCTAGATGCAAATGCATAGAATTCTGTTGTACATACTGGTGTAAAATCTGCTGGATGACTGAATAGTAAAAACCATTTTCCTTGGTAATCATCTGGTAATACTTTCATGCCATGAGTTGTAATTACTTCCAATCTAGGAAATTTCTCTCCTATAAGAGGTATCATTCCAGGCATAAAATCACTCCCTAAAATATATTCCTTAAAATTCTATTTAAGTATTTTTCAATTATATGTATTTTCAGTGCCGGAAGCATCGCTCATTGTCTAAATTTCATAGACTCGCTAACCACTATTCATCATCAATTTTTCTTATTGTTTTATTCTTAATAAACTTAATTCTCTTTTATTTTTCCTCTTAATTCTTCAGGTAGTTTAAGCTCTTTAACAATATAAACTGCATCTTTTACACTTTCAACTTTTGCAATTATTCTTACTTCATTTAATTTCATATACTTATGGCACTTCATACATTTAAAACCATTTTCTCCTTCTTTTACATATCTAGGATTTCCACAGTATTTACAAAGAACAATAAAGTAAACCAAGATTTTAAACCTCGTTTTATTAAAATTCTTTCACTCTTTTTAAATTACTTTCTAACATTATTTTTAGCTTTTTAGATTTTATACTTTATTTAGAGTTTATAATGAGAAAAATTTGTATTAATATACAAATGTTATTAATAAATATCTTTGTTTAAAGGTGAAATATATTGATTTACAATGAAAAATTCTTTGAATTTGCAAAGAATTTATTATTACCAATTATATTAGGCTCTATAATAGGTTTAGCTATTTTCCTTCTTAACAATATTTATAGATTTTTAAATCATATATCACTTCTCCTCATAAGCTATAATCCTATACTTATTTTTGCATCTACATTAATTGCACTTCTTGGAGGTTACTTGATTGTAATATTATTAGCAAATAATAAGAAATGTGGTTGTGGAACTGAACTTGTAATTGAAAGCTATCACTTTAGAAATGGTTTTCTAAGCTTGAAAGATACAATAAGCAAAACATTAGCTTCTGTAATAACAATAAGCTTTGGTGGAAGTACTGGCTTAGAAGGACCAAGTTTACTATTAGGTGGAGGAATATCCTCATTTATTACTAGAAAGCTTAGATTAAATCAAAAGGATGTAAAGAAGCTTTTCTTATGTGGTACAACAGCAGGCTTTTCAGCCATATTTAAAGCTCCATTAACTGGAATATTACTTGCATTAGAAATACCTTATAAGAGAGATATTGAAGCCATGGTATTTGTTCCAGCTTCTATTGCCTCTATTACAGCTTACTTTGTATCAATTGCAACTTTTGGAACAGAAACTATATTCCCAAGCCCAATGTTACTTTCTATTCATACTTCTATTCTAATACATGCAGTTATATTAGGAGTACTTGCAGCATTAATTGCCTTAATTTTCATAAAATTTCTTGAAGGAATTAATATTGCTATTGAAAAACTTACTAAAAAGATCTCAATGTTATATATTACTATCTTAGGTGGACTTATCCTTGGTATTATTGGTTTATTTTATCCTGAAGTACTTGGTTTAGGCTATGAAACTATTTGCAAAATGACTACAACTAAGTTAGGAAATATTAGCTTAATAATGCTCATTTCATTATTAATATTTAAAATAATTGCTACAAGTATAACTTTAAACTTTGGAGGAAGTGGTAGACTTTTTATTCCAACATTATACATTGGTGGAGTCTTAGGACTTATTTATGCATAAGTACTAAATATAGAACCACTTACTTCTTGTGTTATGTTAGCAATGGCTGCTATGTTAGCAGCAGCAAATAAAACTTTTTTAACAAGTATTGCACTAGTTGCTGAGACCATAGGTCCAGGATTAATAATCTCCACAGTAATATCAGCTGCAGTAGGTTATTTTATTACTGGAAATATTTCTCTATATAAAAGTCAGCTTTTAAGCAAAAATGAAAATCAAGTAGCTAATGAAAGTAAATAGTTTAAGTTTAATTCTAAAAACTATTTCGAAAGTAAGAAGATTATTATAAAGGTAAAAACCATATACTTAACCAATAATCTTTCCAATTACAAGTCTTACTTCTTTTTCTTCTGCAATTCTCTCAATTTCTTTAGCTATATCTTTCTTAGCAGTTAGTATAATCATTATTTTCTTGGGCTCTTTTGAATACTTTGTTTTTACTAATTCAGCTTTTCTTAAAAGCTTCATAATTTCATCAATTGATTCAGCACTAGCAGTTACTTCACCTATTATTAATGGATTTTCTAAGAAGATGTTTTTCTTCACCATCTATAATGGCTTTCTTTAACTCTACTCCTTCAGTTATTTCACTAAATCTCCTTAAAGCTTCAGTTAAAAAGTTTCTAACAAATTCCTCAAAAGTAATATCAACAAATTTACTCATATCAGCAAATCCACGTAACATTGCTCCTTCTAAGGACTTTAAGCTCTTTTCTAGAATGTTTATATGCTTTTCTAATCTCTCATAGCTTTCATGAAGTCTCATTTGATCTTCTTGAATTTGTATTATTATATTTAACATCTTATTAAAGTCTTCTCTTAACTTAGCTATTTCTTGTGCATATCTCTCGAGAATTTCATCATGTCTCTTAAAGCCAAGGATCATGTCTTCTCTTAGCTTGTTCATATCTTCTCTAAGTTTTACAAGCTCAGATTCATGTCTATCAAGCCTCTCTAATATCTTTTCAAATTTTTCATCATGTTTTCTAAGCCTTTGTAAAATTTCTTCAAGTTCTAACATACCAATTACTGCACGACGAAAATCTAAGTCCTTCTCAAGTAATTCAAGAAATTGCTTCTTTAATTGTGTTAACTGTTCAACGAAGATAATTACCTCGATAAATTTTATAATTTAGCTATTTTAAGCTAACGCTAAGTTTAAATGATTTAATTAAAACCTGCAGATTCTTTTATATTTCCTCTAAGCTTACTAATTGATAAATATAATTCTTTATTGCTTCTTATCATACTCTTACAACTGAAAGTCTCGCCATTCATGGCAGGGAGGAGGTCAGATAAGTCCTCTTCCTCAAAGCTTCAACTAAGTCCTCTCCATTCCACAAGTAATCAGATTCAAGTCCTAAGCCAACAATATGATCAACTGTATCTGTAGTAGGGGCTATCTTCATTTTAGTCAATTTCTCCTCTATCAAGTCTATAATCTTTCAGTCTTTTTAAATTGTTTCCTATCATTATTTTTACACTAATTTATTAAAAGTGAATACTTTTAGCCTTTCCCTTCATTTGATACTCCACTTGACAGTTCTACTACTTCTTCAAATATAAATGAAAGTACTTAGAAGGAAGGAATAAACCCCTTAATCAAAGACCTATAAATTCAATTCGCAATTTCTATGTTTAATTTCATAGTTGCCTTATCAACTTCATAATTAATTTATTAATCAATTTATTACTTTTATTGCAAAGTTTGCTTTATAGCTTATATGATTAGCAACATAGATATATACAAAAAGATAAGAAAAATTAATAGTGAGCTAAGTATGTTTACATGTCTTAATATTGAGAATTTCCTTAGTCTTAAAAGTATTAGCTTAGAACTAAATAAGGTCAATATTTTAATAGGACCAAATGCAAGTGGTAAAAGCAATATCGTAAGAGCACTTCAGTTAATATCAAATCATTCGAGAAGAGGTTTGCCAATATTAGAAGGTTATAAAAGTTTAATAGATCTTTCATTTGCATTTAATCCAGTTATTAATATTAAAGTTGGACTTGATACTATAATAGGAAATCAAAATTATAAATATGTTTTGGAAATGAAATCTGATAAATATATTGAGCAAATAATTGCAGGAAACAAACCAGTAATAATTAATGATGGAAAAGAAATTGCTATAAGACTTAAAGACAACATAGTTCATCCTAGCATAGCATACTTTCCTTCTGGCTATTATGGTATTGATGCTCCTGCAAGTATACTTACACTTAAAACACTTCCATCTGATATTGAACCAGAAGTTCATAACTTAATCTCAAAACTAAGAGAAATTACTGTTCATTCTTTCGCACCGAGCAGGCTCAGACTTAGAAATGATATTTCTGAAGAGCCATTATTGAAATATTATGGTGATAATCTTGCACGCTATTTGCTTTATCTTTATCTTGAAAGACGAAGAGATTTTCAACGTATTGAAGAAACTTTTAAAAATTTAATTCCTGAAGTAGAAGAAATTGTACCACATATAGAGGGAAATACTGTTGAAATATGGATTAAAATAAAAGGTTTAAATGAGCCTCTAAAGCCATTTAATATTTCAGATGGTACTTTAAGAATTCTTGCTATAATTTCTACCCTTTATGGTGGATTTAGCTTAGTAGTCTTGGAAGAACCTGAAAATTGTATACATCCACATATACTTGAAGCACTAATGAGTCTTATTAGAGAAGCACCATCACAAGTTATTATAACAACTCATTCACCTTATCTTCTTGATTATGCTAAGCCTGAAGAAGTTTATATTGTAGAAAAGAAAGAATTGAAAACCAATATTAAGAAGTTGAGTACAACAAAAGAAGTTGAAGCTATAAAGCAGTTTCTTATGGAAGGTGGTACTTTAGGTGAGGCATGGCATTCTGGGCTTATTGGTGGAATACCTTGAGTAATATTTTAATAATTGTAGAGGGACCAACAGATAGAGCTTTTATTGATAGTATTGCTGAGAAACTTAATATATCATGTAAAGTTATATGTATGAGAGGAAATGAGCCTAAAAAAGCAGATCGCTGGCTAAGAATATGAAGAAAAACATATGGTTTTTGCAAAGTAATAATACTTAAGGATACTCATAGAGGTGATATAGATACATCTTATTTAATAGGTAAAGTGATGAAAATTGCTAATCAATTTAAAGATATAAAAGTGCATCTTATTCAAGTTAAGAGAAGCATAGAGTCATGGATACTTGCAGGACTTTCTGTTAAAAATCCAGAAAATCTTCTTAATCCTGAAGAAGAGCTTAAAAATTTAATACAAAGAAAAGGTAAGCATTATAGTAAAAGCATAAATGTCTACAGGAAACTAGCTTTAGAAGTAGATATAGAAGTTGCAAAATCAAAATCTGAGACATTTAGGAACTTTTTAGAATGTCTTAAAGATTGTTGATGTACAAGATTAATTTATATAAGCTTAAGTTAAAGATTTCTTCTTTCTTTTTACCAATCTAAATCCCTTCAAGAAAGTTATAGTGTTATTAAACATAAATTAAAGGAAATAAATTGTGAGGTCAATGTAAGCTTTTCTTAAATATTAAGAATTTTCTAAGTAAAGATTTGCAAAAATTTCTCATTAAATTATAGAACTTACGCAATATGAAGAAAGTAATAGTTATCATAAAAGAATATAAGTTTGTTAATTTAAGATAATGTTGATTAAAATGAGTAAAAAAAGAACAGCATTTATTGGTTTAATAAGAGATCATAGAACAAAAATTGGTAGAATTAAAGCCATTAGAGGTGATTTAACTAGTTGTAAGAGTGAGAATAAAACTGAGTAAAAACAGTAAGGAAATTGAAACTAATGCGTTAGCAAATAGTGGTTATGATTCTAAAACACCATAAATCTTAGTTCCAATTAAATTAGCTGAAGAACTTGGATTATGGCCTCCAACAATAAATCTTGAAGAAAGTGTATTTGAATCTACAGGAGGACCATTAAGAGTTTGGATAGTATCAAAATCTATTAAAGTAAAGGTTGTAGCAGATATTGAAACAACATGGGTTGAAGCAGATTTAGTAATATCTCCACTTGCAGATGAAGTTTTACTTAGTGATAAGTGAATTAAAAATAGCACTTGAAGATCCTGGTAGAGGGTATTGGAGACTCACATGGGAACCTAAAGAAAAAATTAGAAAAAGTGAACCACCAAAATATTGGAAATAAATCAATTTTTTACTTTTGACAATTAGTACATACAAAAGTCTTTCTATTTATTGGTTTTTGCATATAAAATATTATTTTATTTCCACATACTTTGCAATTTTTATTATATTTATTATATACCATGAGAAGTGGGCCGATTCTTTTTCCTTCTATTTTCATTTTAAGAAATTCTTTACTAAGGAATTCACATGTATCTACTATATTCTCAATTTCTGCTATTGTTAAACTTTTAATTGTTCTTTCAGGATTTACTCTAGCTCTAAATAGTATTTCATTTCTCAAAATATTTCCTATACCTGCAATTATGGATTGATTTAATAATGCAATACCAATTTTTTCATCTTTAAACTTCAATAAGTTTTCAATTGCTTTATTTCTATCCCAATTATTACTTAATGGATCTGATCCTAGCTCATTTTTAAGTCTATTAACAAGCTCTTCAGCTTTATCAATCTCAACTATTGGTGCATTATAAACTACAAGCTTCTTTTCACAGCCCTTTAAAAGAAGTCTAACAAACTTCTCTGGTTTAAGCAAATCTTCATTAATATTGTATATATGAATTGCTCCATACATCATTAAATGCAAGCGAATAGCTAGTCCATTAAAGAATAATATTATATTCTTTCCCAAAGAATCTGCATTTATAAATCTTTTACCCAAAAGCTCATTTATTGGAATATGAATTCTCCTAAAAGTTTTAACTATAATATCCTTAACAATTTCACCATTAAACTCCTTATTTATCTTAATGGCATAAGCTTTAGCTGTAGGTCCTTCAACCATGAATTAAATTATTAGAAAATTTAAACTTAAATTCAACTGTAATTTTAGGAAGAAGTATTTTACTAACATCAGCAAAGACAAAAAAGTTAATATGAATTCATTATTCATATGGATAATCAAAAATAATGAAATATACAAATTAATAAGTCTTGTTTAATTTAAATTACAAGAAACATTCAAGGTGAAATTAATGAGAATTAATAATATTATAAAGTATTTGATTTTATTTGAATTTATAGTTTTAACTGCTAGTGAATTAATTGCTCCAATTTTTCCAATATTTATTACTAAAAGTATTATAGATGGATCGATAGCTGTTGTTGGTTTTTCATCATCACTTTATCTTTTATCTTTTTCTATAGTAAGATTAATTTCAGCAGGTATTGTAGATACTAAGCTAAATGATAGACAAAAAATAACTTTCTCAATTATTGGTACAGTAATGATTGGTATATCTTACATATCTTATTTAATATCAAGATTTTCATGGCATATTTATTTATTACAAGTAATAAATGGTATTGGAACAGCTTTTAGATATTCTCCTTTTATGAGTCTATTTACTCGATATATAGATAAAGGAAAGGAATCATCTGAATGGGGAATAAATGCAGTAGCAACAAGCTTAGGTCAAGCACTTACTGCTGCAATTGGTGGAATACTAGCTGAAAAATATAGTTTTAATATTATATTCATAGCCGCAGGTACTTTTGTTGTATTAGGCTCATTAACTACTATTATTCTTTATAAAGAAATTGATAAGCAATATATTGAGTTGAAATCAAATTAAATTTCTATTATTTCTTCAGGTTTTATAAATCTTCTATACCAATTTTCATAAAGCTCTTTAGTTATAATATGTAGTTCTATTGGTGCATAAATTAATTCCTTATATATTGCAACCATCATATCATATTTTTGCTCTATTTTAGATGTAATAATGAGTATATCTATATCACTAATTGCAGTATAATTTCCACGAACTACTGAACCAAATACATAAACTTTAGCATTAGGATCAAAATTTTTAACTATTTCCTTTATTTTTCTAGCAATATTAAGATAGTTTTTAAGATAATCTAAATTAGATTTAAATTGAATTGACAAGAGGTTTAAACACCTCAATAACAAATTTACTTATATCCTTAACTTCCTCAATAGTATATTCAAAAGGTAAATATCTAGAAGAAATATATGATTCTTCAAGTCTTGCAATATAGTGTAAATTCTTTATATCTTCAATTAATATAGCAATTTTTGGATTAATTTCACTAAGTTCTTTAATTAATTGTCTTAGAGAATGAGTTCTTGGATATGTTCCCTTGATAATTAATAACTTATATTTGAGTATTAATTGACAGTATTGCTCAAAATTAAACATTGCTAAATCAGCTTCATTTTCATTAATTAAGTAAAGTGCATTTTTAAGAAATGCTTCAGCTCTTTTTCTTAATAATTCTGCTTCTTTAAAGCTCAAGGAACTAACCTCTTAAAGTTCTATTTTATCTTTATTAAAAGACTTATCTAATATATATCTTAATAGGTAAAAATTCATTATGAAATTAGTAAAGGATAATATTGATTTTATAATTTTCACTACTTTGGGTTTATATGTTTCTTTTAAACTTTTTAATTTGTGAAAAAACAAAGAATAGGACATATATATCAGCTAAGAAAAGGTAAAATAGGACATATTTGCTTATTGAGACAATTAGAAAATAATGGCTGTAAGAATTAAGCTTAAATTAAAATCTAAAATTTTAGGAAAAATTATAGAAACATCAGTACTTACAAATACTGGTTTTAAAAAAGAAAGTCCTTAAATATTAATCCCTAGTAAGAAAAGTATTCTTAATTAGAAATTATGTTAATATTTGAGTTATTACAGAAAATAGAGAAAAGTCCGAAAATCTGTAGATTTTTTGATATTATTAATTGAAGAAGAAGTTCTTATAAATGATAAACTAACTGAAGAACTTGATACAATTATACTTGCTCCAGGATCAGGAAAATGGAAATTTTCTGATGATCCAGTAGATAAAATATAATGAAAATCTCAATATTGGTAAAGACGTTTAAATATTTACAAAATCTGATAATTTTTCTTTAGAAACATATATTGGAAGTACATCAAGAAATATTAATTCAGAATCATTATACCATGGACCTTCAAGCCATATACATGCTTTACATACAGTTATTCCTTTTGCTTTTTTAACAAGTTCTTCTAATGAAGTTATTGTCCCACCAGTAGATACAACATCATCAAATATACATACTTTACGATTCTTAATAAACATAGTATCATCATTAGTTAATACTAATATTTGTTCTCCTTTTGTTGTTATTGATTTTACTTTTTCAACTAAGCATTCCTTCATGTAAGCTTTAATACTTTTCCTTGCAACTACAAATTTTTTAATGTTTAAATTTTTTGATATTTCATATGCTAATGCTATAGATTTTGATTCTGGAGTAACAATTACTTCAGGATTAAATGGTTTTATAAGCTCAGCTATTTCCTCAGAAATCTTACTTATAAATTCAACATCTCCTAAAACAAGTTCTGCATCAGATGCAATCCATATTCCATTTCCAATAGATACAATGGGAAGTCTTCTTGTAATATTTTTAAATTTTACAATATGATATTCCTGATTATTATATTCACAAACTCTTGGCTTAATCATAGTAAAACACCTCTAAAATTATAATAAACTATAGAAATTCCTATGGTAATAATCATAATGGTAATTATTAAGTAGTCTATAGTATTAAGTCTATAATCTAATTTATGTTTAGTTTTTCTAAGATTAAATGCTTTAAGCTCCATTGCTAATGTTATTTTTTCAGCAGTTTCCATTGCTCTAATTAATAATGGTATAAGTACATAGGTATAATTCTTAATTCTTTTTAATAAAGAGCCATGATCTAGTTCTAATCCTCTTGATATTCTTGCTTCTTTAATTGCTCTATACTCATCAGACATATTATTTATATGTCTTAATGCTAAACCTAGTGTAAATGCTAAAGCATAAGGAAGTCTAAATAATTCTAATGCTTTAATTAATTCTTCAGGTTTTACTACTAAAATAAAAGCAAGTGAAATAGAAATAATTGTAAGAAGTCTAAGTGTCATAAATATACCTATATCTAAATTAATAGTAGTTGAACTACTTCTATAAAATAGTGACCAACTATAAAAAATAGACCATAGTATAAATGCAATTAAAAGTATAGGAATGAACTTTATTAGCATTTTTAGAAAAATCTTCATATTTCTACCAAGTAATACTATAATTGCTGTTATTATAGTTAAAAATAGAAAACAATAAAGATCTTTTACAGTAAATGTTAAGCAAAAAAGTCCAAGAAAAACTATAATTTTAGTTCTAGGATCTAAAGATATATTAGAAAAAATATTATTCAAATTCATAATAGAGATACCTCAACTGGTTTTAATCCAATTTTTTGTATTAAATCATAATTAAGAAGAATTGATTGTGGTTTATCATCAGCTATAATAATACCATTATTAATTATGATAATTCTATTACATAAATTAAAAGCAAGATCAGAATCATGTGTAACAATTACTACAGCTCTATTCATATTTTGCATTTTCTCTATTACAGTTTTAATTATATTAAATGAATTATAATCATGTATTGTTATTGGTTCATCTAAAATAAGAACATCAGGATCTAATGCAAGAGCTGAAGCAATATTAAGCTTAATTTTTTCACTCATACTTAATTCATACGGAGGATCATGAATTCGATTAATTAATTGAAGATATTTTAGTGCATCTTCAGCATAAGATAATGGTAATTTAAGATTTTTACATCCAAATGAAACTTCATCCCATATAGTTTCAAATGTTATATGTTTTTCAGGATTTTGAAATGCAATAGCTACATGTTTAGCTAATTTTGCTGCACTATAATTTTTAGTATTTTTACCAACAATTTTTACATAACCTTTATTAGGCTTTAATAAACCACTCATAAGCTTTATTAATGTTGTCTTACCAGAACCATTAGGACCCATTATAGCTAAAACATCACCACTATAAACATTCAAAGATATTCCTTTAATTACAAAATCTCCATTAGGATATTTAAACCAAACATTATTTACTTCTATAAGTGGAATTCTTTCATTATTTTTACTGATATTATTAATAATAGGAGTTATTTCACTATTATTGTTACCTAGTACAATAATTTTATCAATAGCATTTTCTAATCCCTTAATATGTTTAGTAAGTATTATGAAGCTAATACCTTGTTTCTTTAAATCAATTATAATTTTTTCTAAATTCTTTATTCCAATCCAATCAAGATTAAGTAAAGGATCATCCATAACAATAATTTCAGAATACATTGATATTGTAGATGCTATAACTAATTTTTGCTTTAAGCCACTTGAAAGTTGTGATGTATATTTTTTTCTATAATTTTCTAATCCTAAAGATTTTAATGCCCAATTTAGTCTCTTATTAATTTCTTCTCTATTAAGTCCAATATTTTCTAATCCAAATATTATATCATCCTCTACAGTTAAACCAAAGATTTGAGTTTCATAATCTTGCATTATAAGACCAATCTTACCAATTAATTCATGTGGTTTTTTTCCTAAGATGTTTTCACCATTTAATAGAATTTCTCCACTTATATCTCCTTTAATATAATTTGGTATTATACCTGTTAAGCAATAAGCAAGTGTTGTTTTTCCAGAACCAGAAGATCCTACTATTGCTAATACTTCTCCTTTTCTTAAAGAAAAAGAAAGATTATTAAGAACTTTACACTTACTATAGCTACAACTTAAGTTATTAACAATTAATTTGTTTAAAGCCTCCATCGTATTAAGCCTCTTTTCATTAATACTGGTACAATAGCTCTTACTACTATAGGTGTTCCAATGAGAATTGGTAGTAAATCACTAAGTGATAGTAGAATAACAGCTGGTATAAAAGGTGCTACTCCAACCCAATCAAATCCTATAGCAACAATTGGGACCATGATTATACCAGCAATAAAGGAAATTACTGCTATTTTAATTAAGCCAGTTTTACTTAATGCATCATTAGGTTTAGTTAATAATCCAGGTAGTAAACCAGTAATACCAACACCAATTAAATCAAATATTGGAGTTGCTGGATTAAAGTATCCTCCTAATACAGCCCATAAAGTATTACCAATAGCACCTGAAATAAAGCCAATTATTGGTCCATACATTACTCCAAAAATACATGGTAAAAATGCAAGAACTCTCCAATGAATAGCACCAGGTATTAGTGGTATTGGAGCAGTTAGTAAAAATCCTACACCTGTAACTGCTGATGTGATAGCAGCATATGCAATAGCAGTTAATGCATCAGGTCTTTTTAATTTGGCTTCGGTTTTTGTTTCAGCTTTTAAACTCATAATATCTAACTCCTTAGCCCCCTGAATAATATTTTATTAAGAATATTTAAATTTTACTAGGTTTACACTAATAAAATTTATATAAATGTTTAAAAAATGAGGATAAATTATGTAGTTTAAAATTATTTTTCACTACTTCTTATTATTGATTCTCCTTTGATTCTCCATAAGCCTTTAGCAGGATCTTCAATTACTATACCAAGCTTACTAGCTAATTGATCACTTATTAAAACTTCATCACTATATTCAGAAATAACTATAAAAACTTCAATATTTTCTCTTTCCTTATCTTCTATAAGTAAACTTACATTTGCTCCTCTTATTCTATAAACTTTCATTAATCCTGATGCAGTTTTATAAGTTTCTATAATAATATTATCTGGTAGCTTAGGCCATATTCCAATTTTTTCAGCTATATTTACTGGAATTAATAACTCTGGAACATCAGTTTCATAACCAGTATTAACTAATGCAACTAAATCTAGTGATACATCTCCATATTTTAATCTTAATTTAACTCTTACTCCCATTTACCCTCATCCTTAATGGTCTAATATAACCAACTCTCTTTCTTACTAGTAGTCTTAGTGGTTTAATATAATCAACTTTAGCCAATAATCACACCAATAATATATATTGAAGGAATTTTTAATAAATTTTTAAGTATCAAAAATAATTTTTTAGCAATTCAAAAAGACTGAAAGGAGAAATGATTGTATGTATACACCTCAAAAGATATGCTGTACTTGAGGCAATTGCAAGAGAAGCTAATTCTCATAGTAAAATATCTAAGCTAACAAGTATTGGTATTTATGATGTTTTAGAAATAGTTAATTAGCTTGAGACTGAAGAATTAATTGAAAGAAAAATTAAGGGATTTATTTTTAAGAAAGAAGTTTATGAATTAACATATAAAGGAAAAATTTATTCTTAATCTTAATATTTTTATTTTTCTTGCTCTTAGTGAGCCCATGATGCTAGCCAGTATGGCTAATACTCTATTTAATGATTGAAGTATGGAATTCTAACCAATTATTAAAAATCTTTAGCTTGTGGATATTTACTTTTTATTTTTTCAATTGCTTTTTCATACCATTCTGGAATTTTAATTTTCTGAATTATTCTAGAATAAGTATATGGCTTTATATCCAAAATAGGAGTTTTATCAAATAAATCTAAATTTTTAACTTTAAGAAATCTATCATTTCTTTCAATTAATTCTACTATAGTTATAGCTATGGGATTTGGTCTATGTGGAGAATCTGTACAGAATACACCAACTTCAGGTATTTCTTCTTCATTTAATCCAAGCATTTTTAATCGTCTTGGCTTAACCTTAAGGACTTTACGCTTATCATCAGTAACTTTATGAAGATATGCAATTAACATTATATGAGAAAATCCTTCAATTCCATACAATCCTTCAGTATAATCTTCATAAATTTCAATAATTCCTTCAATTCCTTCATTCCAATGAGCTTTTACTTCATCATCATTTAAATTTACATGAACAATTCCAATAGGTTTAATTGAAATGATCATTTTCATCCCCTGAAATTTTCTAAGAAATTTTTCTAATAACTATAATTAAAATAATGGTACAATTATTTTATGCTCTTTAATAATAATTACTGGTATTCCATAGACTTTTGATATTAATTCTGGATTTAGAACTTCATCTGGACTTCCAACTGCAATTACCTTACCACTATTTAGCATTATTATCTTATCAGAAACTCTATAGGCTTGAGTTAGATCATGTAGTGCCATTATGACTATTAATCCTTTATTACTTAAGGATCTTATCAAATTAAGTACTTCTATTTGATATCTTAAATCTAAATTACTTGTAGGCTCATCAAATAATATTACCTCTGGTTCTCCAGCTAATGCTCTTGCTATCATAACTCTTTGAAGTTCTCCTCCACTTAATTCCTCTAATGCTCTATCAGCAAAATCCAATAATCCAATATTTTTCAATATCTCATATACTTTATCTTCATCTTCTTTTGTTGGTATAAAGTTAATATGAGGTCTTCTACCAGTCATAACAAAATCATAAACAGTTAGCATTCCTGTAGCTCTTAATCTCTGGGGTACATAGCCTATTTTCTTGGCTATTTCTATTGATTTTAAATTATGAATAGGTTTTTTATCTATAAGAACTATTCCCATATGAGGTTTTAAAACTCTATTAATTACTTTTAAAAGCGTACTCTTACCAGCTCCATTAGGCCCAATTATAGATAAAACTTCACCATTTTTTACATTTAAAGAAACACCATCAAGTGCTTTTATGCTTTTATAATATAATTTTATTCCCTTTACTTCAATCTCTATAACCATATCTACCACTTTTAATTAATAAGTAAACTAAAATTGGAACACCAAGTAGGGATGTCATTATTCCTACAGGTATGATAGTAGGTGAAATAATTGTTCTACCAATCGTATCAGATAGCATAAGTATAATTGATCCCATTATCATAGATGTTGGCATTAAATATCTATGTCCACCTCCAACAAGAAGTCTAGCAATATGAGGGGCTACAAGACATACAAATCCTATAACTCCAACAAATGATGTAGCTAAGGCTGTTCCTAATGCTGCAATAATAGTAGTCTCTATTCTTAATCTTTCAGGACTAATTCCAGAGGATTTTGCTAATTCATCTCCTCCTAATATTAAGTCATAATCTATTGATTTATAAATAAAGTATGGAATAATTAAAACTATTGAAACTATAGAAACAAGCTTAAGTTCTTCCCAAGATATTCTCCCTAAATCTCCAAAAGTCCAAAATACTACTGTTGAAACTAATATTTCATTGAGATAGAAATATTGTAGAAGATATAATATAGCTTGATAGGCAAATGAAATTGCTATTGCTGATAAAACCAAGGAGCCAGCACTTAATCCAGCCTTATATGCAAGTAAAAGAATAATTAAAACTTGTATTAATGAAAAAATAAAAGCACATATTGCAATTATAAATGGATTATAAACATAGATTTGATAGCGCTGAATTAATCCTCCTTGTAAAATTAAAAGAGCAATTGCTACTCCAAGAGAAGCAGCAAAGGAAAGACCAAAAGTAAATGGTGATGCTAAAGGATTGCGCATAGTAGCTTGAATTGCAGTACCTGCTCCTCCTAAAATTGCTCCTATGATTATAGCTGCTAAAATTCTTCTGAATCTCAAATCCCAAATAATAGTTGATATTGGACTTCCATCAGACATAAAAATTATGCGAATAATATCAATTATTGATATTTTATAATAACCAAGCCAAATTGATATTGGAATTAAAAAGATAGTAAAAATAATTAGTAATAATAGTGTCAATTGTTTTTTATGAGATGAGTTTTTCATCTATTGCACCTTGAATATATCTGATAAGCATTTAAAACCTCCATATGCATCAGCATAGGCTTGATAAATAGGTTTTCCAATAAATACTTGAAATATTTCATTTGCTTTTTTCTCAGGATCTATATCTTTGAATTTCTCAGGATATAATATTTTTCCAATGTAATATGCATCAGCTAAAGCAGTTGCAATATTTGTATGATAGTAATTGTATGGTAATGTGCCATAGACCTTACCTTCTTTAAAAGCATATAATTGTAAGTATTTATTAGGATCTTTATTAAAATCCATTATTACTGTTTGTAAATTTCCTTCATCTATAAATATTACATTAGGTTGTTCATGTATAATTACTTCAAAATCTAAATTAACAAAACCAGTAGTCTTAGTATAATTATCAGCTATTGATTTTGTATTTAATAAGGATAAAGGTGGAAAAGGTGATTGAGTTGATGTAAATGGTTGAGCTCCTTTATATGATACTGCTCCTACATAGACCTTTGGTCTTGGACTTATATCTTTTGTTCTTTCATTTAATTCAATTTGTATGCTTTTAATAAAATTAATAAGTTGATTTGCTCTTTCCTCACGATTTAAAACTTTTCCCAAAGTAGATAAAGCATTACAAATTCCTTCAATATCAAGCTGTCCAGCCTGGCCATAATCCATTACAATAACAGTTGCATTAACTTCTTTTTGAAGTCTATCAGGATCATAAAAATCACAATAAGTTCTACTCATTATAATAACATCAGGTTTAACAGCTATTATTAGCTCAGGTACTGGTGGCTTGCCAGGACCTCCAGGTCCAATTATTGGTAGATTTTTAAAGAGATCACCATAAGCCATTGCATAATCTCTACCAATAAATCCCCATTTCAATTCACTTTCTTCAACTCCTACAACTAAATTTGTTGCATTTAAATAGCATACAAGTCTGAGCATTCCTGGTCCTATTGCAACAATTCTTTCAACTTTACTTGGTAATGTAATATTACGCCCTAAGATGTCTGTTATTGAAGTTTTTGAAGATTGTTGAAATGATCCATAGGATGTAACGAAATAGCTAAATGGTAAAGCAATTAAAATCAATATTATTGCTATTAATAGAATTTTTATTAATCCTTTTTTCATAATTTTTCACTCCTTATAAAAGGAATTTTGAATTCTGAAACTATGCCCCTTCCAATAATAGCCTCACATTTACCAATACAACTCAAACAAAGCTTCTTTCCATTGATTTCAAAAATTCTTGTCTTCATTGCAAGCTCTCCACATTTTTCACATCTTATACTTTCAAATATTGGAGCTCTTTCAATTTCTGCAATTTTTACATCTTCTATTTTAAATAGATCCTCAGGTGCATTCATAAGCGAAAAAGCTATTTCAGTCCAACGCTTTCTCAGTTTTTCTTCATCTTCATCTTTTCCCTCTCTTTTAATAACAACTTTTTCAAAAAGCTTTGAATCTTCTTCATTAAAATAAGTATTATTGAATTTATTTCCATCTAGATAAACTCTAACTCCTTTCCAATTGCTTCTTCTTACTATAGTAACAGCATTTTTTCCTAAGTCTAAATATATTAAACAATTATTACCAAGGGTACAACCAGTAGCAATTTGTACACCATCAGCAAAACAATTATTACATTCAATTATTGCTAAAATCTCTTCAGCTACAGTTTCTGATTCTCTTGCTTTTTCTATACCTAATCTTTTCATGGCTATTTCTGAAGCCCTCAAACCCAATACTAGAAAAGGACATATATGGCCATGAAATTCCTTAGCTTTTTCAATAAGAGACATTTCGACCATATAATCACCGTATTACTTTTTTTAAGTTTTGTAATACTATATGTTGCATAGTTAATAAATTTTTCGAAAAAAGTAATACTATTTGTTACTCTTTGATTATTTACATGTTAGCATTATATCTAACAAATCAATACTGATCAGCAATTGCTATGCTCTAAAACATAAGTTTTTAACTAAGCAATTATTACATTTTTTAAATTTACAATATTCAATATATAATTTAACAAGTTGAGATTCATATTTAATCATTAATTCATTATTTATTCCAAGCTTTGAAGCAATTATCTTGGCATAATCTGAAGGTTTTGGATTTGCTTTATTCCAAATTCCTCTAAGCTCCCTCAGGAATATATTTATGGCTACAGGTCCAAATCCTTTAAATTCCATAAGTCTTTTTTCTAAATCTCTTTGATCTATTGCATACTCATTTATTTTATCAATATCTCCATTATATTTTTCAATAAGAATTTTCATGTTTTCAATAATATTTGTAGCAGTAGAGAAATCATATCTAACATATCCTCCTGAATCTAAAATCTCTACAATTTTATTCCAGCCGGCATTAACTATAGTAAATGGATCAGTAAGACCTTCAGCTATGAATATTTTAAAAGTTTTACCTGCAATTCTAGATGATATTCTTTTAGCGTATAACATAGATGCAATAAACCACTTAAATCTATCAGGTTTAAATCTTAAGTCCAGTCCAAGTTCTTGACTATATAATGGAATTTTACTTAAAATTTCTTCAATCATAGCACCTTTTAAATTAATATTATGCAACCTTTATTATTTTCTCTAATTCTGAAACTGTCACTAATGTTATTCTAAATATAAGCTACTTATTATAAGATATTTATAAAAAATGAAGAAGATTCTAGAACAGTGAATTTTATGATTGAAAAAATTAGAGAAATTGAAGAAGAAGTTATAACAAGAGCAATAGTTCGTAAGACCATGGAAGATTGGATAAGCTTAGCAGAAACAGATGTTGTTGTAGTAGGTGCAGGTCCATCGGGTTTAACTGCAGCTAGAAAGTTAGCAAAAGCT
>Ga0080004_1058321_pt1 | contig 23204 bp, 17 predicted proteins | sample WasSprMetagenome_FD_69207 | JGI IMG/M metagenome (GOLD analysis project Ga0080004, IMG submission 69207) | Sulfidic aquatic microbial communities from Washburn Spring, Yellowstone National Park, USA - WS (SPADES assembly) (version 2) | ecosystem: Environmental > Aquatic > Thermal springs > Hot...
TTATTCTTTCATTCTTTAAGAATCTGGTTAATCTTTTCTCCTTATGTTTGTATTTAGTATTCTCATTGAGCTTTTTATGAGGGGAATCAGGAAGACATAAGAAGCTTTTAGCTAGCTCAGTAATAGTTACAGTAGGGGAAATTAAACAAGCTAGGACTAGAAGAGACAAATTAACTCTTTGGGTCTTAATCAAGACATCGTGAAAAGAATGTGTTATAATTCTTCTCACTGATCTTTTCAAATTAATCAACTCCTTTCTTAGGATAAATTTAGTTTAGAGATCTAATTATACCCTAAGAAAGGAGTTTTTGTATAAAAATTGGTGGGGGGAGATGAGAGCTCTACTTATCATTGACAACCTGAAGAAATGAGCTATAATTTTAGTTAGGAGATAAGGAAGAAGGGAGATGAGAGTGGAAAAAGAATAAAGGCATTTATAGATGGTTTGGGAGGCACTTCAGTCAAGTAAAGCTAAGTCTATAAGATATTAAAAAATTCCGAAAATCTACTGTATAATAAAAAATTTTAGGAGAAAGGAGGGAGGTGTGTGAGCGGAGCAAGATATAGTAAAAGCGTCACAGCAGATTTAATTCAAGGAGGATACTATGTAACTATCAGAGATAAAGAAACAGGTAACACAGCAACAGGTTGGGGCCGAACCAAAGAAGAAGCAGAACAAAGAGCCTGGGAGCATCTTGAAGAGAAACAAGGTCCCCCACCATCAAACCGATAAAACCCCTTGTCCTAGGATTTTAGTACTAGGATAAGGAGGCAAAGGGGTAAAAGTCAAGAAAGTTGGGCTGTGGGGGGTGAAGTGTAGTAAGGCTATAACTAGAAGTGAGATTACAAGAGGCTTTAGAGTTTCCGAGAATCTACTAGTATTTTGAGGAGGTGATATAAATGGCAAAATGCCCTTTTTCGTGGACTTCTCAAGAAAAAGGATGTATCTTTAAAAGGGCGGTTTGGGAACCTGTTGAATGTCTTGGGGAAGCCTGTAAACTCTGGCAAGAAGGAGACTGTGTCTTTAATATTATAGAGAAGAAGTTAAGAGAAATAAAGTCCTCTAAAAATCCGTAAAAAATGCTAAAAATCCTTGTAATAAAGAGTATAAGATTCTATCAAACTTATATATCACCTAGAATGTCTCATCGTTGCGTATTCAGTCCTACTTGCTCTGAATACGCTATTCTAGCTATTGAAAAATATGGTCTAATACACGGCATATATAAGACAATAAATAGATTGTATAGGTGTAGACCCGGAAATAGTGGTTATGATCCCCCATAAATTATCTGTAAATTTATGCAAGTTTGACAGGTAGAAGGCTAAAAGGTGGCATAGTTTTTTAAGGAGATTTTGTTTCCCTCCAAAAAAATAATCCTTTGGACCTTACTCCAGGCTCTGATGATATGAAGAATATCGGGATACTTTGGAATAGAGGGGTGACAATAGACTATTAATTTAGTGCTGGATACTGGGCCTAACTACTGAAAAAAGCCTTTTGGGGATTTTAAAAGCTCTTTATTAAAAACCTAATGGGGCGGGCTTACAGCCCGCCCCTATTCTTTATTTTTTATCCTATAAATCCAAACTGTTTTTAACTGGAGCTCCCCTTTCTTATATTCCTCAGGAGTGCCAAAATTATAGGCTAGAAGCCATATAAAATATTAAGATAATAATGATCCCATATGGAAAAAACTAAAATTTACAAGGTCTACCTGCGGAATATAGCCTGTAAGTATGTATCTATGATGAGTGAGGAGAACAAGGTCTATTTTAAATCTAGGCAAGAAGCCATAGATGCAGGGTATAGACCTTGTAAAGTATGCAAGCCCTAAGAAGTAAAAGAAGTAAAAGAAAAAGTCTATCTCGGGTATATATTTAGAAGTTTCAAGGACCTTCTATAAATATAGGAAGTTTACACAGATTATTTTACACCCTCGATATATACAATAGTGTTTATAGATGGCTTAGTAAGCAAAGTAAAGGATGGGGGGAGAAGTAAGGAATAAGACAGTATACCTTGTTATTGGGATAAATCTAGATGGTAAGAAAGATGTACTGGGTATCTGGATATCTGAGACGGAAACTTCCAGGTTCTGGATGAATGTGCTAAGTGAATTAAAGAATGGGGGGGTAAAAGATGTGCTTATAATCTGTTCGGATAATCTTCCTGGTATAGAAACAGCGATAAGGGCTGTATTTCCCAGGTCAGAGATACAGATCTGTATAGTGCATCAAGTAAGGAATAGCCTAAGATATGTTTCTTACAAAGACTTAAAAGAGATAACCAAGAATTTAAAGGAAATATATCAAGCATCTACAGAAGAGATGGCATTATTAGCCCTAGACAGATTTGAGGAGAGGTGGGGTAAAAAGTATCCACATATAGTAAGTTCGTGGAGGAACAACTGGGAGAGTTTAACGACGTTTTTCAAATATCCACCTGAGATAAGGAGGCTGATATACACTACAAATCCTATAGAGAGCTTAAATAGCCAGATAAGGAAATTCAATAAAAGCAGGACCATATTTCCAAACGATGAGGCATTATTCAAGGGGGTATATCTATCGGTGGTAGAGGTTACAAGGAAATGGACGAGCAAGATAAAGGATTGGCCCTTGATACTATCAGAGTTATCTATTTATTTTAAGGATAGAATAGGAGGGTACCTATAATATGAGATACCTAGGAGGTTTACACAGAAAACTTGACAGACCATTACCAAAATTGGAAATCCCCAGTTAGCTATTGCCTTAAAGAGTTCTTCGTATCTACATCCTCCACTCTCTAGTTGGTCCCAAATTTAGATATATAAGGACTAACCTTCTACCCATACCAATACCTCTATAGTATGATAAAATTCCAAGTTGGTGGTTGAATACTTACTTTTAGGGCATTTCTGGTTAAAAGCCACTCTAATCAAGTAATTATTAATATTTGTGCTACTTCGTTCACCAAATTGCAATAGTTACACTTTTTGAATCAATATTGACAAATTTAGAACATAATGTTATATTAAAAATAAAGTATTAGGAGGTTAAATGGTAAAAGGGGTAAAATCAGAAAGACGAAGAGAGGAGATATTAAAAATTGTAAGTGAGTGGGGAATAGTAGCTGTAAAGGAGCTTGCTAAGGAACTTGGAGTTTCCTTACTTACTATCCGTAGAGACCTTGCTACTCTAGAGAAAGAGGGTCTTATAGAGCGTATATGGGGTGGAGTTACTCTAAAAAAGCTCCATCAAGGGGAGCTTACTTTTGAACAGAGAAGTATCCTAAATTTAGAGGAAAAGCAGGCTATAGCAAAAGCGGCCATAACCTTAATAAAGCCTAAAGATGTTATTGCGCTCACATCTGGAACAACGGTTTTCGAACTGGCAAAGTTAATTCCTGATATCCCTGATATTCATGTAGTTACCCACGGGATTAACACTGCTTATTACTTGGGGCAAAGAGGGGTAAAGGTTATTGTTCCTGGAGGGTATTTAAGAGAAAGTTCACTTTCGTTAGTGGGAGATAAAACAGAGGCTTTTTTTAAAGATATTTATATAGATAAATGTTTTATGGGGGTAGATGGGATAGACATAGATATAGGAGTAACTGCTCTATATACTGCTGAAGCATTAGTGTATAGAGCAATGATTGAGGTTTCCAAAGAAATTATCGTATTAGCAGACCATACTAAGTTTGGGAAAAGGAAATTAGCTTTGATTTCTCCTATAGAAAGGATAAATGTAATTATTACTGATGATGGAGTTGACCCTAAGGTATTAGATATATTTGAAAAGAGAGGTATAAAGGTAATGATAGCCAAAGTAGTTAAAAGTAAAACAACTACAAGAGTAGAAAACTTATCTACTGTGTCTGAGAAGGGGGAATAGGCAATGATAAGGCCTTCTTATTTTCATTTATATCTAATCCTAGATGGAGTTTGTTATATTAATTCTGAGAGGAAGGGGTGATGCCTATGAGGGTAGAATAAGTTTATCCTTAAAGTATTATTAGGTGGACTGTAAAATTATCCGGGTGAGTAACTTAGTCTATAAATCTATTTTATCAAAATTATTGATAGGAGGTAGAGTAAATTGATTAAGCGGTCTATATTGGTTACTGTGATATTTTCATTGATATTTAGCGGATTTATGAATATGGGATATACGGCTGAGATCGTAAGAGTGTCCCTATGGAATCCAACTCCTGGGCTCTGGGGAAGACCTGTACCCACTGAGACTCCAATTGCATTAGCTATTGCTAAAAGAACAGGTGTATTATTTGATATCCATTGGACCCCAGGAGATCCAGAGACAGCATTAAATCTACGTCTTGCAAGTGGAAACTGGGAAGAAACTATTTATTATACTAACCGTGATTGGGTAGCAAAATTAGTTAAAGCGAAAGTTATTATTCCTTTGGATAAGTATTTTAAAGACCCCCAAAATTACCCAAATCTAGCTAAAATCCCCCCTAAAGTGCTCAAGAATTTTACATTTACTGATGGACATATTTATGCATTTCCCTCAGGATGGTTTGAGGATGAGGATCAGATTTATGGATATTGGTGCGTCAATGGATGGTATGTGCATCCAAAGTATTTAAAAGCTGTAGGTATGACCACCAGAGATTTGTCTGATATAAAGGGGGTTGAGAAGTTTTTATTGGCTGTAAAGACTGCAAACTTAAAAACTGAAGATGGACTACCAGTTCTTCCCTTTTCTAGTGGACAGGACGTTTCTACATGGAGAACTGTCGCAAGTACATTTGGAGTTTCTACCGCAGGGATGGGATTTGAAAAGATTGGGAATGATTTTGTACACTACCGAGATAATCCTAAATTGAAGGATGCTCTTCTCTGGCTTAATAGATTATATCGCTCTGGATGTATCGATAGAGAAATTACAGCTCAAAAAAATGAACAGCTGAGAGAGAAATTAATGAGAAGAAGAGTTGCTATGTTGGCAGATGCCGCATGGAACTGGTGGCCAGCAATAACCTCTGGGGTAACCCCTGCAACAGAAATGGAATTTATTCATTATCCAAGGGTCACAGGGGTAAAAAGTCTTGGTGTAAGTAATATTTATAATCCATGGGGCTCATCTGGTCTTTTAATAACTACAAGTTGCAAGAATCCTGATGCAGTTGCAAAACATGCTGACTGGGCACTTACTACAGGAGTATATCGAGCATGGGAACTTTTTTATGGTCCTAGAGGAGAATTTTGGGATTGGGATCCTAGGGAAGGAGCACCATACCATATATTTTTAAATAAGGATTTAGAAGACGCGTTAAAAAGAGGGGACTACAACAAAATGGCTGAATTAGGTGTTGGAGTACCCGGCTTTTTGATGGCTCAAGGTCCAGATCTTAACTATTATCGACCTGCTGAAGAAAGGAAAACATTACAGTATATTTTTGATCTACATAGATTCTATGTAAAAGAGGGATTTACAGCTAAAGCAAGACCCTGGGATCTTGTAATTATGCCTTTAGAAGGTAAGTGGAATAGATACAACACTATTCTCTCTCGGTTAGATACAGAATACTTTGCAAAACTTATTACTGCTAAAACTGCTAAGGAATTTGAGGATGTATGGAAAACATATAGAACACAACTTGAAGCACAAGGTCACTGGTCTGAAGTTAAAGCTGAGTGGCTAGATACTTATAAATCCCAATTTAGCCAGTAGAGGAGGAGGGCACTTGGATCTATAGCCTTTTTAGGCTAAAAAGATCCAAGTGCCTTAAATATATAGAATTGATTCCCTGGTAGAATAAGGAGGATACACCTTTATGCAAATTAGTAAGTTAAAAGGGTATCATGGTGAAATTGTAAATTTAAAATGGGAATATCCTAGGAGAGATGTTAAGGAGTACTCGAATGATTTAGATTTAGTAAAAATGTCTCATTGGGCACTTCATCATCTTATCAATAATCCTATAAAGGAATTGGAATATGCTTGTCGATTTAGTATCTGGCCACTTAATTGTCCTCCCAGACCTCCTAGTATTGAAGGTCCTGATCCTATCGCTATAGGAGATACTGATAGTCGAATGGACTATGCATGGATTTATATGCGAGAGATGAGTGGACTTCAAGTAGGAAGAGAGGTTCAAGATGGGGTTAGAAGACGTATCCTTAGTTATATTGGTGAGGATGGCTTCAGCTGGGTTAAATTAAACCATTACATGGAATCAAATGATCCAAATATCCCTTATGGGATTAGTACATGGGCCACTATGAAGGCTATTCTAAGTTTGTCAGAAACTTATGCCCAGACGGAAGATATAAATATCCGTCGAATTGCTCGTAAAGCATTTGAGGCATTACTTAGTTTGGCCTCATGGGATACTGGACGAGCCTGGTATAAGGGAGGCGGAGGTCCTATTGTTAATGGTGAATGGTATCCTACAGGGCAAACTTATAGTTATCCAGCTATTATAGCCCATATACTACGCTACTGGGAAGTTACTAGAGATGAAGAGGCTTTTGATTTTGCTTGTGCTCTTGCAGATGGAATGCTTGCTGGACTTCAAGAGAATATCCCTGAGAATAACAAAATTCAGGAAGATGGGAGTTTTAAAGGCCATACTCATACTACTTTACATGCGGTATGGGGTATAGCTTATCTAGGTGCAATTACCCGTAATCCTAGATATATAGAATATGCTAGGAGAGTCTATGAATATGTCCTTAACTGTGGAACTGACTACGGATGGTTTCCATGCGCAATGTGGGATAATACTGTAAGAGGAGTATCTGAAACTTGTGCAGTAGCAGATATGATAACAATAGGAACTTGGCTAGCAAAAGCAGGCTATCCTGAGTACTGGGACAACGTAGAACGGGCAGTTAGAAATTATTTACGCTATGCCCAATTCTTTATTACTACACCTTATAAGGAACTATATCTTGAGTTAAATCAAAATTGCAGTAGTGAAGAGATTAAGGATAGTTTAGATACTTTACAATCTTTACAGGGAGGATTTCTTTGTTGTACAAAACCTAATGATATTATTGTACTCCCATACTATGAGGATAGGAGAGGTATGTTTATGGCAGGTTGTTGTATAGCAGAAGGAATGCGTGCTCTCTATACAGTATGGAAGAATATAGTTACACTTGGAGAGAGAGGAGAGGTATTCATCAACATGGCTTTAAATAGAAATGCCAAAGAAGCGACAGTTATTTCTCATTATCCTGACGAAGGAGGTCTTTCAGTTATAGCCAAGAAACAGGGTACATTTTTCATACGTCCTCCAGTATGGACCCCCCGCAGAGAAGTAGTAACTTTATACAATAATCAGGAGATAACTCCTAAGTGGCGTGGTGATTATGTAGAATTTTCAAATGTAACTTCAGGGGATATGTTAACAGTAAAGTATCTTCTGCCTAGTTTTACTCAAAAGATTCAGATAAATGATCAAGAATATAAAGTCATCTGGAAAGGAAATACCGTAGTAGAAGTTGAGAGTCTGACTCCACCTCGTCTGCCTTTATTTTCAAAAGAAGATATTCCACTAGATTCTCCTTATGGGGGATATGAAGGTTAAGATGAGAATTTCTGAAAGGCAGGGTAATAAACTACTAATTAGTCTGAAAGAGATAATTAAGCCATCTGAACTTAACTATATTTTGAAAAATTTATGGAAGTTTAGATGGCACTATATAATGATTCTTCCTGGAATTGTTCTACTATTTCTCTTTGCATATATGCCTATAATGGGAGTTCAAATAGCATTCAAAGAATATGATTTGACAGCCGGCATATGGAAGAGTCCATGGGTAGGTTTAAAAAATTTTTACTTTCTTCAAGACCCATATTTTTGGCATACTGTAAAGAATACATTGGCTATCACTATATATCGTCTAATGTTTGGTTTCCCTATACCGATAATTTTTGCTCTTTTACTTAATGAAGTACGAAATGAAAAATTTAAAAAGGTGATTCAAACCGTATCTTACTTACCTCATTTTGTTTCTTGGATAGTAGTTGCTTATATATTGACTTCAATGTTAGCTCTTGACACTGGCGTGGTGAATTTTATTCTTGAGAAACTTGGATTCTCTCAGATTTTCTTTTTAGGGGAACCTAAATATTTTAGAGCTATCGTTGTTATAAGCGCTATATGGAAAGAAATGGGTTGGTCTTCAATTATTTATTTAGCTGCCTTAGCAAATATAAACCCAGAATTATATGAAGCGGCACTTATTGATGGAGCTGGAAGATTTGCAAGAATACGATATATAACTATACCTGGAATAATGCCAACAGTTGGTATTATCTTAATATTATCGATGCCCGGATTGCTAAGTGCAGGGTATGAACAAATATATCCGCTAGTAAATCCAGCAAATATGAGTGTATCTGAAGTTTTAGATGTATACATCATTAGACTTGGACTTGTAAGCGCTCAATATAGTATAAGTGCCGCTATTGGGCTTATTCTTGGGATTGTACAAATGTTATTAGTACTAACTGTTAACTTCCTTATAAAAAAATCTGGAGGAGTAGGATTATGGTAGTTGGGAGGGATAATATATGACTAAAAGGTCTTATTTTGAATATATAAATTATGTTTTACTTGCAATGGTAGGAATATTAACCTTATACCCGTTCTTATTCATCTTTATCTTATCTTTGAATGAAGGTACAGATACAATGCGAGGAGGGATAGTGATATTTCCAAGGGCATTTACTTTAATCAACTACAAGTTTATGTTGGCTAATAGTACTTTACTTAAGGCTTACAGAATTACTATTCTTAGGACGTTAGTAGGTACTGTTGGGAGTGTCTTTATTACAGCGCTAGTAGCTTATGGTCTCTCTGATCCCAAATTACCAGGACGTTCTATTCTTATGATATATTTGTTAATTCCGATGCTTTTTAGTGGTGGACTAATCCCTTATTATCTGCAATTACGAAATCTTAGACTGATAAATACATTCTGGGTGTATATTGTGCCCGGATTATTTAATATCTGGAATTGTATTGTGATGAAGACATTTTTTCAAGGTATTCCAGAGAGTTTAAAAGATGCTGCAAGGATTGATGGTGCAAATGAATTTCAAATTTTGTTTAGAGTTGTTTTCCCTGTATCTCTTCCTATGTTTGCTGCAATTTCTTTATTTGTAGCGGTAGGACATTGGAACGATTGGTTTTCAGGTGCCTTCTTTGTATATGATCCAAAATTAGTACCTGTTCAAACTTACCTTCAGCAGTTGATGACTCAGGAGATGGAAGGATTTAGAGCTTCAGCTCCTTCTGTAAGTGATATGATTAAATTTAGAGAGTATTCTACTATTACATCTTTATCTCTGAGAATGGCTGCCGTATGTATTGGAACATTACCTATTATATGTTTATACCCCTTCTTGCAACGTTACTTTATTAAAGGAGTACTAATAGGTTCTTTAAAAGATTAGGTATGAATTAAAGAAATAAGTTTTAACTAAAAGTTAAAATTTTTAGAAGAAAGGAGAAGGAAAGAAGAAATGAGTAAAATAAGTTTCTATAGTAGGAAGCGACCTACAGTCCGTTATCAATCTAGTACTACAGTTTATGAGGAAGCTCTTGACTCTACCCGTTTTATTGGTCTATACTGGTCAGCTAGTGGATATGTTCAGAGAGAGAATGTTGTTGACTCTTTACCTACGTTGGATCCTCTCTTGTTCAAACTCCAATCATTTGAATTAGAAATTAATGGACAAGAACTACATAACCACTGGGAATGGGTATCTTTTAAAGAGCGATCTGAGTTAAAGCCAGATACTAAAGAAGCTATAGTTGAGCTTAGGCACCAGATTTTACCTTTAACTATAAAGGTAATAACAAGGCTTGATGATACACCTTTTCTTGTTCGCTATTTAGAGATTACTAATACAGGATCGACTCCTATGGCTCTTTCAAGAGTGAGCCCCTTATCTGGAATCCTATGGACATTATCTAGTATTGCGTATAACGGCTCTAGCACAAAAGAGCGTCTTAATCTTTTCTATCCAGAAACTTCTAGTGCTTTTACTCTTGGATATTTTGATTCTATTGCTCAAGGAAATGAAGGGAACTTTGTATGGGAGCCCCTTCCTCGTGGAACAAGACGTATAGAGTGTAATAACGGTAGGAGTGGTTGGGGAGGGCCATACTTTATCATACGCAATGAACTTACAGGAGAATATGCAGTAGGAGCATTAGCATGGTCAGGCAGTTGGTATATTGAATTTTGGAATGATCCCTTCCTAGGTAGGAGTGGGATTCCTGAACGAGGATTTACTTTATCTTTTTCTATAGGACCCAGCGGGAAAGCTCCTCTTCGTGTAATTTCTCCGGGGGAAACCATTAAAACTCCCGAAGTGCACCTAGCTTTACTTCATACTGATTTTGACGAATGTGTGAATACTACATATGCCCATCTTCGTAAGTCTGTAATCCCTCCTATGCCTAAAGAAAAGAGAATGTATGCACTTGCAGGTCGAGTGGTCGAATATCCAGGGGATTGGATATTCCGAGAAATTGATATTTCTAAAGAGATGGGCGTCGAAGGTTTTATGGTAGATGCTGGCTGGTATGGAGAGGAGTTTGATAACTGGTGGCAGTATAGAGGAGATTGGCAGGAGGGAAGCTGGATCCCTGGAGGCTTAAATGCGGTAAGAGAATATGCACATAAGAATGGTTTATTATTTGGACTCTGGATGGAACCAGAGTCAGTTGGACCTAAAAGTAAGATACTTAAGGAACATCCTGATTGGATCCTTAGTACAGATGATGGAAGACAGATAGGTATTGGTCTTAATTTAGCTAATCCACAAGCTGTCTCTTACTTAAGAGAACAGGTACTTCGCGTTATAAGTGAATATAAGCTAGACTTTTTTAAGATTGACTATAATATTCTTACTAAAGAGGGGGGACAAAATATTATAAATGGTTATGCTGAACACGAAGAATGGAGACACTATGAAGTGATCTATGAATTGTTTGATTCAATTAGGAAGGAATTTCCAGACCTTGTTTTAGAAAATTGTGCTGCCGGTGGTGGACGTAATGATTTAGGAATGCTTTCTAGGTTCCATTATTCTGTTATTTCAGATTTTTCTACCTTTCCACGCAGTATCCGAGCTCTTAACGGTCTCACCTTATTTATTCCTCCAGAGGCTTTAGTTTACTATCATAATCATATCCAAAATGCACATCAGATGGCAGATTTGGATACTCATTTAAGAGTATGTTTATTCAGTAGAGTGATCTTTGTGGGTTTTGGAGCTCAAGATGCAGATAGGACAAGTGAATACTTTGAAAAAACACGCCGATATATTAGGCTTATTAAAGATTTTACTGGGCCTATTCTAGGAAATCATCCATTAGTATTTCATCATACTCCAGATATCGGGGTCTTAAAGCCTGCAGATTGGTGTGTACTAGAATATATTTCTAGAGATAGAACAGTAGGATATGTAGGTATATTTAAACTTGAAAGCTCTGATGATACTTATCTCTTTAGATCTAGAGGATTAGATCCTTCCAAGATATACGAAGTCACGTTGGATAATAAGAACTTTACCTTTGAATGTAATGGAGGCGAGCTTATATCTAAAGGACTACCTATAACTTTAACTACTCCCTATACCAGTGAACTAATACTCTTTAGGGCAAAGGAGTAAGGGTTTATGCTCTTTCAAAAGCTATCTACTGATAAGTTTTCAAAGAATTTCTTAATGAGGAGGATAGGAGATATATCACAAATCGGAGGTGTTAGGAGGTATGAACTTTTAGATGGAAAGGCTAAGGGTGTTGAAGCAATAGATGTACGAACAGGAACAGGATTTATCTTTACTGTACTTATTGGAAGAGGAATGGATATAGCGTGGGCAGAGTATAAAGGCATCCCGCTGGCATTTATTTCTAAAACTGGGGTGGTTTCTTCTTTATACTATGAAGGGTCTGACTTAAACTGGTTAAGGAATTTCTTTGGTGGACTTCTTACTACATGCGGACTCTCTAATGTTGGATGGCCTTGTGAAGAAGTAGTAGAAAATCTAGGATTACAGAAGTTTGGACTCCATGGAAGAATTTCTAATACTCCAGCTGAAAACGTGAATATAAAGAATTATTGGGAAGGTGATCGATTTATAATAAACATCTCTGGTAGAATGAGAGAGGCAATCCTTCATGGAGAGAATTTAATTCTAGAAAGAGAGATTATAACAGAACTTGGCAGAAACTCCTTTGAAGTCCATGATACAGTTGAAAATGCCGGGTATGAAGAATCTCCACTAATGATACTGTATCATATAAATATAGGCTATCCGCTGTTAGACGTATCTAGTAGGTTTATATCTAATTCTATTGAGATTACCCCCCTAGATGAATATTCTATCAAAGGTTTAGAAGAGTACAATAAGTTTAGTGAGCCTATCCATAAGTTTAAAGAACTCATATTTGCTCACGAATTAAAAACTGAAGGAAATGGGACAACATACGTAGGAATAGTGAATGAAGAATTAAACGTAGGATTGTATGTAAAATTCAATAAGAACGAACTTCCTAAGTTTACCCAGTGGAAACAGCTAGGTGAAGGTGACTATGTATTGGGAATAGAGCCAGGAAATTGCTATCCAATTGGTAGGGTAGAGACAAGAAAGAGAGGAGAACTAGAGTATCTATCTCCTGGAGAAAGACGTAAGTTTAACTTAGAAATTGGAGTAATCTCTTCTAGTGAAGATATATATGAATTCAAAAAGAAAGTAGCTTCTCTCTAGAGGTGAGTAAAGATGACGTCAAGAGAACGTGTCTTAACAGCATTAGAACATAGAGAGCCAGACAGGGTCCCTATAGACTTGGGAGGAACGGTTGTTTCTTCCATTGCGGTCTCTACCTATGAAAAATTAAGGGAATATCTAAAATTACCAAAGAAAGATGCCCGAATAATGGATTTAGTCCAGCAAATAGCTTTTGTAGATGAGGATGTTATGAGAGAACTTGGGGTAGACATAATCCCAATTTTTGCTAATCCTCCTTCTATTTATACACCAGTATTTTTAGATGAAGGAGAAAAAGGTATCTCATTTAAAGACGAGTTCGGAGCTACTTTAAGAAAACCTAAAGGAGGTTTCTATTTTGATTGGCAGGAATTTCCACTAGCTGAACCTTCAATTGATCTCTTAGAAAAAATGCCATGGCCAGACCCACTAGATCCTGCTAGATATAGAGGACTCCGTGAATATGCAAAGAGAGTTCGAGAGACTTCTGAATATGCACTTTTTGGAATGGCTCCGTGTGGGCATGATCTTTTAAATCAGCTCTTCCGAGTACGTGGGATGGAGAATGGACTAATAGATCTGATACAAAATATAGACTTTGCTGAAGCATTTTTAGATCGAATGACAGAGACGATTATAAAAGCTCAAAAAGCGTTTTTAGACGAGGTGGGAGATCTAATAGATATACACTTTGCAGCTGATGATTTAGCTGGCCAGAACGGTCCTCTTATATCACCAAAGACTTTTAGAGAGTTAATTAAACCTAGATGGGGTAGGATTATAGCTACTATCAAATCTAAAACAAAAGCGAAGGTCTTCTTTCACAGTGATGGAGCAATAGAAGAATTTATCCCTGATTTAATAGAGATAGGGATAGATATTATTAATCCTGTTCAAGTTAGTGCAAAGGGGATGGATCCTGCTAAACTAAAGAAGAAGTATGGTAAGAATATATCCTTTTGGGGTGGTGGATGTGATACACAGAGAGTGTTACCATACGGAACACCAGCTCAGGTTCGAGAAGAAGTAAAAAGGCGTATCAAAGAATTGGCTCCTGGAGGGGGGTTTGTTTTTAGTGCAGTTCATAACATTCAACCCTTTGTTCCTATAGAAAATATACTAGAGATGTTTAGAAGTGCTAAGCAGTTTGGAGTTTATCCTATCAGGCTAGATTAATTTAGGAGGGAGGAAATATTGGAGAAGATATATAACGTAGGAATTATAGGTTTTGGCTTTATGGGAAAGACCCATGCCTATGGATATCTTAGTATACCTTTTTACTATGACCCAATACCTATAAAGACAAAGTTGTTTGGGGTATGTACTTCTAAGAAAGAAACAGTTCAAAAAGCTAAAGAGAAATATGGTTTTGATTTTGCAACGACTGATTATAAAGAATTGATAGAACATCCTAAGGTAGATATTATACATATCTGCTCCCCTAATATTTTTCATAAAGAACAACTTCTCTATGCTATAAGAGCAGGAAAACATATCTATTGTGATAAACCTCTGGTATGTAATCTAGATGAGGCAAGAGAAATAGCTGAAGCATTAAAGAATTATGACAAAATAGCTCAAATAGCGTTTCAATATCGTTTCTATCCTGCAACTATGAAGGCCAAAGAATTAATAGAAGAAGGCTTTGTTGGGATGCCTATATCCTTTAGATTCTCCTATTATCATTCAGGAAGTTTAGACCCTCTTAAGCCAATGGGATGGAAACAGGAGAAAAGTTTCGGAGGAGGAGTATTACTTGATCTTGGTTCTCATATTATAGATCTGCTTTATTTCTTTTTAGGAGAATATGAAAGTGTTATGGGAGTTAGTAAAATTCTATATCAGGAAAGGGTCTCTAGAGAGGATCCTAAAAAGAAAGAAAAAGTAGAGGCGGAAGATTTTTCTTTAATGCTGGCCAAAATGAAATGCGGAGCAATAGGAAGCTTAGAGGTTTCAAAAATAACAGCTGGAAGTAATGATGACTTAAAGTTTGAAATATATGGCACTGAAGGAGCTATAAGATTCAATCTAATGCAGCCTAATTTCTTAGAAGTTTATAGTCTTAAAGATGAGGAGGGAAGATTTGGAGGTTCAAGAGGTTTTAAGTTGATAGAAACAGTACAAAGATACCCAAAACCTGCAGTATTTCCTGGCGAAAAATTTTCAATCGGCTGGATTAGAGGACATATACATTGTCTTTACAATTTCTTAGAATCGATCAGAGATAATAGACAAAGTGCTCCTTCTATCTATGATGGGATCTACAATATACAGGTAATTGAAGCAATAAGAAAATCTGAGCTTTTACAAAGTTGGACAAAAGTAGAATTAATAAGAGGTGAATTCTAATGGGAGAGATATCAGAATGGCATGGGATAGATCTAGTAAAAAGGAGAAGAAAGATAGAGAAAGCCTTCAAAATGGAGGAAATCAGGTCTCCAGAAGATGTCCCTGTAGTAATTAATGTTCCCTCTTATCCTTGTTTTGGGTCTTTAACAAAGCCTAAAGATTACTTTATGAATCCAGCTAGTATGTTAGAATGGCAGGAACAGGCTATTGAACTACACTTACAGAATATTGATGACGATTATGTCCCTTACCTTATTCCATGGTATGGTACAGGAGTTCTAAGTTCATGCTTTGGATGTCAAATTAAATTCCCTGAAGATTCAAGAAATGATCCTATGGTTGTTGCCCCATGCGTAAAAGAGATAAAAGATATTTTCAAACTTAAACCACCAGACTTTTATAATGATGGATTAGCCCCAAGAGTCATTGAAACTATAGACTATATGCGTAAACATAGTTCTTTTCCTGTAAGCCTTACCGATATGCAAGGACCACTTGATACACTTGGGCAGATGTGTGGACACTCTCGACTTTATATATGGATGTATGAAGAACCTCAAATGGTTCATGAACTATTAGACTTAGTTACAGATGCCTTTATAGAATGGGTAGAGGTTCAGAAAAAACATACAGGTGAGCCATTAGATCAAGGATATGGACTTGAGGGTGTATGGGCACCACCTGGAGTAGGTATATGGGAATCTGATGATGATCTTATTGCGGTATCTCCAAGGTTATACGAAGAATTTATTGTCCCAAGATTATCAAAAATCTTCAATACATTCAAAGGAGGTATTATACATTACTGTGGGGATGGATCACATCAGATTGAAAATTTTCTAAAAGTAAAAGGATTACGAGCTATCAACAACTCTCCTATGGGAAATTTGAAGGCATTTCGTACTCTTAGAGAGAAGCTTGGGAGTATTCTTCCACTCCAAATTCAGGATATAGTACCTGAAGATATAGAAGGTTATTATAGTAATCTATTTTCAGAAGTAATAAATTTCCAAGGGATAATAGTAGCTCCATACTTTGTCGATAGTATAGCTATGGACAATAATGGTGGCTATATCGAGTTAATAAGAGACCCGATTGAAACGGCAAAAAGAGTAGTAGAGCAGGTTAGAAGGAGTGTTGAAAATTTTCTAAAGGTTCGAGATTAAACAAATAATTGCTAGGAGGAGGAAAGTATGATTAAAACTAAAATAGGATTTATCCCTTCTAATTGGGATGCTTGGGATGGCGGAGGATGGGGAGGCAAAATGCGCGATAGATGTGTAAACGTACTTAATAGTGTCCCTGGAATAGAACTAGTAGTTCCACCTAAGGAACTTACGGGTGATGGATGTGTAAGTACAATTCCCCAAGCTAAGCAGACTTTAGAATTATTTAAAAGAGAAGGAATACAGGGATTATTAATAGGAAATATGACCTTTGGAATGGAGGTAGCGGTTGGTACTATTTTAGATAATTTACCAAAAGATATCCCAATATTACACTTCTGTACTAGGAGTGGGCCTATACTTGAGAATGGCTCTAGGTCTACTGATACATGGTGTGGACAATTCATGACTACATCTAGCATAAAGAGAAGAGGGTTCAAGTTCATACATATTAATACGTGTAATCCCGAAGATGAGTATTTTAGGGAAAAAATAGAAATATTTGTAAGAGCAGTTGCAGCTATTTCTAATTTTAGAAGAGCAAGGATTGGTCAGATTGGTGTAAGACCAGATCTTTTTGAGTCTCAATTCTTTAATGAACAGGTCTTGCAGAAGAAATTTAATCAAACGGTAGTTCCGATAGATCTCGACACTGTACTAACAAAGATTGAGTCTATCTCTTCTGACAATCCAGATGTAAAAAGGATTATGGAAGAAATTACTAGCGATGTCGAAATAAAAGAATTCAGCAAAGAAGGATTAATTAATTTAGCTAAAACAGAGTTAGGACTCATAAATATAGCTAAAGAGTTGGAACTTAATGCATTGGCGGTAAGATGTTGGACTAGAATGCCAGAACGACTACACATATCTCCTTGTGTAGTATTGGGGAGACTTAATGACAAAGGGATTATTACCAGTTGTGAAACAGACCTCTATGGTGCTCTTACAATGTGGATACTATATAATGCCAGTCTTCGTCAGAGTACTCCTTTCTTTACAGACTGGACAGACCTCCATCCATCTCTACCTAATGTATGGCTCGCATGGCACTGCGGAAATGGGCCCAGGAGTTTACAAGCAGAAGATAGTAAGCCTGTATTGACAAGAAATGAAAGGATGATACAGTGGTGTCCGACATGCTTCGGAGCTTTGGAATTTAAGCTAAAAACTGGTCTAATAACCTGCGCAAGACTAGTAGAGTATGATGGAGAGTTTACAATGTTCTTTGGAAATGGAGAAGTAATAGATGTACCTCCATTTGTAAGAGGGACATATGGGTGGGTAAAAGTTAAAGATGTCTTCGACTGGGAAAACAAGATGGTAGAAAATGGCATTATACAACACGGAGCATTAATCTATGATCATAAAGTGGCAGATAGTCTCGAGATGTTTTGTAAATTCCTTGATATAAAACCTATAAGAGGTGAATAGATATGAGAAAAACAAAGAGATTTACCTTGGAAAGACCCGGAAATTTTATATTAGAAGAAGTAGAGTATCCCTCTCCAAGAGATGGAGAGGTTCTTATAAAAGTAAAAAGATGTGGTATTTGTGGCTCTGATATATCAGCCTTCTTTGGAAAGCATCCGTATATTCATACTCCTATAGTTCTAGGACATGAATTCTCTGGACTCATAGAAGAGGTAGGCCCAAATGTTAGTAATATCTCACCAGGGATGAGAGTTACAGTACTTCCTCATGTACCTTGTGGGAAGTGCGATGCTTGTAGGGGAAAAAAGTATAATTACTGTGAAGAACTAAAAGTTCTAGGAGCTCAGACCGATGGGGCTTTTTCTCAATATATAAGCGTACCGTCAGAAATGGTCTTTCCTCTCCCTGATTCAATGAGTCTTGAGGATGCGGCATTAGTAGAGCCAGCCAGCGTAGGATATCATGCCGCAAAACTAGGACATATTACCTCTTACGACAACATACTTATATTTGGCGCAGGGCCAATTGGTATCTTCACTATGCAAAGTTGTAAAGTATTTAGTGCAGAAACCATCGGGATTGTTGATATAGATGATGATCGACTTATATTGGCAAAAAGATTAGGAGCAGATTATACAATAAACCCAAACCTAGAGAATATCAATGAAAAATTAGAAAAAGCTATAGGAGGACGTAAGAAGCTTTCTTTATTCTTTGACTGCGTAGGAAGAGAAGGAGATGTCTTAGATAAGATCTTTCAGCTTGCTCCTCGCGGCTCAAAAGTGGTAGTAGTGGGAGTTCTATCCTCTGACTATAATATTCCTCATCTACCGGACTTTGTTGAACATGAGTTATTTATCTCTGGAAGTACAATGTATATTCCAAAGGATTATACAGAAGTAATAGACCTTATAAATTCTAAAAGGATTAGAACTGATGGAATAATTTCTCATTATTACAACTTTGAACAGATTCCAGAAGCTTTTAATATGATAGTGAATAGAAAAGAAAAATTCTTTAAAGTAATAATAAAAATTAATGAGGGGGGTAACATATGAGTCTATTAGGAATAGATATAGGAACGAGTAGTTGTAAAGGAGTAGTATTTACTTATGAGGGAGAGATCATTAGCAAGTGTAGTAAAAAATACTCTCTTTATATCACACCTCCTAATATAGTAGAAGCAAATGCAGAAGAGTTATGGTATAAAATAATAGAGATTATAAAAGAACTAGCTCAGCAAGCTACTTATAAAAACGATCCAATAGAAGCTATAGCAATCAGTTCTCATGGAGAAACCTTTATCCCTATCGATAAAGAGGGAAATCCAGTAGGACCAGCAATTATGAATGCTGATAACAGGGCTTTAGAAGAATCCAATTGGTTAGAAAAAGTTCTAGGGAAAGAAAAAATCTATGCTATTACTGGTTTACCCGCCCATCCTATGTATTCATTACCCAAAATTCTATGGCTTAAGAGACATAAACCAGAAATATATGCTTCTGCTAAAAAATTTGTTGGGGTGGCTGATTTTATTCTGTCCAGACTAGGATTTGCATCTTATACTGACTATTCCTTAGCATCAAGGACTATGATGTTTGATATAAGAAAGAGGAGCTGGTCTGATGAAATATTAGAAGCAGTTGAAATAGATCCAGAGAGATTAAGTGTACCACTTCCTGCTGGAGGAAAATTAGGAACAATCGATAAAGAAATAGCTAAAGAACTTGGCTTATCTGGAGATGTCGTCATTACTCTTGGAGGACATGATCAGCCATGTGGAGCCCTTGGTGCTGGCGTAACTAATCAGGAAACAGTCTATGACTCCGCTGGTACGTATGAATGTCTTGTTGCTGTTTCTGATTCTCCAATGAACACGAAAGAAGCTTTTAAATCGAATCTCAATTCTTACTGTCATGTGATACCAAATAAATATGTAACCTTGGCTTTTTCCCCAGGAGGAATGGCAGTTCAATGGTTTCTTAAAGAATTCTGTAGTGAAGAAGTTCAAGATATTGAAAATTTAGGGGTCAATGAATATGAAATTTTCAATAAAAATATTCCTGAAAGTCCAACCGGGATATGCTTTATCCCTCATTTAGTTGGTTCAGGTAATCCTTCTTGGAACCCAAATGCTAAAGGAATAATCTCAGGAATTACTCTTTCTACTACTAAATACCACATTTATAAAGCCATTTTCGAAGGAATAGCATGTGAACTAGCAATAAATATCAAAGTCTTAGAAGAGATATTGGGAAAAGTTAATACAATTTATCTTAGTGGAGGCACTGCTAAGACCGATTTTTCGATACAAATACGTAGCGACATCACAAATAAGAAAATAAAAACATTAATAAATCAAGAGACAGTATGTTTAGGGGCAGCGATTCTAGCAGGGACCGCCTTAGGTGTCTACAAAGATATATCGGAGGGTATACAGAAAACTGTAAAGTTTGGCAAGGAATATCTTCCACAATCAATTAATATTGAAAGATATAAAATACAAAAAAGACGATATGAGTTGCTCTATTCAACACTTATCGGACTTTGGAATGAAGGAGGAGGTTAACATCATGAAAACAAATAAAACACGTAAAGTTATAGAGAATGGTAAGATTCGTTGTATTCTAAATATATCTCAAGATGGGGATCTACTGTTGGAGTCTCTATATAACATAGAGACCGGATTTGAATGGGCATCTATTGGAGGTCCTACAGGGATATATCTCTCACAGACCAGAAAAAAAATAATAGGCTTTACTTCGTCAGATGGATTTAAACCTGCTTGTATATCATTATATAAACTCAAGAACGGAGCAACTCAAACAAAGATATCTTTAATTGAAGAAAAGAGCGGGATAGAAATAACATCCTTCTATACGATTTATCCTGATCTACCTATACTCAGCTACCGCTGCAAAATTGAGAACATAGGCAAAATCTCCCTCCCTGAAATTACAGGTTTTGGTCCATTTTGCGTAAGAATAAAAAAAGATATATTCCCTTGCATATTCTATAATATTCCAGCTATCCAAGGGGAAGAGATAGAAACAGTGAAAAAAGAAGTCCCTCTTACTGAGAGAATAGTATTATTAAATAAATGGACTGCGATAGAAAATATAAGAACTAATAATCTATTATTTATCGCTAGTGATCTAAGTGGGCATGACATATTACCACTGAAAGTCGTTGTAGAACCTGAGGATAATAGTATATTGCTTTATGCAAGTATAGGAGAATTAGATGAAGAAACAGAGAATCATATAACTTATATACTGAATTCTAACGAAAGTGTCGAATCACCAGAAATCTTCCTTGCCTTGACATATGGCGATCTAGATGATGCCTGTAATGAGATTCGTTGTTTCCTTAATACCTTTGTTCTTCCTAAACCTGTATTAAACTTACCATTACTATCCTATAACGTATGGTATACTGAAGCTGACGCTGAAAAACTCTACCTACAAGATTTAGAATTTGCCTCACGAATGGGATTTGATTGTTTTGTTCTTGATGCATCTTGGTATGAAGGTAGTTCCATTATACCAGGGTCTAATAATTGGACAGCTGGTCTTGGAAGTTATAAAGAGTCTACAGAAAAGTTTCCCCATGGGATAAGCTATTTATCACAAAAAGTTCATGAAAAAGGAATGAAGTTTGGGATATGGGTAGATCCACAGAATGTTGACCGCCGTCGTGTGTTGTCTGGTGAAATCCCTCAAGAATGGGTGGCACAAATTAATGGAAAAAATTTAGAATGCTGGCATCCTTCTTTATCACCTACGACACAGCTGTGTCTTGGTAATCCTGAAGTAGTGGAATGGCTAAAGGAACAACTAAGTACTATTATACAAGAATGGCATGTAGACTGGATAAAGTGGGACCCATCAGCAACAGTAAATTATTTTTGCAACCGAACAGACCATGGGCACAAGGAGAGTGATGGTGCGTATGCTTACATGAAAGGAAGACAAGAAATATTATCATACCTTCTTAAACGTTTTCCAAATCTCCTAGGTTGGGAATGCATTCCAGATCTTAGAAATGCTCGGATAAACCCCGGCTGTAGTTATATTCTCCCCGCTTATAACAACATTTTTGTCACAGGGCCTATGCTTGGTCCATATGTATGGGGCTCTATGCATATGGCTTTCCAAACAGCTGATTCACGATATTCTGTTCGTATTGGTACATACTATGAAGCTTCATATTTAGATTACTACTTCCGCAATCTAATGGTTCAAGGGGGACTGTCTATGGGCAATATCACCGGATTAGTCTCTCAAAGACTAAAAAATGCTCCCTTAGGGTTTAATGATGCCTTTAAACGTAATATTATACACTTTAAACAATACCGTCATTTATATAATGAGAACATATATCATCTTGAGATGGATGTTCCAGAAAAATGGCGAGCCATTGAGTATTGCAAACGAGATGGGTCAGAAGCTATAGTATTTATATTCAGAGATGGAAGTTCAAAAAGGATAAATCATGTAAAATTACGTGGACTTGACATATCAGCAAAATATTTGGTAAGTAGTCTAAATGAGAGGCCAGGAAAAGAGAAAATAATTACTGGTGAAAAGCTAGTGAATGAAGGCCTAGAGGTCGAACTCCCTTCACAATACTTAGCAACAGCAGATTATAAAATTGAAGAGCTAGAAGATTCTATACGAAAAGAAATAGAAAAACAAGTCCAATACGGTTCAGACATTCTTATTTTAACTAGAATTACCTAAATAGAGCCTGCAGAGCATCTCCTATTTAGTGGTAGGGATAGACTTAGAGGGGAAGAAAGATGTTCTAGGTATCTGGATATCAGAGGCTGAGACCGCGAGGTTTTGGTTAAACGTGTAGAAGATATCCCCTATATTCTTTTTACAAAAGAGTTATTTCTTTAGAGAGCTTTTATCCCTCCTGGAGGTTTTATGAATCCGATAGATTTCTAGGAGGAAGATTTTTGAGTGCAGACCAGTCAACCGATCTGAAGTTCGGACAATAAAATGGCATCTCCTTCCTGAGCTTACATTCCGCAGGTATAGTATAATGTATAAAAATTTTTTCTTTCAAGAAATGATGGAGGATTAGAATTGAAAGTTACTAATAAAAGTATAGAAGATATGGAGATAATTACCAGAAATATAGATCACCTCGGCATAGTTGCTGGGACCTTTGATGAGCTAGGTATCTCTGAAGTCCTGGATGAGAAGTTACCTAAAAATAGACAGCATAAGGCTCCACATTCCACCATAGTTAAGGCTATGGTCCTAAATGGTCTTGGCTATACAGAAAGAAGGCTCTATCTTTTCCCTCCCTACTTTAATAATCTACCCATAGAGAGACTACTCGGAAGAGGAATCCTTACTGAAGATATAAACGAGGATACAGTAGGAAGGACCTTAGATAGGATATATGAGTATGGTCCTACAAAACTATTCAGCGAGATAGCCTTAAGAGTGATGAAGAAGTTATCAGTAGAACCCCTGCTACTACATCTAGATA
>Ga0080004_1087730_pt1 | contig 23198 bp, 22 predicted proteins | sample WasSprMetagenome_FD_69207 | JGI IMG/M metagenome (GOLD analysis project Ga0080004, IMG submission 69207) | Sulfidic aquatic microbial communities from Washburn Spring, Yellowstone National Park, USA - WS (SPADES assembly) (version 2) | ecosystem: Environmental > Aquatic > Thermal springs > Hot...
AGTTCTAGACTAAAGGGGATCGGCTACAGACGGCTCAAGTGTCCAAGTGCGGCTTGGAGGAGGATAGGGATAGGATAGCAGTCTTGAACATTGAGAAGATGGCTCTAGAGTTGTTGGGCCTTTCTGGGGGATCTCTGACCGCCCCGACTGCCCCGCAGATGACAGATGTAACTCCGAACAGATGCGGGGAACCCTCGCCCTTCAGGGCGGGGAGGAGGTCAGGTACAACAATATGATGACGAGAGAGTGGATTGAGAGGAGGATTTATTATCTTGAAGGAATTCCGGGGGATTTTTTGAACAAGATGACGGAAAGGGAAAGAATTCCGCTGGGAATATTCTACAGGGCTGAAAAAGATACATTCGAAAAAAGAATTGAGAAGTTCGAAATCGATCTCGAATCCGTGATAAGGAAGAAAACGGTCAGCTAACCCTCCTGAGCTTTATAGCCTGCTCCTGCTCTTTCAGTCCATATGCCATGATGACGAGATCCCCGAATCTGAGCTCTTCCTTCTTCTTAAGAAACTCATATGTTTTTTCAAGCCCCTCATCGTAATCCAGCGCGCTTATCTCGTAGGCCTTTATTCCCCATAGAATGCTGAGGGCCCTTGCAACTTCGATGTCTGGTGTTCCGACGTAGAATTCAACCGCAGGCCTTAGGAGGGCCATCCTTCTTGGAGTATTTCCGAATTTGCTGAAAACGACGAGTTTCGAATTTATGTCTTCAGCCAGCTCGACCACCCCTTTTGCAAATCTTTCGTTCAGTCCTTTAACGTCTCTGAACTTGTTTATCGTCAATTTTCTCTCCGTCGTCTCTATTATCTTTCTGAGCCATCTCACCGCCTCTACTGGATGCTTTCCAATTGCAGTTTCTCCCGTGAGCATCAGCGCATCGACGCCCTCGCTGGTTGCCGTGCTTATGTCCACTACTTCAGCCCTTGTTGGAATTGGATTCTCTATCATCGACTCCAGAAGCTGTGTGGCGAGAATCACAGGTTTTCCAATTTCAATAGACCTTTTTATTATTTTCCTCTGCAGATAGGGTATTTCCTCAAGTCCGAAGTTCATTCCAAGATCCCCTCTTGCAACTAGAACGGCGTCACAGAGTTCAACTATTTCATCAAGATTTTTAACGGCAGATTTTGTTTCTATCTTCGCTATTATTTTTGTTCTTTCTCCTCCAGACTTTTTTATGACTTTTCTGAGCATTTCCAGGTCTGAAGGACCTCTAACATAGCTCAGTCCGATGTAGCTGAACTTGTTTTTAACCGCAAATTCTATGTCGGCAAGATCTTTTTCTCTCAGCAGGGGCAAATCGAATTCCTTGTTTGCAACTGCAATCGTATTTCTGGAGCTTATCAAAGCATCTGTCAGCGCTGTGAGTTCAACGAATTCTCCTATTTCAGAAACGCGGAATCTGAATTTTCCGTCGCTCATTATTATGAGATCGCCAACCTCCAGCTGCTCGTAGACCTCTTTTACGGGCAGCGGAAGCTCTCTTCCCTCACTTCTTTCCGAGAGCACGAGCTTAATCGTTTCACCCTTTTTAACAGCAATCTGCCCATTCAGCTCTCCGAGCCTTACCGATGGCCCCCTGAGATCTCCGATGATTGCCAGCGGTTTTGAACAGATACTTTCAGCCCTCAGAACGTTTTCAACCATCGATTTCCACAGCTCTTCGTTTCCGTGCGCAAAGTTTAGCCTGAAGCCGCTGACGCCCTCTTTGCAAAGGTTTATGACGGTGTTTAAATCGCAGGAAGCGGGGCCCAGTGAGGCGATTATCTTCGTGTTCACGATCGATTTTCTCTGCGAAGTTTAATACTTTTGTCTTTCATCGGAGAATAAAAAAGCTGCTGTGGAAAAATATTTATTTTTGAGAAAATATAGGAGTAGGAAATATGCTGATGAAGAAAAAGGGAAATGGTAGAAGAGGATTTCTGGTAGATTGCAGCGCTGTATCCCCCATTTTAGGCTTTGTACTGCTGCTGACGATTCTGATGACCGCAATGGCGATCATTCAATCCACCGCGGTTCCGCAGTGGAACAGGGAAGTTGAGGCGAAGCATCTCGACTCGCTTAAATATGAAGTTGCGGATATCGGCAGAGTGGTTGCAATTTCAGCCTCAACCGGCAACCCTGCGAAGATTGTTCTGAACGCCGGTGTGAGCTATCCGAACTATTATGTCCTTTTTTCCCCAAGCAAAGCCTCAACAACTATAAATGCCGTTCCTCTGGCGATAAACGTTTCCGGAAACATAGTGCTAAGCGAGCAGAGCGCGGCAATAGTTGTGGAACCGAATTACTACTACTATTCCAGGGTTTCCCTTATTTACGAGCATTCTGCGGTTTTGAGAGAGGAAATGAACGGCATAGTTATTCCCGAATCCGATCAGAGTGCTTTCAGCAGGAATTCCATTCATCTGGCAATAATAAAGCCGAACTTTTACAGCTTTGCGACAACTGAGACTGCGAGCATAATTCTAGTTCCAGAATCCTACGGCGGAAGCCAGCTTTTCAGCGGGAGCATAGAATTCGAGTGCTACGATGAAAAAACGGCAAGGTGGTGGAACAATACGCTGGGCAACATCTACGGTTCCGATAACGTTACTGTGGTAGGGAAGAGAGTGATGGTGAGCAATCTGCAGAACATCACTCTCTCGGTTTCAGTCTTCTCAGCTTATGCCACGCTTGGCGGTGAAGTTTCAGCGGCGCCGCAGCAGAGGAGCGTTGGACTTGTCAACATCACACAGCTCAGCCTCTCGCTTTATCAGGGCTCGACAGCGATCCTGATTGTGAAGACTGTTGACAGCTACGGAAATCCTGTGAGGGGCGTTTTGGTCAGCATTTACGACAGCTGCAGCGGCAGCTCGCAGCAGACAAGCGACGAGAACGGGCTCGTCATTTACTACTTCAACGCGGCCTGTGTGGGCGAGAACACTGTAACCTTCAGCGCAGATTCCAGTAGCCTTGCATCCAGCATTCGGGTTCTGTCCCCTCCCAGCGGGGGTTCTCAGCTTAGGATTGAGTGGTATAATGAAAGTTATTTTCTGAGCCAAAATTGTACCTGGTATATAAAAACCGGTGGAGGAGATACTAGGATTTTCTACGCTAAGGTTCCCGCGTCGAATTTGCTTGTATGTTTTGCTCTTAATATGACAAATGTAACAAAAGATAGGGAGTGCGAACTGTCAAACTCTACGGGCTGGGTCTCTGTAAATCTCACAGTTCCGAAGCGGGATCTGAGCTTTAAGGTCTTTGCAATATCCCAAAACAGCTTTGCAACGTTAAATATAACAGTAGAGGGGCAAGCGGGTAATGATTCGTTGGTTTGCAGCTGAGTTTTTTAAAATTTAAAATCCTCTACATGATGCAACCTTCGACAGGTTTGGGATGGTGCGGAACGTCACTAGCGATGTTCAGGGATTTGTTGATGGAAGCTACCACAACTCGGTTTGTGCATAAAGAGCTCCGATGATATTACATCTTCCTAGTCTACTTCTACTCAAAGGACTATACTACGAAGCCCAATTACCGCCCTACCTCAAGGTTGAATACGCTCCCAGGATTTAGCAGTCCTTCAGCTAAATTAGCTAGTCTTCCGCGCTCGCATAATCTGTCTGAAATGAACTGAAACTGCCTTTAGCTTAGAAATTTTCATATTTTTAAATTTTGAAATCGCTGATCGAATCCTTAAAATCCGCCTGATGTTTTGAAAGTGTGCATGCATCGCTGATAAACTTCCTTGCACAGGTATCGATAGCCTCATCGCTGCTCTTCATTCCATTATTCGCGAAGGAGCTCGGGGCGAGCGACATCGAGGTAGGGCTCATCACATCCTTTTACAGCCTGGCAATTTTCATATCCTCCGGAATTTTTGGGAGAATTTCCGATCTTTACAGCAAAAAGCTCGTCCTTATTTTCGGTCTGCTCCTTTCCTCATTTTCATTCTTCGCCCAGTGCCTGGCAAGGAATCCAATTCAGCTCCTCGCGATAAGAATTCTTGTCGGTTTTTCCATAGGGATTTTCCCCGCTGCGCTAACGGCTTATGCCTACAGGCAGAAAGGGAAAATAGGACACTTCACTTCATTCGGCAGCCTGGGATGGGCATTCGGGCAGCTAATTGCCGGAATAATTGCGATTTACTGCGGCATATTCATCCTTGGAGCAATTCTTTTCCTTCTCTCCTTCCTGATCGCCCTCAGAGAGGATCTTCCCGATGAAAGGGTATCCCGAAGCAGGAGCACGGCGAAAATTCTGAGGGAAAACTTTCCTGTATATTTTGCCTTTTTTATCCGCCATACGGGTGCAAGCGCCGTCTGGCTTGTATTTCCCCTATACCTTTCCGAGCTGGGAATTTCGAAGTTCTGGATCGGTGCAATATACTTTGCGAACTCCTTTCTGCAGTTTCTTTTAATGCCGAGAATAGAGAGGTTCAACCCTTACCTTCTTTTGAATCTCGGCGCAGTCTTTTCTGGGCTAACTTTCCTCCTCTACAGCCTTTCTTCTGAGGTTTATCAGTTTCTCGCAGTTCAGTTCCTTATAGCATTTGGATGGAGCGCGATGTATGTTGGGGCGCTGAGGATAGCGCTTGAAAGGAATCCTGAAAAGAGCAGCGTTGTTGGATTTCTGAACTCGACAATCTATCTTTCAACAATCCTCGGATCATTGATAGGCGGAATAATTGCGGAGAACTTCGGATACAGATTCTGCATTCTTTTCGGAGCACTTCTGAGCTTTCTTGTACCATTTTTCAGGATAAGGAAGTGATTTTTAATCGCCCCGGCAACCGAAAAACATGAAGGTCTGCGGATTCAACAGCGTCACGGAAGCGCTGAAGGCGAAGAAGGTCCAGAAGATATACTACTCCGATGAAAGCGGAAAAGTAAGGGAAATCCTTGAAATTGCAAGGAGAGAAAAGATTCCCTGCTACAGAAGGAGCATGAGGGAAAAGATATGCGCCGAAATATCGCCCGTGAGTTTTTCAACCGTAGATGAAATAGCGAGGAAGGCGACGATGGAGAGGGGAACAATTCTTCTCCTGGACAACGTCAGCGATCCGCAGAATCTGGGGGCATGCATAAGGACCGCGGAATTCTTCGGCTGCTCCGGAGTAATAATAAAGAGATGGAGGGCGGCAGGGATAACTGAGGGCGTTTTGAGAGCTTCTGCCGGAGCGGTTTTCCACATCAAAATAGCGAGGGAAGACAATCTGACGAGCGTTGTCAAGAAGCTGAAGAAGATGGGCTTTTTCATCGTTGCAGCGGATCTGGATGGAGAAGATCTGCGGAGAACAGTTTTATCCCCTCCCGCTGTTCTAGTTGTCGGGGGAGAAGATAAGGGCATATCCAAGGGGATAAAAAGGCAGTGCGATCTGATTGTCAGAATTCCCGGAAAAGGAAGCGTGAAATCCCTGAATCTATCCGTTGCCTGCGGTATTGTAATGTTCGAGCTGTTTAAAAATAGGCCCAGTAACGCTTAACTTTTAGAACTGCTAGGAATTGCATCGTATGATCGAGGAACTCCTCCTCCTCATCGACAAGAACAGGTCGCAGATAAGCAAGATGGATGAGGATCTCTACGAAAAGGTGAGGAAGAGAATTGAGGAGCTTGAGGAAAAGAGAAAGGAGGATGAAAGGTTTGAAGATGAGATAAGGACCCTTAAGAGATTGCAGAAAAAGCTTTTCGAGCTCAGAACCGGGAAGATAATAAACGCGGCATGGGCCGAAGTCTGCGGACAGGAGGTAAGTTTTTCCGAGGAGAATTTGACGGAGCCTGAAAGGATATTCTTCAGAAAGCTTGTTGAGCTGATAGACAGCTTCAGAAGGGAGGTTTTTGAGGAGAAAAGGAGCAAGCCTGAAAGGGTTCTTGTAAGGATTAAGAAGGATATCGAGATCCTCGGAATCGATGGAAAAAGATATAAATTGCGAAGGGAAGATGTTGCCACCCTTCCGTTGGAAAACGCGGAAGTGCTGATAAAGGGTGGCATTGCTGAAAAGGTAGAGGTGAAGGGGCAATGAAGTATCCGAAGAAGGTTATGACATTCTGCAAGTATTGCAAGAAGCACACACTCCATGAGGTTGAGAAGGTTGGAAAAGGAAGGCCTAGCCAGCTGAAATGGATTAACAGGCAGAAGAGGAGAAGGGGCAAAGTTGGAAACCTCGGAAAGTTCAGCAAGGTCCCCGGAGGGGACAAGCCGACGAAGAGAGTGAACATAAGGTTCAGGTGCACAGTTTGCAAGAAGGCGCATACGAGGAAGACATGGAGGGTGAAGAGGTTCGAGCTGATAGAGAGGTGATGCGATGAAGAAGAGCAAGTTCATAAGGATCAAGTGCCCGGACTGCGAACATGAGCAAGTAATATTCGACCATCCCTCAACAGTGGTTAGATGTGTTGTCTGCGGGAGAACTGTTGCGAAGCCAACGGGGGGAAAGGGAGAAATTCTTGCAGAAGTGGTCAGGGTTTACGAGTAGTTTGTAGGAAATTTAAATGAAGGAGACGATCAAAACGAGTATAGGCGTTGAAATTGCGTTCACAACTATTCCTGCCATTACGAGCTTTGTTGCGAGCTTCAGTGGGAAAATAGATGCATAGAAGGGAAAAGAGTGGCGGGGATAATCCATCAATGCTGTAAAAAGGAATCTTCCTATCAGCAAAGCTATTAAACACTCCTTAGCGTTTATGAGTCCCTTTTTCAAGAATTCCCCTGCAGCTAGCACAGAGGACGTTGGGCTAAGGATGTGAAGAGATAGAATTGTGGCAAAGCTCGAGGAAAAGCCGAACTGTTTTGCATAAACATCCACTTCTTTTGACAGAAAATCGAAAAATCCGAGGGAAAAGAGGGCTGAAACTGCAATGACTATAATGCTGTATCTTATCAGCACCTTTTTTGTCATCGTAATCGCAGAATTGAGCGAATTTTTTAGGTTTTGTGAAAAATCGTTTCCCAGATTTTCGGGAAAAGTCGGTTCGACGCTCGATCTTTTCACCTTCATCCTGCCATATATTAAGCCAATCAGCATTGAGATAAAGGCCGCCAAAAAGCTGAGCGCGATGTACATGAAACCAACGGACAAACCGAGCGCAACTACTGTTACGGGGAGATAATAGCGTAATAAGAAGGAAACAGTTGAAAGGGGCCTCGTCACTAGGCTATAAGCAACGATTGCAGAATCGTCTATTTTTTCATTCTTGATCGATGCAACAATGCTAAGCCCGCCCCGAATGTCGACGATAGAAACTATGGCGGGAATAGAAAAAAGGGATGGTAGATTTGCTAATTTCATTAGGGGGGAGAGAGGTTTTGATATTAGCTTAGCCAGGCCAAGGCTTACAAGTAAGTTGGCGATAAAAACTCCAAAAAAGCATGCTAGACCCATTGCGGCGATCGATTGAAGGATGCCATAGATCTCCATAATAAATCTGGATCTCAAAAGTTTTAGCGAGCCTCTGATTCGGGAATAACGAACTTCGAACCATTGACGTTTACAACTCTGACATCGCTTCCGTAAATCTCTCTTAGAATTTCATCGGTTATAATTTCCTGTGGAGTTCCAATCCTTATTATTTTACCCCTGCTGATCACAGCAATTCTGTCGGCATACCTGTAAGCTAGGTTCGGGTCGTGAAGTGTCATAACGGCTGAGAGAAATCTTTCTTTAACAATCTTTCTTATCCTTGCAAGAACCATATGCGTGTTTCTGAAATCGAGATGCGCTGTAGGCTCGTCAAGAAGGAGAATTTTTGCTTTCGTCGCTATAGCTCTTGCAATTAAAACGAGCTGTCTTTCTCCGCCACTTAGCTCTGTGTATGCTCTTTCTGCGAACTGCTCAATTCCCACTGCTCTCAGCGATTCAAAGGCTATTTTTCGATCCTCATCGTTTGGAGAGGAAAAGATTCCCAGATGAGGAGATCTACCGAGCAGGACAAAGTCCAGAACTCTGTATGGAAAAGGAGGCCTATGGTCCTGAGGAACATATCCAACTGCTTTTGCAATTTCCCTTTCATCCATTTTTAGGTAATTCTTACCGTCGATAAAAACGACTCCATCAATTGGCCTCAGGATCCTGTTTATGCACTTGAGCAGAGTAGTCTTTCCGCAGCCGTTTGGTCCTAGCAAGACCAGTATCTCTCCATCCTTTAGCTCGAGGTCAACTCCATCTAGAACTAGCGTTTTTCCGTATCCAAAGCTGAGCCTTTCAACTTTCAGGACCATATCCTTTTAGCCCTCCTTCTGACAAGGAGCATGAAAACGGGGGCTCCAAGAACAGTGGTCAGAACGCTTATCGGAAGTTCAAAGCTGAAGGCAGCTCTTGCTATGTTATCTGCAACAATCATAAAGCTCGCTCCTAGGGATGCAGAGACTGGAATTACAATTCTGTTATCTGAGCTGAACGCAAGCCTGACAATGTGGGGAATAAGAAGTCCAACCCAGCCTATTATTCCGCTCACAGAAACTGCACAGGCGGTCATTAGTGTTGCGAGGCAGAGAACAAAGAACCTGTCTCTGTTAACATTAACACCTAGGGCCTTTGCCTCTTCATCGCTAAGTGAAAGGACATTCAGCCTCCAGCTCATGGCTATAATTAAAATAAGGCAGAGAACAGTTGGCGGTGTTATTAGCAAGAGGCTATCCCAAGTTGCGTAGGAGAAGCTTCCCATTATCCAGTAAACGATTCCGGCGAGCTGATGCGGATCGACGAAGAATTTCACCAAGGAAGTGAGCGCTGTAAAAAGGGCTGAAACAATTATTCCCGCTAGGACGAGATTTACTACTGGTACCTCTCCGCCGGTTTTTGCCATGCTGTAAGCCAGAAAAACGGAAATCATTCCGAAAAGGAAAGCAAGAAGCTGTACAGAGCCGCTAAGAAGACCAAAGCCTATCGCCAGCGCTGCCCCAAATGCTGCGCCGCTGGAAATTCCGAGAATATAAGGCTCGACGAGGGGATTTCTGAAAAGGCTTTGGAAAACAGCACCGCATACAGCCAAGCTGCAGCCAACTATTCCGGCCAGAATTATTCTGGGAAGTCTTATCTGAAATATTACAACATCTGCAGTAGTTTTCTCTTCGATGCCGAGGATTTGCCTCATGACAGATTTTGCAACCTCTTCGGGAGGTATTTTGAGATACCCTATCCCGGCTGAAAATATCGCGATTAAAAAGGGGAGGAGGAATATGAACGCGAAAAGGGGGATTCTGATGAAGATAATTTTATTAGAAATCATAATTAAAAAATTAGGTCAGCCATTTTTGTATGACAACTATCAAATCTCTCGTTACAATTTTGTTATCCAGCCAGTCCCTGATCGCGATTATCAGCTCTCTGGTTTGAATCTTTCCGTTATAGTCCTCATCGTAAAACTGCCATGCTGGTATTTGCGGGTAAACCCAAGTGCCTGTGTAGTTGAGTCCAAGGCTTTGGATGTACTCCCTGTGGAGCTCCTCTGGCTTCAGATCTTTGAACATTGGGGGATACAGAATTTTTGCTACATAAGCGGTCTCTGCTACAAGGCCGAATGTGCTGTGAAGCATGTCGCTGCAGACAACGTAGACCCTTTCATTCTTTCCGGCTGCAATCTGGCCAATTTCCGGTCTCGATTTAAGCTTGTTATAGAAATCCCTCAGTTTTGTAACATCATCTGTGTACGGCTTGAAAACCGTTGAAGAGACGGATTTTATGAAAACATCCGGATTCTTTTCGATTATAGTTTCAGCATTTATCTTCGGATACCCGGAATCGCTAACAACATTTGATCCTCCGGCCAGGATTAGTACATCGTTCCATCCGGTCCCATTCCCTGCTGCTGAATAATCAGTATAGCTCTCCCAGTAAACTCTGGCCATCTTTTCGACCTTTCCAACTCTCTCTTTTATTAGATCTAGCTTCGATCTCCAGTATTCAGCAAGATCTCTTGCCCTTTCTTCTTTGCCCAGGATTTTTCCAAGCGTTATAAATTCATCAAAAATTGTGCCAATCTTGTAGAAATCCAGCCTCACAACCTTTATCCCTGTTCCATTTAATTTATCTTCCAGCTTCGCCCTTTCCGGCCACTGAACGTAGGTTATTACGATGTCTGGGGTTAGGTTGATTATAGCTTCAACGTTTGGATCGCTCCACTTGCCAACGTCGGGAACCCTTGGTGCATAGGGTTTCTGCAGGGCGTAGCTTCCCAGCCCAACAATTTTATCCTTTGCTCCGAGCATTATTAAAGCTTCAAGGCAATCGCCGTTCAGACATACTATTCTTTCTGCTTTTTCAATTTCTATCACGTTTCCAGCAGAATCGACGATTGTCAACGCATACGATCCATGGACTAAGAATAGAGCTAAAATTATGCAATTAGTAATCACTTTCTTCATATAGGTATTAACTTATGATAGATTTAAAAGTTTTTTGTTACTTTCCGATCTTTTTTTGAATTATTTTTAAAATATATTAATAAAAAATTGGAACAAGTGTAAAATCTTAAATATCGATGCATCCACTTTTGAAAAGCTCGGTGATGGGATGAGGGTTTCGTTCATAATAGGATACGGGGGGCAGATGATATCCCTCCTTTCGAGTGTTCTGGAGGATGAATCCGAACAGCATGGCTTTGAGTATCTTATCATAAATAGCTCGGTTTCCGAAAAATATGCGAAGGAAATTTCGGAATCGGATGCAGTTGTAGTTTACTCTCATGAAATTCCTGAAAGCGTTGAAAATGCGCTGAAAGAAAGCAGAGCAAAAATTATAGCTCCCCTATCTGGCCATTGCCTGCATTTATGCAGATGCCGTCCGGATCTGCTACTTGAGATTGGAAAATACTTCAAATTTGGGGGAGAAAGGAATTTTAGAAATCTGTTGCATTTAATTCTTAGGGAACTTGGCTTTTGCGTCAGCGTCGATCCAGTCGAGGAAATCCCGTGGCACGGAATATACCACCCTAGGCTCGGAACATTTAAAGATCTGGAAAGTTACCTCGAAGCATATCCGCTGAAAAGCCCTGTTGCTGGAATACTTTTCTACAGGAGTTCTTGGCTCTATGGCAATTCCGCTTTTTTGGAGAGCATTGTAGATGCTATGGAAAGCCAAGGAATCAGCGTAATTCCCGTTTTTACCTATGGTTTCAGGGACATCGCAATGGGAACGCCTTCGAAGGAGGATTCAATAAGGAAGTTCTTCATGAGGGATGGAAAACCAGTTATAGATGCCCTCGTAAACCTAACATTCTTCTTCCTCTTGGATCATGCGGATTGGGATAAAAGGAGGTTTTCCGAATCGGGAATTGAGCTACTGAAAAAGATGGACGTTCCAGTGATAAGCTTGGTTCTCTCGCATTACAAGAGCGTCGAGGAATGGCTCTGGGATCCGCAGGGAATTGATTACCTTTCGCAGGTATACGGCATATCCATGCCGGAAGTGGACGGGGCAATAGAACCGATTTTCATTGCTGGGACGAGAATTGAGGATGGGGTGAAGGTTTACGAGGCATACAAACCCCATGCCGAATACGTTGCCAGAAGAGTCAGGAAATGGATAGAACTGAGAGAAAAGAAGCCTTGGGAAAGGAGAATAGCCATTATCCTCATAAATCCCCCGTGTAAGGGGCTGGAGGCAAATGTTGCAGTTGGCATGGGACTCGATGTTCCTGAGTCTGTGGCAAAGCTTCTGCACAAGCTTGCCGAACTTGGTTATGATGTTGGCGATGTTTCCAAGCTTCCCAAGGATGGGAGGGAACTTATTAATATAATAATGAATAGGAGAGCGATAAGCGAGTTCAGGTGGACTTCGGTTGAAGACATAGTAAATTGCGGCGGAGCAGCTGCTTTTGTCGATGGGGAAACATACATGAAATGGTTCAGCGAGCTTCCCGGAGATGTAAGGGCAAAAATGGTAAAGGACTGGGGAGATCCTTTGGACGTGCTGAATGGCAGGGCTGAAAAAGAGCTTGCTGGAATGGTTTATGAAGGAAAATTCGTTGTCCCCGGCATACTTTTCGGGAAAGTTTTCATAACGCCCCAGCCAAAGTTCGGCTGTGCCGGACCGGCCTGTGATGGAAAGGTTTGCAGAATCCTTCACAATCCGACGATAACCCCTCCGCATCAGTGGCTGGCAGTTTACAGGTGGATAACTAGGATCTTCCGCGCCGACGTTGTAGTTCACTTCGGAACCCACGGCTACTTGGAATTCCGTCCCGGGAAAGGTGTTGGGCTATCTCCGAGCTGCTGGCCAGAAATAAGTATAGATGACGTCCCCCATCTGTACGTCTATGCTGTATCGAATCCGATGGAAGGGGTTATAGCGAAAAGAAGATCGTATGCAGAAATAGTCGATCACGTTTACCCGCCAATGGCAATGGCTGAAGTTCTCGAGGATCTTGAGATTCTCCTGAATCAGTATTTAAAGGCGAAGCAGAACGGCGATTTTGTCAGGGCAGAGCTTTTATACAGGGAAATAATGGAAAAGGCGAGAAAGGGAAATGTTCCAATAAAGGGAAAGAGCCCTGAGGAGTTTGTTGAGAACCTGCATAGGTATCTCGATACCGTGCGGGGAACGCAGATAAATCTTGGCTTGCACGTCTTCGGCTCCTCCTGTTCTGAGGAATCGAAGCTTGCGGAGTACGCGGTGACTGTTATTGCCTACGACTCCAGCAGATTTCCCTCGATATTGAGGGCAATAGCCGAGTACATCGGCCTCAACTACGATGACATGAAAGCGAATCCATCGAATGTGAACGCTCTTGGTTTGACAAATTCGGAAACAATCGAGGCAATAAGAAAAATTGCTGTGCGTGTTGTTGAAAAGCTTCTAAGGAATCCTGAGCAGAGGAATGAAATTCTTGAGATTTTGAACGAGGAATTGAAGCTCGCCTTTGGGTGTAAGGTTTATGTATGAGCTTAGGCCCGAAACGGCAAAAAGGGTTGAGGAATCATTTCTCAGGGCACTTGAAATTGCCGAAAGGATAAGATCCTGCGGCAATGCGGAATACAGAGGCTTTTTCAAGGCGCTGGAGGGAGGATACGTTGAACCCGGAGCAAGTGGAGCGCTGACAAGGGGTAAAATAGAAGTCCTTCCTACTGGCAGGAATTTCTACACGATCGATCCTACAGCTCTGCCAACACAGGCTGCATGGAAAATTGGAGTCGAGTCCGCTGAAAAATTGCTAAAATACTACCTTGAGAAGCACGGCAGATATCCTGAGAGCGTTGGGCAGGTTTTGTGGAGCATAGACGCGTATAAAGCTGATGGTGAGCAGCTGGCGCAAATTCTATATTTGCTCGGAGTTAAGCCTGTTTGGAGACCTGATGGATCTGTGAAAGGGCTTGAAATAATCCCGCTCGCCGAACTTGGAAGGCCTAGAATAGACTGCGTGATAAGCATGAGCGGCATAGTCAGGGACACACTTCCGAACTACATATACCTCATAGACGAGGCAGTTGCAAAGGTTGCATCTCTCGAAGAGCCGCCTGAAATGAACTATGTAAGAAAGCACTACATCCATCACATTTCAAAGCTTTTGGAGATGGGAAAAGACATCGGCGAAGCAAAGGAGTTGGCTCTGAGCAGAATTTTCTGCGCGCCCCCTGGGGCTTATGGAGTAGGAGTAAATCTTGCTGTTGAAGCCTCTGCTTGGAAAAGCGATGAAGATCTTGCAAAGACATGGATTCAGTGGACGGGATACGCTTACTCCAGAAGGCAGTATGGAAAAAAGGCCTTCGAGGTTTTGGCAATGAACATTGGGACTGTTGACATTGTTAACAGGAACCATGTAAGCGATGAGCACGACATCTTCGGTTGCTGCTGCTATTTCTCCTATCATGGCGGCTTCTACAATGCCGTCAAAGCCCTTACGGGAAAAGATGTAGAAGTTGTCACTGTTGACACAAGGGATTTTTCTGCAGTCCGTGTCAGGGAAATGAGGGATGAAATAGAGAGGGTTGTAAGGGCAAAGCTACTAAATCCCGTTTGGATAGAAGAAATGAAGAAGCACGGTTACAGGGGTGCTAGCGAATTTTCAAGAAAGATACTTCACCTCTTTGGCTGGTCCGCAACGACAAGGCTTGTCGAGAAATGGGTTTTCGATGAGATTGCAAAGACTTACATATTCGATGGGGAAATGAGAAAATGGTTTGAGGAGAACAACGTTTGGGCGCTTGAGGAGATAGCTAGAAGGCTGATAGAGGCAGCTGAGAGAGGAATCTGGGAATCTGATATGCTGGATAAGCTTAAGGAGGTTTACGGGGAAATCGAGGGAATTCTGGAGGAATCAATTGGAGGAGATGTGCAGGGAGGGGAAATTCGCATTTACAGCTCCGATGACATAGGAAGCTGGAAAGAGAAAGTTAAAGAAATTGAGAAGGCAGTTGAAATTCTCAGGAGGTGAATTGTGAGGCCAAATCGCATTTTTCCATTCACAGCAGTCGTTGGCCAAGAAAGGGCAAAGCTCGCGCTTCTGATAGCTGCTGTTAATCCGGCAGTCGGGGGAGTTCTATTGAGCGGAGATAAGGGAACGGGAAAGACGACGCTTGTGAGGGCTCTTGCAAATCTTCTTCCGGAAATAGAGGTTGTTGAGGACTGTCCGTTCGGATGCGATCCTAGAAATCCGCTCGAGATGTGCGATTTGTGCTACGAAAAGGCAAAGAGGGGCGATCTTAAGGTTGCGAGGAGAAGGATGAAAGTCGTCGATCTCCCCCTGAGCATAACGGTCGACAGGCTTGTTGGAACGCTGGACATAAAAAGGGCCCTTAAGGAGGGGATAAGGGCCCTTCAGCCCGGCCTTCTTGCTGAGGCGAACAGAAACATACTCTACATAGATGAAGTCAACCTCCTCGAAGATTACGTTGCCGACGTTTTGCTCGACTCAGCTGCAATGGGCTGGAACATTGTTGAAAGGGAGGGGATATCCGTAAGGCATCCTGCAAGGTTCATACTTGTTGGGAGCATGAATCCTGAAGAAGGCGAGCTCCGTCCGCAAATACTAGACAGATTCGGCCTTTTTGTTAATGTAGAAGCGCCACTCGATCCTGAAACCAGGATAGAAATTGTAAGAAGAGTTGAGGAATTTCAGTCGGATCCGATATCATTTGCGGAGAAATACAGGCCAATGGAGGAGGAGCTTAGGAAAAGAATTGTTAAAGCCAAGGAAATTTTGAATGAGGTCTCAATTCCCGAGGATCTGCTCAATCTCCTTGCAAAGTCGGTCGTCGATATGGGAATAAGGACGCACAGGGCGGAAATAGTAACTGTAAGGGCTGCAAAGGCAATAGCGGCACTGGATGGCAGAAGGGTTGTTAGCCTAGAAGACCTGAAGAAGGCAATGGAACTCGCACTGCCCCACAGGATCAAGTCAAGGCCGTTCGAGGAACCGAGACAAAGACAGCCTTTTATGGAGAAAAATCGGGAAGAAAAAAAGAATGAAGGGAGAGAAGAGAGTGGAAAAGAGAGTGGAAAAGCCTTTGAGGGCAAAAAATCCTTCGGGGAGGGGGAAGAGAGATTCGGCATTGAGGATGTCAATGTTGAAACTGAAAGAATTCTCAGGCTAAGGGAAAGGTCTGAGCGTGCAAGGGGTTCCAGGAGCGCTAGAACGACAGTAGTTGACTTCCCGCATGGAATTCCTGTTTCCTATATTGCACCCAGCAGGGAGCCGCATGACATAGACATTGCTGCCACTCTCACAAATGCATTCCTCAGGGGAAGCGGGGTTGTTGAGGAAGGCGACATAAGGGTTAGAGTCAGGAAGGCAAGGGCCAAAAGACTTTGCGCAATAATCCTCGACTCGAGCGGAAGCATGGCGGCTATGAGAAGGATAAGCATCGCAAAAGGTGTTGCTGCAAATTTCATAAAAAACGCATATGTTAAAAGGGATGAGCTGGCCTTAATCAGCTTTCGGGGGATGAGAAGCGAAGTGCTGGCGTATCCGACTAGAAGGTATAGCGATGTCCTTTCAATGCTCGATGGTGTTAAAACGGGGGGAAAGACTCCTCTTTCATCGGCCCTCTATGAATTTGCCATCATGGCAAGGAGTTTTAGGGAGAAGCACAGAAATGCCTTTGTTACCGGGATTTTGATAACGGATGGAAAGGCAAATGTTCCGCTGGGTGGCGATCTTAGGGGAGAGATAGAAAGGCTCTGCAGAATTCTGAAAAAAATGCGCATAAAGCTTGAAATATACGACACAAGATCGCAGAATGTGATAGATCCTGCGCCATCTTTTATCGATCTAATCGCGAGCCTGACAGATGCGGAGGTTCGCAGAATTTAATAAAAAAATTAGGTTAACCATTTCTGTATGACTTCTATCAATTCCCTTGTATTCAGCCCATTGCCAAGCCAGTTCTGAATTGCGCAGATAAGCTCGGCTGTTTCGATTTTTCCATTCGCGTTATCATCATAGAGCTGCCATGTCTTTATTTCTACGCCATGGATAATCTTTGCCAGCTCGATTGCAGCATTTCCCAATCTTTGAGATGGCCTAGAAATTATGTCGGCATCGATGACAAAAACCCTTCCATTCTTCACTGCATTAACGTTCTTAAGCAAGGGCTCGCTCAGTACCCAGTTGTAGAGAACGTTCTCCTCTCCACCCATTCCTCTTCCGCTGTTCACGATTATCACATCGGGATTCGCTGAAATTATGTCTTCAACGTTTACGGATCTCCAGCCATCAAAGCTGAACGCATTCTCCCCTCCCGCAACCTTGATTAACTCATCTATAAATGTGTTTCTTCCGCTGACCCATATTGGTTCATTCCATAGGATGTGTGCAATCTTAACTCTTTCTTTTCCAGAAACAGCCCTTTTTACAGCCTCTATTTCTCTCCTTAGTTTCTCAGCAACTGCCGTTGCCTCTTTTTCATGTCCTGTGAGCTTTCCTATTTTCACGATTGTTTGCATGACCGCTGATACGTTTTGCGGATTAAATGCCACAACTTTCAGTCCGAAACCCCTCATTGTCTCTATCGTCTGAAGCCCATTGCCATGGGCTCCAACAACGAGGTCTGGCTTCAGCGCCATAACCCGCTCGATGTTGACAGTAGAATACCCACCAACAGTTGCCAGCTTTCCCTCTTTTTTAAGCTCGAGAACCTCCGGAGGGTAGTTGCAGTAGTCGGTAACTCCAACAACCTGTTTTCCTGCACCTATTGCGAAGAGTATTTCCGTGTTGCTTGGAGCAAGAGAGACTATTCTGCTTGGTACACCCTCAATCTTCACAGTGTAATTCGTGTCGTCGACCACGTAGTTCTCTTCAAGAGCCGCCACACTCACACAGGCAAACAGCATCAGGGCAGCTATAACCACTTTCATGAATTGCTGATCAAAATTTTTGAATAAAAATTTTTTGATTTCGGATCAAAAGACTAAAATCTTAACAGCGTTAACTATTTAAGAAAAAATGCTTAAAAGAGATATCTCGCTAGATAGACTGCTCTAGGCAAGCCATCAGAAATCCATCTTTAGTCCAGAGGTCAAAATTGCTGAAATTGAGAAGGCATCAGTAAGCTTATATCTCTCGTTTCCCCTTTTGATCAATGCTCTGGCTGCTCGCGGTGTTCATAGCATACTGGGCAATCATCGAGATAATGCGAGTGAAGGGAAAGCTGGAAAAATACGGGAAGAATTACGGGCCAATTCTTCTGCTGAAAACAGCCAAAGGCCTTTCCTTTGTGGAAAGGATATCGAAGCCAAGGCTTTTCTGGAAGGCATTTGCAACAATCGGAATACCGCTGATGCTCTTCGGAATGGCTGTTATGATGGCCCTTTTGATCCTCGCGGACATAGTGATGCTCACATCCCCTCCAAAGCCATCCGAGCTAACATCTCCGCAGGCGGCCCTGCTAATTCCGGGAATAAACCCTTTTATCCCCCTTGTATGGGGAATAATAGGTCTGGCGGTTGCGATAGTTGTCCACGAGCTTAGCCATGCTGTTCTCTGCAGGGTTGAAGGGATAAGGGTGAAATCGCTCGGAATAATACTTGCCCTTTTTCCAATAGGCGCATTTGCGGAGCCAGAGGAAAAGGAGCTTCTTGACAGGAACAGGAGCAAAGCTTCGAAGATCAGGGTGTATACGGCGGGAATTTCTGCGAACTACATTGTAGCTTTCATTGCCTTTGCCCTCTTTTTCAGCATGCTCCCATCCCTCAACCCAGTAGTTGCTGTCGTTGATGAAAGGGGTGAAATTCTCGGGAAGGTTGTTGAGGTAAACGGGAAGCCAGTTTCGGGGAGTTTTGATTCGCTGGTGAGGGAAGGGGAATGGAATTACATGCTGATTGAAAACGATACCGGGAGGCATGAGATAAAATTCTACGGAGTATTTGGGGTGAAGGTTATAGGCCTTTACAGGGAAGGGGGAACTTTCCCCGCGGAGATTGCGGGGATAAAGGGGGGAACGATGATCACGAAGCTCGATGGAAGGAAAGTCAGGAACATAGAGGAGTTCAGGGAAGTCATGATGCAGAAAAGGCCGGGAGAGGATGTGGAGGTTGAAACATACGATCCAGAGAGCGGGAATTTCGATGAATTCAGGATTAGGCTCGTTGAGCGCGATGGGAAAGCGTTCATGGGTGTGTATCTTTCAAACTACGAATGCGTTGGAGGCTTTAACGTTGTAAACACGGGAATTCTAATTTCCAGCCTTCTTGAAATACCCTCAAGGCTTGGCGAACCCTCTTCATGGCTCATTCTGATTTCAATGCCCTTCAGCTTTCAGGGATTTTCCGGAATGGAAAGGCTCTTCGAAAATCCTGCGCACACATTCTGGATTCTGAATTCGCTTTACTGGATAGCCTGGATAAACTTCTACGTTGCCCTTTTCAACTGCCTCCCAGCAATACCTCTGGACGGGGGAAGGATGTTTCAGGAGATGATTTCAGCCTTGCTCAGGAGATCTGAAAGGGGAGAAGAGATTTCTGCAAAAATGGTAAGAGCTTTAAGCTTTTTCGTATTCCTTTCAATATCTTTGATGATCCTGATTCCGAATCTAAGGCTATGAAGTGCAAGAAATGCGGGAAAAAAGCCGTTGCAAGCCTTAGGTCTTACAGGATATCTCTCTGCTCCGAGTGCTTCGTCGAATTCTATACTCGGCTTGTGAAGAGGTCGATCAGGAAATATGGTATATTAAAGAATAATGATATAATACTCTTAGCTGTGTCAGGCGGAAAGGACAGCGCGGCGATGGCATCCGTTTTAAGGGATCTCGGCTACGATTTCGAAATGCTATACATAGATCTCGGAATTGGGGATTATTCAAGGGATTCAAGGGAAAAGGCTGAAAGGCTTTCCGAAATTCTTGGAGTTAAGCTGAACACCGTTTCCCTTTCCGAATACGGCGTTGAAATTGCGAAGCTAAAGGGAAGGATCTGCTCGGCCTGCGGAACTGCGAAGAGGTACATAATGAACAGGTTCGCCAGAGAGAACGGCTTCACTGTGGTTGCAACCGGGCATACCGCTGAGGATCTGGTTTCATTCTATTTGAAGAACATTGCAGGCGGCCAGAGGGATTATGCTGAAAAGCTTCTGCCAAGAATAGAGCCATTCGATGAAAAGCTGGTTGCAAGGGCAAAGCCGCTGTTTGAGGTTAGTGAAAAAGAGAACATGATTTATGCAATCGTAAAGAAGCTTCCATTCAAGGCGGAGGAATGTCCATTCGCTCCGAGGCCCGAATGGAAGGAAATAGTTTACGATATTGAGCTCAGAAAGCCGGGATTTGTGAAGAACTTCTTAAGGGGGCTGATTCAGGAGAAAAGGGAGATGGATTTCAGGCACTGCTCGATATGCGGTGAAGTCTCGCTTGGCGAAATATGCTCATTCTGCAGGCTGAGAATGAAATTTCAGGATTTTGAAAGGAAAGATATTTAAATTTGAGGCCAATTTTTTTTAGATGGCATTGAAGATAACAATAACTGGCAAAGTCCGCGGAGTCGGCTACAGGGCTTTTTTGCTTGAGGAAGCAGACAATCTGCTGATTCCAAAATTCGAAGCGAGAAATGTAAAGATAAACGGAAAGGAAGCTCTAATAGTTCTCATCGATGGAGAAAAAGAGCAAATTGAGAGCTTTGTCAGATTCGTGAGGGAGAACAAGCCGGAGAAGGCTGTAGTTGAAGAGATAAAGGTTGAGGAATACCGTGGTATTGTTAGGGACATAGAGAAGTTCAGGGCAGGCTTTACTTCAACGCAGCTCTCCAAGATAATCCAGGTTGGCCTGGTGATGGTGGAAAAGCAGGATTTGATGCTCAAAAAGCAGGACGAAACGATTGCAGCGGTTAAAGAGGTTAAGAAAGCTGTAGAAGAAGTTAAAGAAGGTGTGAAAGAAGTTAAAGAAGCTGTAGAGGAGGTTGAAGAGGGTGTGAACGAGGTTAAAAAAGCTGTGAATGAAGTTAAAGAAACGGTAAAAGAGGTCCGGGATGGAGTGAAGGAAGTATCATCAAAAATAGATAGAACGAACGAGCTTCTGGAAAAGAGGTTCCAGAGGCTTGAAGAGGAAGTTGAAAAAATAAAGAAGGCTCTGCTTAAAGCCGGGATAGAGATTTAGCCTTCTGTGAATTCCCAGAGGCAGAAGCAATCGCTGGGATGGTTATCTGGAGGGGCGAAGACGCATTTCACGCTAATTTTATCATCTATTTCCCTGCAGAAGGCGCTGAACTCCATGAAATGCATTTTCTTGCATGGGAACTCTCCTCTCCCGCTTTTAATTCTCGCAATCTGCGGCAGGCAGTTTCGAACCCTTAAAAGAAGTTTTCCCTCCCTTTCCTCGAACTCGTATCCAAGGATTATGCACCAGGGGAAGTACTTTATTGCCTTCAAAAATCCCTTAAGCCCCTTTTCCTGGATTTTGAACCTTTTCTTTATTTCTCTTGCGGATCTCGAGCCCATCTCTTCCCAAATCTTTTCGTTGAGCTCAACTGCAGCTTCAAGCCCGAATTTGTTTTCGACTGCCAGAAACCAGAGCGCGTCGACAAGTCTGTACTGTCGGAGGAGAAAATCTATGTACTCTTTTTTCTCCTCATCCCGAATCTCTTCCATGAAAAATCTTGAAAATGGATTTCTTAAACCTTTCCGATTATTTTATTAAGGGAGAAATCATTCCATGGACCTTTCAAAGCTGAAGTTCGTCAATGGCTTAATACCCGTTGTTGTCCAAGATGTTGGCGGGGAAGTGCTGATGCTAGCGTATGCGAATGAGGAGGCGATAAGGAAAACGCTTGAAACTGGATACGCCCACTACTACAGCAGGAGCAGGAAGAAGCTCTGGATGAAGGGGGAAACGAGCGGAAATGTGCAGAGAATAGTGGAGATAAGGGTTGACTGCGACTGCGATAGCTTATTATACATAGTTGAACAAAAGGGGAATGCTTGTCACACTGGAAACAGGAGCTGCTTCTTCAGGAGGTTGGGAGATGAGGATTGTAGTTGACACGAGCGTTGTGATAGCTGGAAGAATTCCGGAATTTATAGAAAAGGAAAATGTTGAGGAAATAATAATTCCAGAAGCTGTTCTTGCTGAGCTCGAAGCCCAGGCAAATTTCGGAAGGCTTAGCGGTTTTAAGGGGCTTTCAGAGATTGAGAAAATAGTTGAAATTGCGAGGAAGAGGGGAATAAGAATAGATTTCGCTGGAAAAAGGCCGGGGATAGATGAAGTAAGGCTGGCTAGCGGAGGGGAAATAGACAACATGATAAGGGAGATTGCTAAGGAAAGAAATGCGGTTCTTTTAACATCCGACAGGATTCAGAGCCTTGTTGCAAGGGCAAAGGGAATAAATTCGATTTACATAAAGCCAAGGGTTGTAAGGCCTGAGGAAACGAAGATAATGTCCTTCTTCACGCCAGACACCGCGAGCGTTCATCTCAGGGAAGGGGTTCCGCCATATGCGAAGAGGGGGAAAATAGGGAATCTGAAGCTCGTAAAGCTGAGCGATAAACCGCTGAGCTACGAGGAAATGGTTGAAATAGCTGATGAGATAATAGAGGTTGCGAGGCAGGATGAGGAGAGCAGCGTTGAAATAGAAAGGAAGGGGGCGACAATTGTCCAGCTTAGGGATATAAGGATAGCGATAGCTGAAAGGCCCTTCTCCGACAGAATGGAAATAACAGCAGTTAGGCCGATTGCAAAGGTTAGCCTTGAGGATTACGGGGTCAGCGAGGAGCTTAAAAGGAGGTTCGTTGAGAGGCAGAGGGGAATTCTTATAGCCGGCCCTCCCGGGGCTGGAAAGTCAACATTCGCAGCGAGCGTTGCAAATTACCTGCTAGAGCAGGGATTCGTTGTGAAGACAATGGAAAGCCCGAGGGATCTAATGGTTAGGGATGAGGTTACCCAGTACTCCCCTTTAGAAGGAGAGATGAGCCTCACTGCGGACTTTCTTTTGCTTGTAAGGCCGGATTACACGATATACGACGAGCTCAGGAAGACCTCCGATTTCCAGGTTTTCGCGGACATGAGGATGGCTGGAGTCGGAATGATTGGGGTCACTCATGCGACTAGGGCAATAGATGCGATTCAGAGGATGATAGGAAGGGTTGAGCTCGGAATAATTCCCCAGGTTGTTGACACAGTCATTTTCATCGAAGCAGGAAGGATTTCGAAGGTTTACGAGCTCAGCTTTACGGTTAAGGTTCCCGAAGGGATGCTTGAAGCCGATCTCGCAAGGCCCGTGATAGAAGTGAGGGATTTCGAGAGCAAGAAAGTCGAGTACGAGATCTACACCTACGGAGAGCAGGTTGTTGTGATGCCCATAGAGAGCGATGAAAGGGCGAAGGAAATCCTTTCGGACAGGCTTTCTAAAATCCTTGATGATTTCGAAGTCATTGTCAGCGGAAGGAGGGCTGTTGTGAAGGTTCCGAGGGAAGGGATTGCGAAGCTCATCGGAAAGAAGGGGAAGAGGATAAAGAAGCTTGAGGAGGAACTAAGGCTTTCAATAGACATAGTTCCGAAGGAGGAAGAGGTGAGGGATTTCAGGATAGAGGAGGATGAGAGGTACTACTACATAATCGCAGATGGCTATGAAGGAAAAACCGTAGAGGTTTATGCGGAAAATGAATACCTTTTCTCAGCCCTAGTAAGCAGAAAGGGAGTAATAAAGGTTAGGAAGGACAAGGAAGCCGGAAGAAGCTTAAGGTTAGCGCTGAGCAGCGGGAAAAAGCTGAAGCTTAAGGTGGTTGAGTGAGGTACATTTTTCTTCTGATTTTCCTTTCAGTCAGCATCCTTTCAGTTCTCTCAATTCCCCC
>Ga0080004_1235777_pt1 | contig 23198 bp, 18 predicted proteins | sample WasSprMetagenome_FD_69207 | JGI IMG/M metagenome (GOLD analysis project Ga0080004, IMG submission 69207) | Sulfidic aquatic microbial communities from Washburn Spring, Yellowstone National Park, USA - WS (SPADES assembly) (version 2) | ecosystem: Environmental > Aquatic > Thermal springs > Hot...
TTTCTGGGGTGTGTAGTGAGAAGCTTTGGATTGTACCTGGTGCCTTCAACGCAGATGAGGGGCTCTTGGGTTACGTGGAGCCCTTATAGCCCCCGCAGTGAAGCAGTGAAAAACCCGAGCCAAGCGGGGGAACCCCGAGGCAGAGAAGTATTCAATTAAAAGAATCTACAGCTATCCACAGATAATCGCCTCGGGGAAGCTCCTGTTAACTATACTCTTTAACTCATTGACATCTCTTGGTTCTGAGGCGAAGTGTGTGTTCGCTCTAGCAATACGTCTTGCACTCTCACTTACATTGACACTGCTCACCACAGTCCTTAAAGACAGCGTAGTAGCTACTATAGCTTCGATGATTGATTAACGTAGTTAGTAGTCTTATACCGCTTTTTGAACGTAAATACCTGTAATGACTATTTAAACCAATCTGTATATATTGGTATGGTGGCTAGTTATTGAAGCCCCTGGTCACGGTTAAGCCTGGTTCTCCAGGATCGAAGGCTAGGTACTGGATAGAAGAGCACTACAGGTATGTTGCAACCACCACTCACGACCCAGAGCACCTGCCACTCGTTATTGAGCGTGGCGAAGGCGTCTGGCTATACGATGTCGATGGGAATAAGTACCTAGACTTCAGTAGTGGTATAAGTGTGTGTAATCTCGGGTACCCTACACACCCAGAGGTTAAGAAGGCCATTATCGAACAGCTAGAGAAGCTGGCCCACGGAGCTGGCACAGACTTCTTCAACCCGTATCAAGTAGAGCTAGCCCGCAAGCTCGCCACTATAGCTCCAGGAGGCTTCCCAAAGAAGGTCTTCTTCTCAAACAGCGGTACCGAGGCGAACGAGGCCGCCATCAAGCTAGTTAGACAGGCTACAGGTAGGAGGTTCATAATAGCCTTCTACGGGGGGTTCCATGGGCGAACACTCGGCTCTCTCGCTTTAACGGCGAGTAAGAGTGTTCAGAAGAAGGGCTCTTTCCCCTGGATGCCTGGTGCTATTCACGTACCATATCCAAACCCATATAGAAACCCCTGGGGGATCGATGGCTATGAACACCCCAACGAGCTCGTCAATAGGGTCATAGAGTTTATCGAGGAGTATGTACTAGATAAGCTGGTACCTCCCGACGAGGTTGGAGCTGTAATAACCGAGCCGATACAGGGCGAGGGAGGATACGTAGTCCCGCCCAGGACGTTTTTCAGCGAGCTTAAGAAGACTCTTGACAAGTACGGGATACTCCTTATTGACGATGAGGTTCAAATGGGGATGGGCAGGACTGGGAAGATGTTCGCCATTGAACACTTCAACGTCGCGCCAGAGATCGTGACACTCGCCAAGGCGCTGGGGGCCGGCGCTATACCGATAGGAGCCACTATATTTAGAGCAGACTTAGACTACAAGCAACCAGGCGTTCACAGCAACACCTTTGGAGGGCACGCGCTCGCCTGTGTAGCCGCCCTCAAGGCGATCGAGGTTACAGAGAGACTACTACCACATGTGCAGAAGTTAGAGAGGCTATTCCACGATGAGCTAGCCCCCTTAAAGGAGCGCTTCGAGCGAGTAGGTGATGTCCGAGGCGTCGGGCTAGCTTGGGGTGTAGAGTTCGTTGTAGATAAGAAGTCTAAGAAGCCAGATCCTCAGAGTAGGAACAAAGTGATAAAGACAGCTTTGGAGAACGGGCTTGTTCTACTACCATGTGGTAAGAGCGCTGTGAGATTGATACCACCACTAATCATTAGTGAGGAGGAGGCGAAAACAGGCCTAGAGATCTTTAAGAAGACTGTTAAAGAGGTTCTAAGCTAGTGAACGAACCTTACCAGGGCATATATCAGGACTAAGATCAAAACCGCCACGCCAGCCCAAATAAAGACCTTGGAGAGCCGTAGCCTTCTCGCCTCAGCAACGTATGTTGTAGGCCTCTCCTTGACCACCTCCTTTGCCTCTTCTACTCTTTCGATCCTAAAGGTAGCCTCTCTAGATATCGACTCTATAGGCACCACCTCTCTACAGGCGCTCTCAGATAGGGCCTTCATTAAGACATCTCTATACTCGCGGAGCTTCTTTAGCCTAGGGTCGCTCATCACCTTAGCTTCAATGGAATCTTTGTAACACGAGAGTGTTGATATGTAGTTCGATAGCTTTGAGTGTCTCAAGACGGCTTCAAACAACGCTTTAGCCCCCTCGATATTTCCAAATTCGAAGTCTTCAACATCGTACGCTAGCGACGTCAACTTCACTAGGTAGCTATCGAGACTTCTATAGTATTTAAACTCCTCAGCGAGCTCTCGAGCCTTCTCCTCTATGAACAGCTCTCTCATATGTCAGCTACCTTTTAAGTAGTTGGATGAGCCTCCTATATATTGTTAAACCAAGCAAGATCATGAGCGGCGTGTACTCTAGCCTCCCAAAGTACATTAGTGCCATTAACGCTGCCTTGCCAGCTACGTGTAGCTCTATCGAGGTGACCCCCACCGATAAGCCTACATCACTAGCTGCTGATGTCGCTTCGAAGACCGCGTCTAAGAAGTCTACGCTCGGTGCAACGACCTTTATGAGGCTTGCCCCGATAAACACCGCTAAAGCGTGTAGAGAGGCAAAGAAGATCATGTTAGAGACTTCGCGGTCATCTATCACCCTATCACCTAGTCTAACGTCCTGAACTATCTCTCCACCAGTTATGTAGCTCACTACATAGGCCTTGAGCTTCTTCAATAGCACTATGAATCTAACCGTCTTGATGCCACCAGCTGTAGAGAAGCTCATAGACCCTATGAACATCGAGATCACCAGTAGCAACTTAGCTCCATAGCTTAAGCTAGCGACATCTCCAATATTAAACCCAGTAGTGGTCATAGCCGATATGGTGTTGAACAAGCCTAGAAGTAGCGCTTGATCTAACCTAAACCCAACCTCTGGTAGAACAACTATTAGAGACAGTATAGAGAACAACACAACTACGTACACGTACCCCCTAAACTCCTCAATAGACCATGCTCTTCTAACATCTCCATTCAATAGGTAGTTAAGCACTACGAAGTTAGAACCACCTATTAGCATGAGGGCTACGATTGGATATACGCTGAGAGGTGCATATCTGTAAACCGCCTCGTAGTTAGCATCATGCGTGCTCATCCCACCAGTTGCTACAGCCGTCATCGTGTGCACTACAGCGTCTAGTGGCTCTACACCGAGATATATGAGCGCTACTACCCCGATCACTGTGACGAGGAAGTATATGTAGAAGATCCTCTTCGCAGTCTCCCTCAGCGATATCGATATGTGATACGGCCTCTCGAGGCTGTAGAGGATATACCCGAAGCGCCAGAAGAACGGGAAGAACAGTGATGCAAACACCACCACTCCAAGCTCTCCAATCCACTGCATGAGAGCTCTTAGGAACAACACCCCTTTACCCACCCTGTCTAGCCCCCTCAATATGGTGAGCCCTGTCCCGGTGAAGCCTGAAATGCACTCGAAGAGCGCGTCTACGTAGCTTATACCCAGCTCGAAGGATAGTGGAACGGCAACCAGTGCTGGCGCCAAGATCCAGACTAGGCTGTATGTCACCAGCGCCTCCCAGTAGTTCATCTCTATAGAGCCCTCGCTAGCCTGTAGTAGGCGGCCTAGGAAGAACGATGTTGTAAACAGCACTGCTCCGAAGTAGAGGAATAGTTGGCTAACAGGCCCTCCATAGAGGGCATCAACGATGGGGACTACAAGCATCATCATGCCCACAATGCTTAGAACGGGCAGCATGCCCTGCACAATTGCCTGTAGCCTCATGAGTAGAGATCACCTTAAGCCGCCATCTAGCCAGTTAGAGCTTAAAGCGCGTGTGGGGTTTATATTTGATGACATGATCTATTGCTGATAAGATACTTATAACCCCTATTACTTAAAAACCACTGTGCAAGTTAGATGTGCTGGGGATTCGAGTCTTGAGTAAGACACCGAGAAATACAAAGCCGCCAAGCCCGCTAAAACTGCTAAAAGCGTCTGAGGGGAACATAGTCTTAGTCAGGACTAAGGGCGGGTTTGAATATATCGGCCTACTAGAGCTTGTAGATGGAGTTATGAACGTTGTGTTAAGAGACTGCGTCGAGTACAACGAGAACAAGCCGACTATGAGGCTTGGCAAGGTTATCATTAGGGGTAGCAACATAGAGTACATAAGCATCGACTACGCTAAAGTAGCGCCGGACAAGGTCTACCTGTAATAGACAACAACGAAACTAGCGATCAACCGTCACTTCGTGGTGGCTTGTAGATGTAGATGTCATCTACGCAGGTCCCCAGGTAGCTATAGCTAGAATCGAGCTCGTCAGGTCTGACTCTATAGGTTCTAGGGTGCCCTGTAATGACTGCTACCCCTGTAGACCCAGCTACCTCCTTCAAGGCTAGTAGGACCTCTCGACTCTCACGCATAGCCCCCCAGGTAGAGATCGATAGAAGCACGCCACCAACGCCCGGTCTAATTGGTAGCTCCTCTCCATAACCCTGCACTAGGATCCCACCAGCCCCTTGCACCCTTCTAGAGGCGATGTTGATCATCCCTTCGTCTGGCTCGATACACACGTACCTCTTTGGAGCGATCCCCTTAAACACCATGTACTCGTATAGAAGCCCCGTACCACACCCTACATCAATGATGAGCTCTCGGTCGAGTAGGCCTAGCTCTTCGATACAATTGTACTTGGTGAACTGCTCCTCTCTGTAGAGCTCATCGTAGACTTCAGGCTTTATCAGCCGCTCCTCCATGTCGCTCGCCCTTAGTGTAGTCTAGTAGACTTTGCCTCTTCCACGCCTTGTGCTTCTTTACGAGCTCCCCCATCTTCTTCAAGTCTACGTACCGATACTCAAGCCCCATTCTCAGCAGAGTCTCTATCGCCGATGGAGAGAAAGCTGGTGCTAGTAGAATCCCACGCGGTCTCACACCCTTCTCTCTCGCGTAGGCCTCAACATACCTATAAAGCTGCAGTGCAGCCTCTCTCGTCGCTGTAACACGCTTGAGCTCCACTAAGACCGGTCTGGACTCTCTATCAACCCCGTAGATGTCTACGTAGCCATCGCCAACAGGCTTCTCGACCTCTAGGACTCTAAAGCCCTCCTCGATGAGCGAGGGGTTCGCGACCAGTACATCTCGCATCTCAGACTCGTCGACGTACATTGTGAACCCTCCAGGGTCTACGAGCTTTCCAGCCACCACCGCCTCTACCCTGGTAAACGTGATCGTCAGGTACTCTCTAGGCTTGTCGCGTACAGCGTGTATTACGAGGCCTGAATCCTCTCTGTAAAACACCTCTATAGCGGACGTTGATGGCTGCCAGTTGATCGGGGAGTAGCCTGTAGGCCCGTGGACCAGGACAGCTCCATCTTGCTTGATCAACACTACCCTCTCGCCAAGCTCTAGACGAGACGCCGCTCTACCCTCATAGTCTACTCTACACTCGCCTACAATGACTACTAGTCGACGCCCAGCGATAGACTCCCTGACAACCTCCTCCACTTCGCGTAGACTAGGCTTCGACTTCACTATGGTGCTCAATATTAGCTCCCCACACTATAGAATACTGTAAGCTCGTACTTAACTAGAGTGGTGAATGGGGCTGAGGGTCGAGTTCATAGCTTTCGACAGTATGGGAGTTAGAAGCATGGCTACGCTAGTTGAGACTGTAGATGGGGTTTTCTTCATAGATCCAGGCGCTGCTCTAGCCCCGTGGAGGTATGGGCTACCACCACACGAAGAGGAGGTTAAGGCGCTCAACGAGGCCCTAGAGAGGATCTACAGAGCGCTTAGCGGGGCCGACTACGTGATCATAACCCACTACCACAGAGATCACTACTTGTATAGAGAGGGCGAGCAAGAGCACTATAGGGGTAAGAGGCTCTTCGTCAAGCACCCTAGTAGGTACATAAATCGCAGTCAAGCTGTTAGAGCCTACGTGTTGTTTAAGAAGAGGGGTGTAGAGAGCGTTGCTAGCGAGGTTAGATACGTCGACGCTTCTAGCGTAGAGCTTGGTAGAGTCAAGCTCGAGTTTTCGCAGCCTCTATACCATGGCGAGTGTGGAACAAAGCTAGGCTGGGTCCTCGCCGCGACGATCATCGAGGAAGGCTACACCTTCACGTTTGCGAGCGATGTCCAGGGCTGTCTGTGTGATGACTCGCTAAGATACATTCTATCAAGAAGCCCGGACTTCCTAGTTCTCAGCGGGCCTCCAACATATAGGGGTTTTAGAGAGCTCTCAGAGAACACGGTGAAGCTTGTCAAGGAGTTAAAGAGCGGGGCTACACTGGTGATCGACCACCACCTCCTAAGAGACCGCGAGTACGCGGTCTACTTGGAGAAGCTGAAAAGCATTAGAGGCGACATGTTGATCACGACTGCAGCTGAGTACGTGGGTTTAGAGGTGAGGCAGCTAGAAGCGTATAGAGACCTGTTGTGGGGGTCTAAAAAGCCAGCACGCGCGATGCACGAGTATGAAGAGGAGTAGGTGTAATCCACGTTGAGTAGTTAGGTTTAAAATCCTCTTAATGGGAGTATTATCCTGGCTGGTGATTGCTGGAGATTGCATCCAATTCTAGTCTTGTTTGGATCGAACATCGTGTCTGTTGTTTTAAAGGCTATTAGCGTGACGGGGACGAACGCTACAAGCGTCTTTATAGATCTACTCAACGATGTAGGAGACGTCGTCGGCTTAGGTCTACTCGCTACAAGCTTGAGGTACGCTCACAGTAGGCGAAGCATTATATACCCGTTTGGAACTAAGAGGGCTCTATACCTCTTCGGCTTGCTAGCTATGATGATCTCTAGCAGCCTACTCCTCGCGCTGGCTGCGTTCAAGGTGGTCTCTCTCCTCATGGAGCCTCGAGAGATCTACGTAGCCCCCTACTCGACCTACGCGTTTTCAGCCGCGTTGCTCTTCAACGTGACTAGCTTGGCGTTTATAGTCCACGCGAGGTCTAAGAGCAACGACCCCATTATCAGTAGTGGTACACTAGATGCTGTGAGCGACGCTGCTGGTAGCGTACTAGCACTACTAACACTATTGACAAAACTAGTTATCGTCGACGTTGTTGGAAGCCTCGTCATATCCATCATAATCCTCATATCAGCAACGACTCTTGGATATAGGTACTTCCACGTCTTAGTCGGCAGGGCCCCTCCAAAAGAAGCCTTGAAGAGAGCTATCGACAAGGTCTTAGAGTTTAAAGAGGTCAGGGATGTAAACGTCTTCAACGCAGTGATGATCACCGAGGACGAGTACATGTTGATCCTCGAAGTCGAGGTAAATAAAGACATGGAGGTAGAAGACGCCGAGAGGCTCTCAGCTAGGATCGAAGAGGAGATCAAGAGGGTTGAGCCAAGATTTAAACACGTCATTATAGAGTTCGTCAGCGAGAAGCCACAGCCAAAGTCGTACAAGGAGATAGTGGAGGAAATAAACAACATCAAAGAAGAGTAGCACTGTAAAAAGTTCAATTAGTAAGACTCGAAGTACATGACCACAGGTACGCTCATTTCACAGCCATTTCTTCTAAACTTATAGCTACTCATCCTAACGTGAATAAGCTCGTTCACTACATAGTTCTCGATCTGTATATATCCGACAACATAGACCCTCTGCGTGTCGACTACGCCGAAGGAGGCTGTGATACCCGCTAGTAGCTTAGCCCACGGCATTCCAAGCTGAGCTAGCGGGATCGCGAGAAACGCGAAGGAAACCGGTACTTCGAAGCTAAGGTCGCAAGTATCATACCACTGGAAGAACTCTGGGAAGTAGTATTCTGTGCGAGTTCTGTTGAGCGTCGCGACGTACACCCTACTACTGAGAGTGCTGTTGAATAAGAAGTCTCGTTCAAGCCAGTAAGGCCACCTATACTCTAATCCATCGACGTATTTGAAGGCGTTGCCAACCAGCTCGACCGCGAGATCCTCGACGACCCCATCAACTCGCTGATAGCCAGTCGGGTACCTCGGCCTCCATGGGCAGTCGGGATAGCCCACCCACTCCTCTAGGAAGACCAAGTATGGCCTAGCGTATATGTAGTGTGTTACAATTTGCCCAGCTGATAAACGGAAGTTTCGTATTGCAAATGCGACGTAGGCTTTTAGATCACTCGCTTTGAAAAGTGTGATATCTCTCGCAAAGCTGAAATTACCGCTTCTCAACTTGCTTTCGATATTAAACCCTATACCAATGGTGAAGTAGACCCCTGAAGCATATGTAGAAATTATAGCGATATTACCGCCTATAGTGCTCGATGTAGGATATGTGTTTTCGACTATGAGTATTGGCCACTTGATGTACATCCTCCCGTTGATCACCCTCATGTAGTCTTCGTTGTACGTCATGTTCTCCAGGCCGACCCACCACTTGACCTCCCACCAGTAGGTCTTTTCGCAGAGTGGCCCGTTTAGGGGCTTGACATCTTTATTGCTAGGAGGCGTCATCGGTGTAGAGGCGCCTACGCGGATCTCCACTACGCGCTTAACCGGCTTACCTCTCATCAACTTTAACGGGCTGTACGAGATGTAGTCGACATGCCTCGCGACAAGAACATCGCCCCTCTCTACCCATAAGTTTATATTGAGCATCTCTGTGAACCCTTCAAGAGCCTTTAGCGCCTGCTCGTAGCCTCTAGCTAGTTCGAGGTATCGATTAGCGTAGTTCTCAACAATCCGCTTAAACACCCCCTCTAGGTAGATCCTCACCACACCTCTCCTCGCCTCACCCCTGAAGATCTCTACTAGTGGGTCGCCAAGCTCTACTGGCGCTAGCGCGTAGATCTGAGCGTAGACCCTGTGATCGCCTAGTGGAATTTCACGCCCACTCTCATCGAGCAACCTGATGGAGACCTCTACATAGGGCCCTCTCGTCTCTAGGACTACGAGGTCGGCTAGCACCAAGCCCATAGAGCCAAGTAGAATGATAGCTAAGAGTACTGCGTGGAAAGCTCGTATCTGCATAACTCTCCCTGTTTCTTTGCCATTAATGCTTAAAAACTTTACCACTATAGGCGCCATGTACTTAGAACGATAACGCCAGCAGTTATATCGACCTTCACATGTACAAGCGTTTTTGAAGCCTCGAGGAGGGCGTGTATGGGCTGGGGTCGCGGCTTATATTATAGCTCTGGTTGATTTTAATCCTTTGAGGCCAGCTGGTGGTTTGTTTGAAAGCGGCTGTTCTATACGAGCTAGCTGAGATCGAAGTTGAGGGGGTTGAGCGTCGATACCCCCATCTCCCTCTCAAGAGGGAACCTCTCGTGGTTACCGATGTCCAGGAGCCGAGTGTTGGTAGGGGCCAAGTGTTGATCAGGGTTGAAGCTTGTGGTGTCTGCTACACCGATATAGACATTATCGAGGGCCGCGTCGCGTGTAAGTTGCCACTCATACCCGGGCACCAGGTCGTTGGTAGGGTTGTTGAAGTTGGTGATGCCGCAGGCCTCGCTCCCGGGGATAGAGTGGGGGTCGCGTGGATCGGGCACACGTGTGGCTCGTGCACGTACTGTAGTAGGGGCCTGGAAAACCTCTGCGTAGACTTCAAGGCTACTGGTTGTCACATTGATGGAGGCTACGCCGAGTACACAGTAGCCTACGCAGACTACGTCTACAAAGCCCCGGAGAGCGTTGAGGCTACGAGGCTTGCACCGCTGATGTGCGCTGGAGCTGTTGGCTATAGAGCCCTGAAGCTCACTGGGCTACGAGATGGTGAGAGGCTTGGGCTCTTCGGCTTCGGCGCCTCAGCACACATCGTGATCCAGGTCGCTAGGCGCCTATACCCATCTAGCGAGATCTACGTTTTCACTAGGTCGCCCGAACACCAGGAGATGGCGAGGAAGCTCGGAGCTGACTGGGTCGGCTCTCCACGGGACGATCCACCGAGACCGGTCGACAAGGCGATAGACTTCACGCCCGTGGGAGAGATGATCGCTAGAGCTCTCGAAGTGCTAGCTCCTGGTGGAAGGCTCGTCGTGAACGTCATTAGGAAGCAGACGCCTACAAGCCTAATCTACGATAGACACCTATGGCTCGAGAGAGAGGTGAAGACTGTGGCCAATGTCACAAGACGCGATGTCAAAGAGCTACTAGAGGTGGCGGCCAAGTGGCCCATAGAGACTCATGTAGAGGAGTATAGGCTAGAAGAGGTCAACGAAGCCTTGAGGAGACTAAAGGCCGCTAGGGTTAAGGGGTCAGCCGTGCTGAGGATCAGCTGATGACGCGCCGCTCCCACTATCTTCACAACTTCTCCCTTTAACGCTCTCATCCAAGCTGAGTATACTCGATCGACTAGCTCTAAACCTAGCAACCTCTATAACTAGAACTACAGCTCTATAAAGGCGCTTCTAAGACCTTCTCAGCCGCTTGTTGAGACCGAGATGCTGTTGAACCCGGTTTCGAGAAAACAGGGTCGTTCATCTCCCTTTTCGCCAGCCTGCTTAAACCATCAAATAGCACGGTCTAGTTCAGGGTCTCCTGTTATGCGAGGACGGCTGTAGTCACCAGCCACTCTACTCGACCAGTTGGTGGGTGTGAGTTAAAGTAGCCTACTACCAAGTTCACTAGGAGCATAGTTATGAGTATTAGTGGTAGCGTCAAGACCCTCAAAGTGGCTCTAACCTCGATCACTTGTAGATGTAGAGCGTCTGCCCGGTTAAAGTAGGCTAGTAAAGGCCTATGATCTTTAAGCAAGAGGGAGGCTTGAACATCTGCTAGTAGCTCCTCGATCCTACTGAGAGATGGTGGTATGAGTAGAGCTAGAGCTGTAGAGGTGAGAAGAACGAGCCAGGGGGCTAGTAGGTCTGGTGAGAGCTGTAAATCCTCTAGAAGCTTGAGTGTAGTAGACACTAACACGCCGAGGTTGAATAGAGCGATCATCGCTATTACTTGCTTCACCACAACGAACTTTAAGTCCTTGTAGTGTGCAAGCTCATGTGCTATAACGGCCTCTACGACCCTCTTTTCCTCGTTGAATAGCTCGAAAAGCCCTCTACAGAGTACTAGCTCGCCCCATACGAGCATTGCACAGGGATCTCTAGACTCAACCACCCAGATCTTCAGCTTTTTCCCAATGCCAAGCCTACTCTTTAACTCGCTAATGGCGTCTAAGACCCAGGCATCTACATGGGCCTGCGTTGTGTTAAACTCCCTGGCTTTTGGGAGCCATGGTAGTAGGGTGAGGATCGCTACGAGGTTGACTAAGCCCATGACGACGACACCTAGCCTGGTCTCTAGAGGCGATCTCAATGTGAGGTGAGCGATCCAGGGGGCTGAGACTAACAGTAAACCTAGAGTAATTAAGAACTTCCTGGTCTTTACAAGGGCTGTGAAGGGGTTTAAGCCTCTCTCGACCATCCTATATGCTAGCCTCTCTGAGAGGCCTGCTTGTAGACTGGGTGTCTTGATCTTGATGGCGCGTTGGCTGGCTCGCTCTATGGGTCTACTATCTCTCTCCAAATGTCATCCCTAAGCCTCCTGTATTTAAGGTAGTACTCTAACCCCTCAGCTAGTAGTGGCTTGTCGTTCACAACGGGGTATCTAAAGGGTAGGTAGATCTCTCCATGCTCACTCTCGATCACGATCCCGTCTACGTACCTATAGCCTTCTAGCCCCTTATTCCGCCACAAGTAGTCAACGTAGTAGACCGCTCCATCGATGCTATACTGCCCCTCGCCAATGTTGAAAGCTCTAACATCACTCGGCATTCTACTGGTTATGTATAGCCACGTCCTCCCCCTTGGCGGGTGGTCTCCTAGGATTCCCCCGACAACGACGTATTTAGCCTCTAAGAGGTGCTTGTAGTCTAAGGTCTCAGCCGCTCTCGGGTCTAGCACTATGACCGCGCTCGGGCTGATACTCCCAGAGGACACCAGCTCCACGATGCTCTCCTCTCTAACCTCTCCATACTTCGAGAGCAACCTATGATACCTCCTCGGCACCCTGGTGAACAAGAGCCTGTCTCTACCGTAGATCTTCGATGCGTGTCTATACTCTAGTATCAACCAGGGGCTCAACTCGTCTTCGCAGTGCTCGATCACTATGTAGGGCTTGCTCACCACCTCCACCCATTAACCCCCTACGACCCTGCCGTCTCTCCTAGCGATCAAGCCAGCCGGTCATGGCAAGACGCCTAGAGTTCTAAAGAGCTCGTTGAGTAAGATAGGGACTAGGAGCCACGTTGCGTAGTACGTTGCAAGTCCTCTAAGGTATAGTTGAAACTTGCTTTGAGGGTTATAGACTACCCCTACATACGGTATTGTGAAGTAGTAGATGATCACCGAGATCGGCCAGGCGAACCTAGATACTGTGAGAGGATCGAATAAGAGGGTTGCTAGGTATACGGCCATCCCGTAGGCGGCACCTACTTTGAATCTAAGCAAGACTATCCTATCTTCGACGCTGAGGTTCGACAGCCTCTTAGTGATGCAGCTTAGCATCCTCTATAAACACCTAGATGTAGAGATAGTAGCTGGGATTGTTAAAAGCTGTGTGTGGCGGGTGCTGTTGATCAAGAAGTCTATGGACATAGTAGACGTGTACGCGTGGGTACACGCCAATAAGAGCGTGCTAGAGGGTTGCTACGTAGACAACATCTACAGGGCTAAGTATTCTTGGTTGATCAAGTTGAGGTGTAAAGATGAGGTTAAGCTATTGAAGGTCGAGCCTGGTCAGAGGATGCACCTCTCGAAGATCGAGCCTCTACACAAAGACGTAGACAACTTCGCGAGGTACATGAGAGCCCACGTGAGAGATATGAGAGTTGAAAGCCTTGAAATGCCGTGGTGGGAGCGCATAGTGGTCTTAAAAACTAATAAAGGTGGAAGAAGCCTAGTACACTACATCGAGATCCTCCCTCGCGGGGTCTGGGTGATCACCAGTGGCGAGGGGAAGATCCTATACGCATCGAGGTTTGAAGAGTTCAAGGATAGAGCCATAAAGCCTGGACTAACGTACACTCCACCACCCTTGAAGGGTCTAAGCCCGAGAGATCACGAAGCTTTAAGAGCCTCGATCACTAGGGGCAAGGACATCGTCAGGGGCATCGTCTACGGCTGGGGCTTGCCGGGGTATGTAGCTGAAGAGATCCTCTACAGAGCTGGGCTTTACGAGGTTAAAAACGTCGAACCATCAAAGATCCCCACTAGCGACATCGAGAAGCTACTAGATGTGTACACCAGGTTGCTCGAAGAGGCCAAGCAGGGTAGGGGAAGGCTGGTGATAGGGGAGAGCGGGCCCGAGCTATTCACCCCCTACAAGCCCTCTCTACTAGTCGAGCTTCAGAAGAAGGAGGTTAGAGAGTACGATCGCTTCGACGACGCCATAGATGTGTACTTTGGCGAGTACGAGTCGTTAATGGAGCTTGAAGCTAGAAGAAGGGAGCTTGAAAAGCAACTAGAGAACTGGAGGAAGTTGATCGAGGAGCAGAAAAAGACGATCGAGGACTACAAGGAGGAGCTCAACAGGCTAACGAGGGTTCTAGAGCTGATATACAAGCACTACAACGAAGTTAATGAGAAGTTAGAGTGCGCTATCGAGGCCCGGAGGAGTAGAGGTTGGGAGGCAGTCAAGGAGTGTGGGGTGTCGAGCTACGAACAAAGCCGAGGGCTCGTATTTATAGAGGTTGAGGGGGTGCTCATACCGCTTAGTATTAGAGAGCCTCTTGAAAGACAGGTCGTGGAGCTCGAGAAGAAGCGGGGCGAGCTTGAGAAGAAGATCGAGCGCGCTGTAGAGGCTCTCAACGAGCTTGAAGCTAAGTCTAAGACCTTAGAGATAGAGGCGGCGAAGCCCATCTTCTCGAGGCTCCCACCTAGATACTGGTATGAGAGGTTTAGGTGGACGCTGACGAGAAACGGTCTCCTAGTGGTTGCTGGAAGAGACGCCCCCCAAAATGAGTACCTGGTTAGAAGACACCTCAAAGATGAAGACATATTCCTACACGCTGATGTCTACGGAGCCCCCGCCACCATACTACTGAGAGGGAGGGTTGAAGTGGCCGATGAAGACATACTAGACGCCGCGTGGATCGCGGCTTGCTACTCTCGAGGCTGGAAAGCTGGAGTGAGCTATGTCGATGTCTACTGGGTGTACGGATCACAGGTCTCCAAGTCCCCTCCCAGCGGGGAGTACCTTGGTAAAGGCGCGTTCATGGTCTACGGGGAGAGGAGGTATGTACGAGTCCCACTAGTACTAGGTGTGGGCTTGAGGCTTTTCTGCGACCCGATCTACGGCGGGTACATCAAGGTCTTCGTGGGCTCTCCAGACAGCGTGAAGGCCTCTAGTCTATCCTACGTCATCATCGTGCCTGGAGACGAAGAGCTCGGCGAGTTGGCTAAGACTATTAAGAGGCTCCTCGTCGAGGGGGCTTATAGGAGGAGCGGCGTCTACTTCGAGGTGGATGTCAACGAGATCCAGTCTGCCCTGCCCGGCCCCTCGCGGATCGTGGAGCATGGTGTTGGTGGAGGCGTAGCCGAGTGTGCTGAGTGATTGGTTTTTAAGTCGCTTCTAAATAAAGTGTGTCTTGATACGCCGATTACTGGGCAAGGTGTGGGGATGTGAAGATGGTGAGGAATATAGAGGTCGAGTTGCTTCGAATGCAGAGCGTTAAAGACATGAGAGTTGAGCTCGTGGAGAGGAAGGGGCTTGGACACCCAGACTACATAGCAGACTCTGCGAGCGAGGTTGCTTCTAGAGCTCTATGTAGATACTACCTCAAGGAGTTCGGGACTATTCTACACCACAATCTTGATAAGACGCTTCTCGTTGGAGGGCAGGCTAACCCCAGGTTTGGTGGTGGAGAGGTCTTAGAGCCTATATACATAATCGTCTCTGGTAGAGCGACAACTGAGGTTAGACTTGAAGATGGAGTTCACAAGGTGCCTTTTGGCAAGCTAGTTGTCGAGGCTGTTAGAGAGTGGATTAAGAGCAACTTCAGATACCTCGACCCAGACTCTCACGTTATAATAGACTACATGATTAGAAAGGGGAGCGCAGACCTCGTAACGGTGTTCGAAGCTGGAAAGGGCTCCATACCGCTCGCCAACGACACTAGCATTGGCGTAGGTTTCGCCCCGCTCACAACCCTAGAGCGACTGGTGTACGAGACCGAGAGAACGCTTAACAGCAGAGAGTTCAAGAAGAAGTACCCAGCTGTTGGCGAGGACGTGAAAGTGATGGGGTTGAGGAGAGATAAGAAGATAGTGTTGACCATAGCCGCCGCCATCATAGACCGCGAGGTCAGCAATCCATACGAGTACATGAAGGTGAAAGAAGACATCGTGGAGGAGGTGAAGGGCTTAGCACACAAGATCGCTCCAGACTACGAGGTCGAGGTGTACGTGAACACCGCTGACATGCCCGAGAGGGGCAACTTCTACTTGACAGTCACCGGTACTTCAGCAGAGCATGGCGATGACGGCCAAACTGGTAGAGGAAACAGAGCAAACGGGCTAATCACCCCAATGAGGCCGATAAGCCTAGAGGCGACGGCAGGTAAGAACCCCGTCAACCACGTTGGAAAGATATACAACGTCTTAGCCAAGCTCATAGCTGAGAAGGTGTATGAAGAGCACAAGGACCTGTTTAGCGATGTCTATGTCGAGCTACTAAGCCAGATCGGGAAGCCGATCGATAGGCCGCTCATAGCTAGCGTCAAGCTGATTCCACGAGACATCGTCATGTCTAGCATCCCAGCACACGTTAAGGAGGATGTCGTGGCAATAGTGGACAGCTACTTGAGCGACATCACGAAGATCACAGAGCTCGTCTTAAACGACCAGGTTACACTATTCTAAGCCTATTTTTCTCCGAGACTCTTGATACTCTCTAATCAGCCTAATTATCCTCTCCCTACGCTCTCTCTCCTCGAGCTCCTCGATCATTCTCCAAAGGGCCTTGACTTCCTCTTTAACACTACTAGGTAGGATCACGTGGTCTCTAAGCTCTAGTATAGGTGTTGAAACCGCCACTGGCACTCTCAGCGACCTCCAGTCAACACCCTCTCTTAGACTTGTAACTACTACACCAGACTTATGTGTTTTAGCGTAGTTCACAGCTAGCTCAAGTCGTGTGGGGTCATCGAGATACACCAATTCACCTCTACAGCTCCCTATGCGACTAGACTTACAAACCACTACGTAATCCCCCCTTCCAACGCCTAGCAAGACTTCTTCGAGGATAAGAGCTCGGCGCTCAAGCTCTTCTACCTGCCTCGACTTCTCCTCCAAGGCCTTTTTAAGCGCCTCAAGCTCTAGTTTAAGCCTTTCTATAGCCCTCTCGTACTCTTCATGCGGTTGCGCCCTCTTAGCGAGCTTTAGCTCTAAGATGAGGTTTTGAATCTCTCTATCCTTCTTAGCGAGCTCTTCTTCTAGCCTCTTCACAGTTTGCTCTAGCTCTCTAACTCTAGCTTTAAGCTCTTCGCTAGGCTCCAGCGCCTTCCGCTCGCTAGGCCTCTCGGTGATCACCTGCTCAGGCTCCATCTCGCCGAGCTCCCTTTTAAACAGCTCTTCAAGCACCATGGAAAGTGGCATCCCCCGTAAGACCCTGCTTACAGCGTCTTCGAGGCTTATCCCTGGAATGCCCCTTATTTTCGATGCCACCTCGTCTATAACCGGCTTGATGTGCCCGTACGCCTTTATCGCAGCTGCCAAGGCGTCTCTAGCGTGCGAATCCTCTAGCTCTACATTGTACCTCTCAACGTACCTCGAGGTTAGCGAGTTCTTCTCCTCCACTGAGAGGTCTTGCTCGGGGGTGTAGAGGATCGCGTCGAGCATCGAAGCTATCTTCTCGACCAGCTCTGGGGGCTTGGCAACGTCGACCGCGACTAGTAGAGGTCGACCTATCGACAGGATCGTCCTCAGGATCAGCTCTCTATCGGGCGTTTTGAACGACTTCACCAGGAGCGGCGTCCCAGCGAGATCCAGGATCGCCACTCCAACGCTCATTCCAGGGTCTATGCCTAAAATGACCCTTCTAGGAGACTCTCTCAGAGGCATGTCTGGGGCTGTTTCAACCTTGATCTTGATGTTTTTGTGTTTAAGTGGAGAGATCAGCTCTCTGACCTTCTCGTATGGTGCATACACGACGAAGAAGCCTCTCTCAAGCCCACCCTTACTCCTCTTAACTACGAGGTCGTAGTCGAGCTTATTGGCGTCTAGCACCCCCTTGATCTCTCTAACAGTCGCTAAGACGGAGGCTCTTACGCTCCTCTTAAACCTATCACTGCTAGAGCCTCCCTGGCTCGGAGTTCTACCCTTAGAGACGATAATGTATGTCCTGTCACAGTGTAGCTTGACCTCTCTACCCAGCCCTCTCTCAGCTAGAAGAGCGTTTACGAGCGAGGTGGATTGAGGATCGCTCGGTATCGGCAACCCGTGCTCTCTCGCGAGAGAGGCTACATCTCTATAGCCGTTGGGGGTCCAGGTCACCTCGACTATGTTGCACCAACTAGGGATTATCTTCGCCAACCTATAGAGGGACTTCGCGCCCTCCACCAGCTCGTATACGTTGTCCACGGCGACTACGTCTACGTGGTGCTCGATTATGAGCCTAACGATCCTGTATAGCGGGACATCGTCGTAGCTAGCTATGACCTTCCCATCTCTCAGTATGGTTACACAGTACCTCGCAGCGCGCTTAGACCCAGGCGAGTAACCCGGCTTTATATCAACACCCATAACCGTCAGTATACACGACCCCTCATCTACACCGAGAGCTGTAGTTCAAGCTCTAAAAACGCGTCACCTACAAGTAAGTATACAAAAGAACTAATATATTCAAACTAATTACTCGTAACCATGTACAACTGACCAGAGTAGAACTCCAGGCTCATCTAGATATTCTTGGTTGCATGTAGTATTGAGCTCGTAAGCGTAGACGTGTAAGTCGCTCGCTATTTTGACGCTTGCTTTTGCAACCTTCTAGTTTATTCGCTAGAGGGCTCTCTCAGCTATGAGCTACACGCCTCGAGGATCTCTCGTAGAGCCTCTTCAGGGTCTTTCTCGACACCGTAGACCTTCCTAAAGAACCTCACTATGTAGTACACGTCTCTCTTAAGTAGATCTCGAGCTGATGGGTCGTCTCGGTAGACGTATTGTGGCCAGTCTATTATGAACGGCTTCTCATCGCTCTTCCTAATGATGATGTTGTACTCGCTCAGATCTCCATGGACGATCCCAACCTCATGGTATGCTTTAGAGATCGTGTTGAGTATCTCGGCGAGGACGACGCCTGGGTCGCTCAATGGAGGCCTCTCGTACAGCTCAACTCCATCGATGTACTCTATGACCACTACGTGCCTGCTGTAACCATGTGGGCGGGGCACGCTAGCACCTCTCGGATGCAGCTCAAGTAGAGCCTTGTACTCTCTCTCAGCTGCTAGTTTCGATTGTTCATACCAACTCGTAATCTCTCCTCGAGCCCAGACCCTCGTCCTACGAGTCTGCCTAAAGCTCCGCCTACCGATCCTGAGGAACTTGAGAGCTACTTGGACTCCACCGGGTGCTAGTGCGAGGTAGAGCTCGCTCTCCTTGCCAACACCGATCTTGTCCCCGATAGCCTCGATGACGTTAGCGTTTGCAAGAGACCTTATAGCTAAGACGTCGTAGCCAAGGTATGTCAACCTATACATCTTCTCTCCAGCGATGGTCTCCCTCTTAACCAACTTCAACCCATGTAGCTTTCTGAGGATCAAGACTAACTTCTCCTCGTGTATACCACTAAGCCTCTCAATAAGCTGTAGAGGCGCGTACTCACGCCTAGCTAGAGCACGCTCAAGCGCTAAGAGCACCTTGAAGTCCTCGTCTACAAGGCTCCTATATACGACCCCGACGTTCAAAGCTCAAAACCTCTCTACTAAGACATACCCAGTAAGAGCAATATGAAAAACATCAAAAACAAGCTTCGCACACTCTCCAAGCTTAAAACACAATGTGGAGGTTGCAGGGACGCTAGTCTGTCAACGCTTTAGTCTACCGCGTATCAAATATAAACTATTGTAAGTGTGAAGAGGGCTACCATTAGAGCTTGGCTCAGGTTTGAAGAGTCCTTGACAAGGCTTCAGGTGAGTAGTTTCAATGTCTTTACCTCGAACGGCTTAAACTTCAACACGACAGCTCCTAGTTCTCCCCCTCCCAGCCGCTCGATCACGTTTAGCTCTAGAATGTCAACTTCGTATATGGACTTAGCTTTAAACCCGTACTTCACAGTGACCTCGACGCTACTACTGTATGGGTTGTAAAGTCTCGCGATATACCCGTCTCCATCCTCTGACCTCTTAAACGCTGATAGTAAGACTCGTGGAGGTTGGACACTGAGCAGCGAGTACTCGACAACGTTATCTACTGGGCGTATAAACACGTTGAACGCCACCTCGCTCGCCACTCTCGGAACCTCTGCTACCTCGTAGTCGCCACCATGTGGGTATAGGTAGTAGGTGAACTCGTATCTACCCAGGTCGCTCCATGGGTTTGGAAACGTTGGAGACCTGAGTATGCTCAGTGAGAAGTCGCCTCTACGAGCTGAATACCCGTGTCTCGATGGCGCTATGATAGCCAGCCCCACCACGCCGTTCGTGAAGTCTGCCCAGCTTACAGCTGGCACTTCGAACATGGCTCTCTCCTTCGGGGTCTCACCTCTCGTCGGCCTCTCAACGACTCCAAATGGCACCTCGTAGAGCGCCCTCATATCGCTCATAGTGGTCTTGAACCAGTGTTTTACTAGGACGCTTTTATCTCTCCAGTCAACCAGCGTCTTGATCTTGACTAGCGGAGAGCCCTTCTCCACGCATATCGTCTGAGCGATCCTGGATGCCCCATACCCTCTCAACACCTCGACACAAGCTACTAGAGGGCCTTGAACCACGACCCTGGGTTTCTCGAGAGCTTCAACCACCTCTCCATAGGTTAAGAACTCATCTGTCACCTCCCAGGCATCGAAATAGCCAGGCATGTCTGGGTGAGCAACTATGGTGCTAGGCTCTCTCAACAGCTCTACGCCCCCTCTAAGCTTGATCGACCTTATCGAGCCATCAGCTCCGATAGCTATTGAGACGTGCTCGTTCTTCACCGTGATCCTGTCATCAACGCGCTCTAGCACCACCCCCTCTGAGGCTCTACATTCACCACTAAAGCTGTAGGTCTTAACTCCAGATGGAGCGAGGTTCGCGATTAAGACTAGGCGCTTCTCACCAACGTCTTGACACTCATAGCCCTCCACCGAGCCGAGCTCAGCTGGGACCTCGACCAGCGCCCACCTTGGCCAGGGCAGCGGGTTGAACACGGCTAAGTATCTCCTGCCCACTCCACCAACGCTACCTAGAGCCTTCTGTATGGCCTCGTTTAGCGCCCTAGTCACGCCCTCTAGGTCTCTGATGGCGTCTTCATAGACCTCTTTGATCGAAGAGCCCGGTAGCACGTCGTGAAACTCTGCGAAGAGTAGCTTCTTCCAGTGGCTTCTCAAAGCGCTCCAGTCAGCCCTCTCGTTAAAGCCCAGCTCTAGCATGGATAGGGCGATCTCCGTCGAGACCAGCAAGCGCTCAACTCTCGCTACCAGGTCTTTGATGGCTAGGTTAGTCGTGTAGGTGCCTCTATGGAACTCCAGGTACATCTCTCCCTCGTAGACAGGGGCGTTCGCAGAGGCCTTCTTCAACACCTCTACGTAGTCTTCTTCACGTAGGTGACGTATCCTCGGAAGCCCCGGGGTCTTACTCGCCAACTCATAGTTGAATAGCATTTCACGCGTTGGACCTCCACCACCATCACTATACCCGTAAGTGTAGATCAGGTCTAGCGCCACCTCCTTATCCCTATATCTCTCCCAGTGCCTATAGATCGACCTCAGCGAGAAGGGCTCTCCATAGCCTGAAACTATGATCTGAACGGGGACCTCCGTCCCGTCGATCCCTCTCCACCTGAACGTGTGGTGTGGAAACTCTGTTGTATCGTTCCACATGACCTTGTGCGTCACGAACACCTCTAAACCGCTCTTCCTGAGTATCTGGGGGAGGTTGGCTGAGAAGCCGAAGCTATCTGGGAGAAACCCTATTCGAGCTACCCTGCCAAACCTGCTCTTGAAGTACCTCTGGCCATACAAGAACTGCCTCGCCAGAGACTCGCCTGTAACCAGGTTTGTATCGCTCTCAACCCACATACCACCAGCTATGATCCACCTTCCACTCTCAACAAGCCTCTTAACCTCGTTGAAGAGCGATGGACTCCTCTCCTCAAGCCACTCGTAATACTGCGCCGAGCTCTGTATATATGTGAACTCGTGCTCTCTCGCAAGCGAGACTATCGTCGAGAAGGTCCTCAAGACCTTCTCAACCGTCTCGCTTCTAGGCCAGAGCCACGCTGCATCTATGTGGCTATGACCAACCACGTGTAGCGTGCCGACCTTTGGGAACTTCTCACATAGCTTGCTAAGCTCCTCTAAGATCCTGCCTTCTAGGTCGCTGGCCACCTTTAGAGCTTCATCGAGACTAGTGTAGTTTCCAGGGGGCTCTTCAACTAGGCCTCTTAACATCCCAACACCGTAGACGTCTTTTAGGTAGATGTAGTCTCCAAACGGCCTGTATATGTCCCCTCTCGTCACTCCAGCAGGCCCCTCGTACAGGGTGATCATGGCTAGAGCTATCTGTCTAGGAGATGGTGAAAGCCTGAGGTCTCCAGTAGCCTCTAGTAGTAGCCTAGCTAGCTCATGTCTTAGAGGGCTGTTCTCCGGTAGCGTGTTCACGTAGTCGACCAGTTGGAGTAGCCACAAACCAGTCTTGATCACCCCTAGCGAGGCCTCTACTAGGAGCGCTCGTCTAAACTCAAACGTCCAGGAGTGGTGGCCAAATAGAGATCTCGGGGAGGCCCTTACAGATACTTTGTGATAGCCTGGAGAGACCTTGAAGTACGTGTGAGCCTCGTCATAGCCCCCAATGGGTGCGCCATCTAGCTCTACAAGCGCGTTACCGCTGAGTACAAGCTTCAAGAGCCAGTCAGCCCCTTGCCGGGGTTTCGAGACCTCGATATCGGCTTCAAGTAGTATCATATCGCTCGGCGAGCACTCGATGATCATGGGCGGGCTGACCTCCCTAACACCGTTACCAACACGCATCACCCAGCGATCGATAGTGACGTGTCTCGAGAACCCACACGCAATCAAGTCGAACGCTCTCCTCACAACACCTTCGAGCTTCACTGTTCACCACCACATTTACATTGTAGTGGGGTTAGAGTATATAAGGGGCGATCATGACCATCTCAAGCAGTGTTTAATGGTTTATTGAGGTATATTAACGCTTGCCACCCCTCGAGGTGTTGGCGTGGAGTTGATGTGCTCACCTACATCTCCAGATGTACTTGTTGAGCAAAGAGACGGCATCGCTATCGCGAGAGCTGGTGACCAGGTTCTAGCTAAATCCGAGGATCACTCGTACGTGCTGGTCGAGGCGATCAACTGGCTGAGGCGAACTGGTGGAGGCTTGTTAGTCATTAAGAGCGGGGTCTACAAGCTGGTGAATGTACCTCTCTATAGCAATATCTCGATTGTCGGGGTAGGCCTTGTTAATATCGAGCTCCTCGAGACCTCTAAGAGCGTTTTTGTAGCTGGAGATAGGGAACTAAGCGGAGTATACATGTGCAACTTGGATCTAAAGGGGGGTGGAGAGGGCGTAGCTATAGACCTCGAGAGCGCTGAGAGAGCTAGCAACGTCACAATCGATGGTCTACGAATCACTGGGTTTAAAGTGTCTATTAGAGACGCGCTGAGAAGCGATCGGTTGATTTTGAAGAACACGTCAATATCTAACTGCGAGGTTGGAGTCTACGCTAGATCAGAGCGCCTGGTAGTGATCGACAGCGAGTTTAGAAATTGCAAAGTCGGGCTTGGTGGGTGGGCTAGTTCTGGGAGAGTCGAGCACGCAGTATTTACACATAACACCTACGGCGTGAAGGGGCTAGACGGAGGCTCTTTCAAGTCAACACTATTCTACAACTGTGAGTTCGTCGATAATGAAGAGCTGTCAATAGAGCTTGGATTAAACTCGAAACTAGTCTACTCTAGGTTGTCCTCGAAGCGCTCATCGATAGGTGTCCAGGCTCTAGGAGCCAACGTTATTGAAGGTTGTTTCTTCGGTCCAGGCAATTTTAGAGACTGCGTAGTCGCCACTTCAGGAGATGGCGTCTCAATACTCAACAATGTCTTTCAAAGTGTGAGAG
>Ga0080004_1115014_pt1 | contig 23196 bp, 28 predicted proteins | sample WasSprMetagenome_FD_69207 | JGI IMG/M metagenome (GOLD analysis project Ga0080004, IMG submission 69207) | Sulfidic aquatic microbial communities from Washburn Spring, Yellowstone National Park, USA - WS (SPADES assembly) (version 2) | ecosystem: Environmental > Aquatic > Thermal springs > Hot...
GTAGGGAGAGGTTATTTTAAACGATTTATGGAGGGTTAAGAAGGCTCCACAGCACACCGTTCAGGAAAATACAGTCCCTACAAATCTGTTGAGGAAGGCTATAAACCTGAATATGCTAATGCTAAAAACACTTCTAGGATGTGCCCGATATGTGGCGAGTTGAATAAGCCGAATGGGCACATCTACAAATGTAGGAAATGCAGCTTCCAGGCGGACAGGCATATTGTAGCCGCTTGGAACATAGCTGCAAAACCCCCAATGTGCCATCCCCCACAGTTGGCGGCGAAAGCCACCCATGAAGCCCTAAAGGCCGAGGTGGAATGGATAGTTATAAAATGTTAACTATCCGACAACGGTTGCGGAATCTGCGTTGAATTCTGCCACGAGCATGTTTATGAAAAGCAAGGAGATAAGGCAGTGGTTGTAAGACCCTGTGACTGTCTTGTAGGCTGCGAGTCATGCAGACCCCGCTGTCCGGTTGGCGCCATCAGCTTTCCATCTAGGCAGGAACTTAAACAGATGCTTAGAGGATTAAGAGAGAAGTATGGATGCCGTTAAGGCTTAACTAAGCCTGGCTTAAAAATTGTTTCAATAATTTTCGGGTTTGCAATGCTATAATAAACCCATTTGCCCTCTTTTCTACTTTTTACAAGCCCCGCGTTTTCCAGTATTTTCAAATGATGGGAAGCAGTGGGCTGTGTTAGATCTAGTGCTATCATAACTTCACAAACACACATCTCTCTGACATCCAAAAGTTTCAAAATTCTAAGCCTGGTAGTGTCTGCCAACGCCTTAAAAACCCTGCAATGCTTTTCTGCTTCATCAGCTCCCGCCACTTTATCTGCAAGCTGTCTTAACTCTACCGCATATTTCGCCGGGTCCTCATGAGGGCAAAGTCCAGAACTTAGGAGGCGCATAAGCCTTTTATCAACTTTAGATTCGGACATTTGATGGTTCCCAAGAGTTACTAGCGAAATTAAAATATTTAAATATGTTTTAAAAGCCTTTTACATAAACTTTATAGGATTCATCATCTTTTCTATTTGAAGCTTGTTCATGGAGTATTCACTGGAATCCAGTGGCGGGCAGTCCTGTAGTGTTTTTTCGCCGTTTAAGAGTTTAGCCGCAAAGGCAAAGCAGCTTTGTTCACCGCACATTTTACAGTTTGTCTTTGGCAATAGCTCGTAAATCTTGACCGGAGTTAGCTCCTTTTTGGCTTGAACCATTTCTAAGCTTGGCTTTCCATGGGTTTTCAAGTATATTAATGCTCGGTTTATCAGCCGCCTAGCCTCTTCGACAAGCTGGTCTGCCTCTTTCCGGTCTCTAACATAGGTCATGGTGATCCGGCCATTGGCAAAAACTGTTATCAAATGTTGCTGGTGCATATAGCTCAATGCGCCAAGCTTTTCAGAATATTTCGCATTTGGAACAGCCAAATAAAGAACTGGCAAAACATCCTCCAGGGGCTTGTCAGCCTGAGCTAAAAACTTAATCCTCTCGGGATCAGCAGTACAGGGCGAAATCTCTTTAATCTCAATTTTCTTGACAAGGATATCTGCAAATAAAAGTTCGGTGAAGTCTTCACTCACCAGCTTTCCCTTTCACAGACGCCATATACGCCTTGTACACTCGTTTTTCCCTGACGGCCATCATAGCCTTTTTTGATAGGTATTCAAGGGATTCAGCCATTTCGCCTAAAAGCTTTGCTGGGATCCCCATGAACATGTGTTCTGGCGGTGTGTCTGTGGCTTCGCGGCATCCGTAGCAGCCTGGGCTTATGTTAACTTCGCCGGTTAGGTATGGAACCACTGTTACGTCTACGCAGCAGCATTGGAAAATGGAGGAGCTAAAGTTGAGGCGTCCTCCTTCCTTGAAGTTTCTTGCTAGGCAGAGCCACATTATTTGTTCCGGAAGCCCCTCAACCACAATGACATCTGATGCTAAAGTGAAATCTTTTAAGGGGCCGGCGACCACTGCCTTTGCCTCTCCAAGCTTTATACGCGGTATCATGCTCATCGTTTTAGCCGCCGCCTCTCTAGTCATATAAAGTCCCAAGGAACAAAGCATATCTCCACTTGCAATTTTTTCGGGTAGTGGCGCAAAGCCAAACGCTGCTTTTGCCGCTGGACAGGCCAAATCCTCAGCCTTTAACATTAAAGTTTGCCCTTTCCTAGCAAGCATTAGAAGCTGGCAATAACGGGATTTCTGCTGTGGAGCCTTTATGTTTGGCAACGCCTCCTCCATTTTGACGACTTTAACAGCTAGAAGCGGCGCCTCTAAACCCAAAATCTTTTCAATTTCTTGGGCAGCCTCTCTCCCTCCATCCTTAAAACCTCGGTCTCGTTAAAGTTTCACCTCTTCAATGATTATTTTCGTTATTTTCTTTACGTCCGCCGCATATATGTCGAGTGTGGGCACTTTCTGAAGGTATTTTGATATGTCAATTTCATAATCTATCCTTTTACCGGCTTTCTCCAAAACCTTTGAGGCGCACCTGTTGCCACACCCGTTTATAACTATGTTCTTTTTTGCTCTTTCAGCTATATCTAAATGGCGCTTAGAGCCTGCTGCAACCGCTACTGTGCAACACATTCGTCCCTTATCCAAGTTTGTAAGCAAAACGCCTACTGCCTGCCCAACCTGTCCAACGTTTGCAGCTCCATCGCAAACCCAAATCAAATTTTCATGCTCAGCAGACTTATAGCAATCCTCAAGTATTTTAAGTTCCTTTTTCTCTTCATTTTTCTCTTTATTCATTGTAATTTTTACTCCCCCTTTAACTGTGAATTTAGGCGTTCATTTTTTCAAGGGCTTCACTGCCCAGCATACCTGCATTAACACCTAAAGCCTTAGCGCGTGATGTAACAGAGACAATTTTTCTTTGTAGAACGTCCTCAATTTTTGTTAAGCCAACTATTCTGGCTGCTGTCACATCCCTTTTTTCAAGCTCATTTATATCAAAGTTACCGCAAACTAATAGACCTCTTTTGGCTATTACCACTATGACAGCGGGCTTTTCGGGCGCTTCTGGATTTCTTATCTCAACACCTATTGCAGTGCCCGACTGAGTTTTTAGAGGCTTGATTTCAATCATCGATTTTCGCCTTTCCTCCCCTCTTTAACAGTTGTGTCTTTTTCGCCTGTTAGGAATTCAAGCGCCGGGGTGGCGGTTGCAAAAATTGTGGAAGCTACTGCAAACCTGGCGATGAGAAGTGCTTCTGCTATTTCTTTGTCGCTTACTCCGTTCCTTTTAGCTATCTTCGCAAACATTTCAGTGCACATTTCGCTTCCGAAAGCTGCCGCAGCTGCAACCATTATCAAATGTTTGTATTTGTCGGGTATGTTCGGCAGGCCCATGACGAATTTTCTCTCGTTCATTTGCCTCTCAAGCCATTCTGGATAAACCTTAGCGAACAACGCCTGCGGCTTCGGCTTTTCGCCAATCATCTCCTCCATTTTCTTCAAAATCTCTTCAACACCCATCTACACACCAGCCTCCCTTAACGCTTCTTTGAGGGTTTCTAGGCTTGGGCATACGCCTATTATGCGGATGTCCTTGTCGATGACGGCGGCGGGGCTTGCGTTTACGCCATACTCGCTTAGCTTTGGATTCTGGCCTCTGTAGATTTCAATTTCGATTTTTTTCCTTGTATTCCTCCTTAATCTTCTCTATAAGTTTCAGCAGTAGTCTTCCACCGGAGCATGGCGGCTCCGAAGTGAATATTTCAACTTTTACTGGCATATATGCTACACCCCCATTTCTTTAAGTGCAGCCTCAATGGTTTGGAGGCTTGGGCATACGCCCATGATCTTTATTTTGCCTTCGTTGAAGACTATGGCTGGAACCACTGTTAAACCGTATTTGCCGAACTCCTCGCATGGGCCTATATGCTTTATCACTTCCACTCTTTCGCCATACTTCGCCTTAATCAAGTCTGCATACTCCAAGAGTTTTAGGCAGCCGGCACAGGGCGGTTCAGCCGTGAAAGTTTCAACCTTAACAACCATTCCACACACCTCCTAAACAATTTGCTCAACAACATGCCTAACAAGCGCACCCAACAAATCATCATTTATAGCGTCCATCACTTTGAATATTGCCGGATCTGTTACAGAATAGAACCTTCTGTTTCCCATTTGCCTATCCTTTACAAGTCCACACCTCTTCAGTATTGTTAGATGCCTAGAAACTAGGGGTTGGGATATCCCAACGTATGGAACTATTTCGCAGACGCATTTTTCGCCACTGCGCAGGTACTCTAGGATTTTAAGTCTTACTGGATCAGAGAGGGCCTTGAACACTTTAGCCTTAAGCTTTAAGTTTTTCATTGCTGGATGCATGATGACCATAAGGTTAATAGCAATATTTAAATATTGCTATTAACCCGCTATACCAGCAAGGTGTTTGCAGTGTCCAAGACCACGTATGCAGGAGTTCCTAGGGAGAAGATTCCATGGTACCCGATAATAGATTACAGTAAATGCGACCTTTGCGGTGGGAACCCTAAATGTAAAGAGTTTTGCATGCATGATGTTTTTGACGTCGCCGAAGAGGAGGAGCGAAAGAAGTTGGTTGTGGCGAAGCCATACAATTGCGTGGTTTTCTGCACGGCGTGCGAAAAGATATGCCCGATTCCTGGAACCATTACGTTTCCATCTAAGACTGAAGTTTCAAGGGTTATCAACAAATTACGAGAGGAGATGCGGGGGAGGTGAATAGTTATGAGCGAAGGCGGGGTAGGCCTAATATTCTGTGTGTGCACTGGAAAGTGTCCTGGCTTTTCAAAAATGGACATCTGGGATTTCATAAACATTTTGCGGAAAAGCGAGTCTTTTAGTTACGCGATAATTCATCCTATGCTATGCGACGAAGATGGTGAAAGATTTTTGGAAGCGTTCCTCAAGAAGGGCTGGAAATATGTAGTGGCAGGATGTGCTCCCGTAATGCAGAAAAAGCTTTTCAGAGAAGCCTTCGCAAAAGCCGGCTTAAGTGTTGAGAAGGACTTAATCCCTATAGATGTTAGAAACATGACCACTGAAGAGGCAGTGGACCTCGTGGAAAAAACTGTTAAAGAACATGTAAGCAAGGAATAAAGAATGGTTAACCTTGGACAAAACCTAATAATAGAGTGCGATCCTGACAAGTGCACAGGCTGCGGCATCTGTGAATACGCTTGTAGCTATGCAAGAGAAGGAGTCTTCAACCCCCTCAGATCAAGAATCCAGGTTGTCAAATTAGGCTTAGACTTGAACATAGCAGTAACATGCCGCAAATGTGAAGACCCACCCTGCGTTAGTGCATGTCCAAGAGACGCCCTAATCCAAAGGCAGGACGGACTCATAGTGGTTGATGAAGAACAATGCGACGGGTGCGGCTGGTGTGTGGAAGCATGCGATTTTGGAGCAATAACGCTACATCCGGAAAGCCAAAAAGCGTTAATCTGCGACCTTTGCGGAGCATGCGAATGCCTCGGCGGACCCCAATGCATACAATGGTGCCCAGAAAAAGCCTTATACCTCACAGATAAAAAACGGATTCCCCAAAAAGCACGAGTAAACACAGTTAAAAAGTTATTAGTTAAAATGTAGCGCCGCCAAGCATAAAAACTTCTCAAAAACCTTTTGAAAAAATAGGAGTAATGGTTGTTCGGAACCTTCTACGCAGCCTTTATTGCGCAGCCTCTCGCAATAGTTTCTCCACTTCTTCCTCGCTTGGAACCACACCCTGCAATTTGACAACCTCGTTGATCGCCAAGGCCGGCGATGATAAAACCCCGTATTTCCTTGCAACCTTCCCCAGAAGTGATGTTTAGCTTTTCAACCTTCACAGAGATCCCAGAAGATTTAAGCTTCTCAGCGACGGTTTCAACGATTTTCCTTACGGCTTGGCAGCGGACACATGGAGGTTCCGGACCAATAATCTCTACATGTACCTCTTTCAAACTTATCACCTAAACGAATCTTCCTATAGCAATATTTAAATATTGCTATAGGCTTTTCTTCACCACAACGCAACACAAAAATAGAAGATACACCATGAATAATGAATTGTTAACTTGTTGTGTATTGAAATCAAAAACCCCAAGCGCTCGCGTATAAGGAGGAGATGTTATTGTTAGGGTACGCTGGGACAGTTTTACATGTAAACCTTACAAATGGAAGAACATGCCGTGAACCGTTAAATGAGGAGCTTGCCCGAAAGTACCTTGGAGGTTTAGGGTTAGGGCTTGCCTTATTATTTAAGCATTGCCGTCGAGGCGCAAATCCCTTTGAACCCTACAACCCGTTGATTTTAGCAGTTGGGCCTTTAGCAGGAACTATGACGCCCGCGGGTGGAAGCGGCCATGTTTTTGTGGCTAAATCTCCACAAACTTTTGGCGCGGGAGTTGCAAGGGCTTTTGGACACTTTGGAGCTGAATTGAAGAGGGCGGGTTATGACGCGGTTATAATCTATGGGAGGGCTGACAGACCAGTTTACGTTTGGATTGACGATTACTCAGTTCAGATTCTAGATGCTTCAGCATTATGGGGCAAATCTCCAGCTGAAACCGAAGAAATTGTCAGAGAAGAGCTTGGCGATTATCGCATTCGCGTGGCCTCGATTGGTCCCGCCGGAGAAAGGCTTGTTCGGTTTGCCTCAATAATAAGCGATAAGACAAGAGCTGCAGGTAGAACAGGGTTGGGCGCTGTTATGGGTTCAAAAAATCTGAAAGCTATAGCTGTTCGCGGAACAGGAGACGTTATGGTTGCAGATGTTGAAGGCTTCAAGGAACACGTTAAAGTTCTATACGGGAAGATGAAAAACCCCACTATAGAAAGATACAAAGCTTTAGGGACAATAAGTGAAATCTCCCTCTATAACGCTTTACACGCTCTGCCTTCAAGAAACTATAGCAATGCACATTTTGACGATGCTGAGGTTATGGTGGAAAAATTGAGTAAAAGCTTCGCTGTGAAAGCGAACGCTTGCAACTCATGCCCCATAGGATGCGAGCACATATATGCGGTTCCATACGGGCCAAACAAGAGAGTTGAAGCCAGAATAGAATATGGAACTTTATGGGCTATGGGGCCAAACTGTGGAATCAACCGTTTAGACACTATAATTGAAGCTGTGGATTTATGTAACTATTATGGGTTGGATGCAATAAGCACCGGAGTAGTTGTGGCTTTCGCCATGGAATGCTATGAAAAAGGCATTTTAAGTGCAGCTGAGCTGGATTTTGTGAAGGCCACGTTTGGAAGCTCCGAAGCCCTGATAAAACTTATCCATAAAATAGGCAAAAGGGAGGGAATAGGCAACATTTTGGCTGAGGGAGTAAAGCTTGCAGCCGAAAAAATAGGTAAAGGTGCAGATAAGCTAGCTCAACACATTAAGGGTGTTGAAACCGTTGGGTACGACCTAAGGGCTTTAAAGGCTATGGCGCTGGCTTGCGCAGTTTCATTCAGAGGCGACTACACCTTCAACGATCTCCAAGCCGTAAATGCCTCAAATAAACCAGAAATAGTAAAGTTTGTGAAGGACCTGGAGGACCAGCATGCAGTAATGGACTCGTTGATGATATGCAAATTCAGCAAGCAAGCATATTCCGGCGGTTATGAAGACTTCGCCAAACTTTACATGCTTGTAACAGGCTTCGAGACAACCTCTCAAGAAATGATGGCTGCAGGCGAAAGAATAATCAACATGGCTCGCCTATTCAACATACGCGAAGGCCTCAGAAGAGCTGACGACCATTTGCCATGGAAAGTCATGAACGTTCCAATATTTGACGAAGGCCCAACTAAAGAAGCATACGTAAACCTACAGGAACTCAACTTAATGCTTGACTACTACTACGCGGCCAGGGGATGGACAAAGGAAGGTACGCCGGCGCCTGAAAAGCTGAGAGAGCTGGGGCTTGAAGAGTTCGCCAATCAAGTTTATGCAAAGGCTCAAATGCAGTGAATAGTTTTGAAGATGAAAGCAGAATTGAAAAGTTACGCTCCAGTAATTTTTCTTTTGCTTATCATAACGGGGTTAACATTTTGGTCTACCATGTCAGGGATTGGAGCGGAGAAGGGTTTACCGTCCATAAGTCCTTTTAACGGTGTTCTACTAGCGGTCGTTGGGCTTGCGGCTGGCTTAGTCGGCGGGATTATTGGAACCGGCGGCTGCAGCGTTATGTTGCCCATACTTCACCTGTTGCTTGGTTATCCAGCGCCGATAGCGGTGGGCACAACCCTATTCGCTGTAATGTTTACAGCTGTTTCAGGAGGATATGGGCATTTGATGCGTGGAAACGTGGATAAAAAAGCCATTTCATGGCTTTGCGTTTTTGGCTTGATTGGGGTACTTTTCGGTTCATGGCTTTTCATTCAACTTTCCGCCCAAACCTCCTTGCTTGGATTAATTTTAGGCTTAGCCTTCCTTTGGCCTGCTTTTCGGATGATGTGGGAAAGCCTCACAGCAAAGAAAGAATCAGCGAAAACAAGCACCATCGCAGGGTCGAAGCTTGCCATGGGAATTTTCGGGTTTATAGTTGGCATTTTCACGGGTTTAGTTGGTTTGGGCGGAGGCTACGCCCTTGTGCCCGGATTAATTTACCTGTTCAACGCGCCTGTTCCCATAGCTATGGGAACATCGTTAGTAACCATGATACCATTAACCATTGTTGGCGGAAGCATTAAACTATTAGAGGGTTTTGTGTTTCTAGACGCAGGATTAATTCTTGCAGCCGGCGTGGTAGTTGGCGCACAAGTTGGCGCCGCATTAACCAAACGCTTCAAAACAACAACGCTAAAACTGATTTTCGGCCTATACTTCCTTTACGTTTCAATGAAATTTATAACAGGCTATTTTGGAATATCCATATGGTAAATGATAAACAACACACGCTTTAGGCCACTAAACCTGCTTCCAACATTATTTCACGTGCTGACCATGAGCGAAATTACCGACAACGAAGCGATTTAAAATGTTATCTAGAAGCATTACAAAATGCGACGGCGGATAGCCAAACCCTTAAGCCACGCCAAACGCATCAAACAATAAAGGTGAAACATATGGCAAGGGCCTGTACCTCATGGTATCCAACAATTTTCCCAGAGAAATGCGACGGTTGTGCTCCATATGGCAAGCCCAGATGCGTAGAATACTGCCCCAACGGCGTATTCGCCTTCATAAACGGAAAAGCTGTTGTGGCTAATCCCCACAAATGTGTTAGCGGCTGCACTGCATGCGAGCTCCTATGCCACAAAAAAGCCATAGCCTTTCCAAAGCCGCAGTTCGGCTTTGCACCAACAAAGACGGAAGAGAAGGGTTTGCTGCGGAAAACCACATGTAAAAAGTGCGGCAAAGTTTTTTGGACTAACCGTGAAAGCGACTTATGCTTCGACTGTGAAAGTAAAGCCTAAAAAGGGGCTTTAGATCTGTTTTAGCCTATAACCCCACTTCTTGTTTATGGCTTCAAGCTTTTCTGAAAGCCTCTTCGCCCGGTCCTCAGCCTCGTCAAACAGCGTAGCCCACTCCCGCCTCTTCACGAGATTTGTCAACTTTTCAATGTTGGCGGGTATCTTCTCCATAGCTGCAACCCACTTCTTAGTCACAGCCTCATCATTCGCCACGAGCTCTAGGGCTTCCTCTGGACAGAATTGGACGCATTGGGGTCCTTCCGGATTGTTCCTGCATAGGTCGCAGACCAAAACTAAACTCTTGTCTGGATGAAGCGAAATTCCACCGTATGGGCAGGCCTGGATACACCAGCCGCACCGGTCGCACTTCGCCTCATCGACAAGGATGAAGCCTTCCTCAGACTGGGTTAAGGCTTTTCTGGGGCAAGCTCTGACGCATGGAGCATTTTCGCAGAATCGGCATGTTAGGGCTAGGTTGAAAGCTGGTGCTAGGCGTATAACTCTAATCCTAGACCTTAAGGGGTTCCATAGGGGTTCATTTTTTTCTAGGACGCAGACATACTCGCATAGGCTGCAGCCCGTGCATTTGGAAGGGTCAACGGCCACAAACCTTCTTGAAACAGCCTTTGCCATGATACAGCCAGCTCCGCAAGTTTGGGTTAGATGTTCACATAAAACTTGTTTTTATAATTTCCCCCATCAAAAGCAAAAGCTAAACGTTCAGAGCTTAACCTTGACTTTCCCGCCTAAAACAACCCTACCATCAGCGAAGAATGAGGAATAGGCATAAACCTCCAATCCCCGTTTTGCCGCCATCCTAAGGGCTGTCCCAAACTTTGGATCCATCTCATCATTGGGAACGAAAACCTCGGCGTCGCCCCTCTGAACCACGAAAAGAACGGCTGCCCTAAAGCCTTCATCTAAAGCCTTCGCAAGCCCCAAAACGTGTCTAGCGCCTCTTAACGTCGGCGCATCCGGAAACATTGCAATACCATCACGGACAAGGGTGCATGACTTAACCTCCAAGAGACATGGTTTAGCCGAACCATCGTGAAGGAGAAAGTCAAATCTAGCATATTCGTGAATGTATTCAGGTTTAACGCAGGTGTAGCCGCGGAACTCCGGCAAATCCCCATTTTTTAAGGCTTGAAATACAAGCCTATTGGGGATCCTTGAGTCAACTGAAACAATAGTTCCATCACTATAAACGCCCACAACGTCATAAACGGTTTTCCGCCTACCTGCCGCACCGCCACCCTTCAGAACAACCCTAGCACCCGGAACCAAAAGCTCACGAAGCCTTCCGGGGTTAGGCAGAAAACAAGGCACAACCTCCCCACCAACCCGCACAAGAGCTGAAAACCTAGTCAACCGCCCCTCAAAAACACCCTCCAGAATAACACCCTCAACCTCAATGAAACTTGTCAACCCAACCAATAGAATGATTGAAACACCAAATATTTAACTCCCACGATAGAAAATGAATCAAAACTTGTTACTTCGCATACGCTTTACACGCACTATCATTGAATTAGCCATTAGGCGGGTTTCAGCCCACAATTGACAGCGTTTATTTCTTGTCGCAACATTTGTGGGAAGCTACATGAACATACTCATTTTTAAAATTAAAGACCATTCGTCAAGTGCTGAAGTATGAATATTTCAGCTTCTTCAGCATAGTTTTCCATGCGCTGCAAATTGGGTATGAAGAATTTTCCACATAATTTGTAGTGGAAAGGAATAGCTGAACGTTTAAAATTTCCGAGAAACGTTTTTATAAACGTTCATCGGATCCGTGTGTTAAGGCGATGAAGCTCGCCTTTAACCGCCCTCGCTTCTTTTGCGCGGGGGCTGATAGCTTCTACCCATTGTTGAATGGCGTGTAGGTGGGTATTGGGTTGCGGGAGGCGGGGCGGTTAACGCTTTTGCCGGATAGGCAGTCTACAGACTTGTGGGTCAGCCGGGTTATTGATTATGTCGTTAATAGGCAGAATGAGGATGGAGGTTACACTTTCTGTCAAGGCACAGAATCAAATGCGCAGGACACCTACTACGGGCTGGCAATTTTGAATTTGTTGAGGGCACCTTTTCCAAATATTGAAAAGACTATTGAGTGGCTCCAGAACTTTGTTCCGGACAGCATTTACTCGCATTATTATGTGGCTAAAGCCCTCAAACTTTGCGGCAAAGAGCCAGATAGGAATCTTCTGAGAAAGTTTATCCTTTCCTTACCCATCATTAATGGCGAGTTCGGAACAGTTGATGTTTACGCGGAAGTTGCATCAGAGTTCCTTTCAATTTTAATGGTGATAGAGCTTGCCGACATGGTTGACGTGGAAATTAACCGCAAGAAAATTGTAGATTGGCTACTAAGCTTTAAGAATAACGACGGCGGTTTCGGCGCGCATGGACATTCAAATCTAAATTCAACTTATCATGCCGTGGCTTCGCTTTTTAATCTGGGCTACCCCGTCAAATCGCTTAGAGACACTCTCGAATTTGTACGAGCATGCGAAAAACCCTACGGAGGTTTCACAGTTATACCTAACAGCACAACATCATATATGGAACACATATACTACGGAGTATCAACGCTCAACCTGCTTGGTCAACGCTTACGATACCCCAAACAAACAGTTGAGCTGGTTCTGAAATGCCAAAATGCGAATGGGGGATTTGCAAGGTCAGACCTCGGCATATCCACCTTTGAGGACACGTTTTACGCTGTAAGTGTGCTGCTAACAATCAGCAGACAATGGTGAACATGAATGAGCGTGGATATAACATATTTCCGCATTGAAAGGATTATTAGAAGCGGTGCAGAGTGTTTTCTATGCGCCTTAGAAGACGAAATTGAAAGAAAATACATTGACACCCACCTATCGGAACTTGTTATGGATACTAAAGCGAGAGAAAAACTCGTTCAAAGCGGAGGATTCTGTAACCACCATTTTTACAGAATGCTAGCGATGGCAACAAGACCAGATAGCTCCGACGGCCACGGAATAGCTCTAATCACCCAAAGCATCATAGAAAAAACTATTCAAGATTTACAAAAACAAAGAAAACTCGGCAAAGAGAATTTCCCACAAACAACAGCTGAACTACTTCAGGAGAACAGAAGAGGAACAGGCTTCGGGCTGCTCAGCACAATCAACGGAATAGGAGATTTCACGTCAAGCGTCACCGCAGGAATCTTATGGGCGTCCATTTCCGCCAGCGCGGCTTTTGCGTTTGGAGCAGCCCTCGCAGTGGCTGCAACGACAATCTTAATGATCCACAAGTAAATTCAATTTTTTAACGTTTTCTGTTGTTTGTTTTTAGGCTTGAAATTTTCTGTTAAAGTTTTAAGTTAAAGATTCTTTTAAAAAAACCTTGCGTATTATTGAAACAAGCCTTCTAAGGCTTTTTGGCCGATAGACAGCAGTTTCAAAGTAGATAAGCTCTAAAAATTAATTCTTGAATTACTCAGCTATTACCAAAGGGCTTCAAGCTTGTGGTGAAAAAGGATGGGCTTGCCTATTTTTGGAAAAGTAAGTAGCGTGCAACGGATGCAACAAAAAGTTATGGTATTATTTCGCAGCCTATGTACTGCATGAAATCGAAGTCCTCAATTTTGACCTTTCCGGCGTTGATTAACTGTTTGATTCTTGGAATTTCGTTGGCAACGGCGTCTACAAGGTTTTCAACAGTCTTGCAGACAAGCTTGTAGGCTTCTGGCTTCCAGCGCTTTGTTATGTTGGCATATAGGCATCTGCCCCCGCAAACGTTGAAGATGCCGCAACTTGTGCAGGGCTCGCCGACAAAAACCTTTCTAAGCCTAAGCGGATGCGCAGTGCTAATGTGCCCCAAATAGAAGTCCCGCATGCCCCACATGCTCGGGCAAGGCACAATGTGGCCGTCTGTTTGAATAGCATAGTTTATCCAGCCAGCCCCACAACGCAAAAGCACCCGCTCTTCACCTTTCAAGAAAGACCGGGCAACTCCGAGGAAAGGGTACAAACGCAACACAACGCCGTACTTCTCCATGTAGTCAACCCAAAACTTGACGAGGTGGCGAACTCCAGGGTTGTAGCTTTCATCACTCCACTTCTTAAAGCTCCGCTTCTCAAAATCGTTCCAAAAGCCAGCGTTAAGCTGCCAATGAACAGAAGAAAAGGAGAAATCATCATTGTTTAAGAGCCACAAAACCTGCCTGTAAATGTCAGTCTCCTCCATAACAGTCATCCGCGCAACAACCTCCCCCCGAAAACCGTTCCGCCTAATCAACCTCAAATTACCCATAACCCTACGGTAAACACCAGACCCACGATAAAAGTCCGTCAAGGCTTCATCCCCATCAACAGAAACCAAAACAACACTGAAACGGTTCACATAAGCAGGCTCCAAACCGTCCAAATGCAAACCATTAGTCTGAACAACAAAATGCCTCACCCTAACAAAGTCCATCACACGCCTAACGTCGTCAAGACACAACAGAGGCTCACCACCATAAAAAATCAAAGCACAATCCGGATCAAGCCCACAAAAACGCTCCAACAAACCAACATCATAGCCCAAACGCCTAGGCAAAGAATAATCAACATCAAAACCACCAAAACCCTCATCAAAATCCTCTAAGGCTTCACCAAAACAGTAACGACACTCAAGGTCACATTCGGTCGTCAACATAACGTGAAAGAACATATTCCTCATCTTCTTAAAAGATGAGATTATTTATCTGATTTTTCTTTGATCTTTTTTGCTTTTTCGAGATACTCTTTCAGTTCTCTTTCTTTCATAATTGATTCAGGTAATGTTTCCTGAGCGTAAAGCAGAGGGATTACGGCCAAAAAAAGGAAGAAAGCTGCCATAGAAAATGAGGTGAAAGCGATTTCCTTTGTCATTTTCTCGATATTTGGAATGAAAAATGACGCTGCAAACTCGGATAGAAAAAATGGGACCCCGCCAACTGAATAGAATTTATGCTTAAATTGATTTGGAGACGCTATTTCACCCCATAAAACAATGGCATATAACGTGTAAAATATGCCCCAAGAAATTCCATCAATAATTGAATAAATGTACCATGTCCCAACCCAGGAAGGCGCAATACCTAATATTGCATAAGCTATTCCCAATGATACGAAACCGTAGATTATTACTCGTCTACGGCCAACTCTATCGGAAAAAATACCTCCAATTAAAGCAAAGATTGCTCCAAAAATCGGTTCTATTGACCTATTAAGCATTAGGAACTCCTTTTCAACAAAGAATTCATGGTATATTTTTTCAAAACTATCCACAAAGCAAAACATAAGTAGAGGTATAAAATACGCTAAAAATAACTTATTTCTGAGAATCGATGAAAAAGAAGCGGAAGTTTTTGCTTTACGATTTTCAACGGTCACGAACGATGGAAGCACCGCAATGCTTGTTAACCGCCAAAAAAAAGAAAGGAGAATAGCAACTAAAAGATTGCTTTCGATGAAGAATAATAGTATAGGTGCGCATAAAGAACTTAATAAAAATATTAACCCTGCCCTACTTGCTCTGTTTTTAAAAGTAGTGTTTTCTGTAAAGTGAGACAAGCACGATGGTATGCCAAGTCCAAAAGAGAATCCAAGCGAAAAGTTTACTGTAAATACTACGATAATAGATTTTATAATCCACATTAGCAGGGGCAATAACGAGGCAAATATCCCAAATGTTAACCACAAAGAGAGTAAGCGACTTTCTTCCATTTTTTCTGATAGAAACCCACCAATTATAATTGAAATTATAACACCCAGGTAAAAAGTGTTTATGGTTATGTGAGTAAAAGACTCCATAAGTTTAGTCGCCACGGATCTTATTACTATGAGCCACGTTAGAGTGTTTAATAACAAGAATGAAGATTTAAGAAAAACCTTCGCATCTTTGTTTTTTAAAAATACTTGGAGCAAATCTTCACCTCATTAATCTGTATTGCTATAGAACCCCTAAAAATCATTTTTGATTATGCCACGTGTAGATGTGTACAACAAATCTTAAATACTGGCATGCTATGATAATGACATAGAGGGAGAAGGCGTGAAAAAAGAAAAAATTAAACCATTTAGATTTAGATGGTGGTAATTAAGTTAATGTTAAAAAATCTAGAAGGAGCTTCAAGTAATATTTACGATATCTTAAATTATTTAATATAGAATACCCTTTTGCTGCGATATCTTCCATTAATTCTTTATGCTTTTTAAGGCCGTTACTTTTTATTACGACATCCCAGAGGTCATTAACTCTCTTTATACTTTTCAGAAATTTAATAAATGTAAATGTATTTGAGTCTACGTAAAAGTTTTGTAATGCGCATAACAAAGCAAAAGGTAGAATTTCATATTTTATTCGGTGCTTAATTTCCCTGAAATCTTTTAAGTCCATTAAATCATCTCTTAATATAGACAGCATACCTAAGTATCTGCCATATTGGCCTAAAAGCGTTATTTCAGCTTTTGAACCTCCACCGAGGATTGCACCTATTTTAAATAGTCCATCTATGTCACCTGCTTTCAGTTCTATTACTTGCAGATATTCTTCAGGTTTCACTCTCTTTCCGTTATGGAGTTTTTTCATAAGCGAGATCTCTAACGCTTCAGCGTTTGCAAGTTCAAATAGCGAGTTCATGATTATTTTTGATATATGTGAGGATTTATTCCGAGGAAGTTTATTGTAAAATTCGTTGAGTAATGTAAAACCTTCAACTAGGAGAAAATTACCCGTTATTATAGCTATTTCAGAACCAAATTTTCCAAAAACTGTCAGCTTTCCCTCTTTTTTTGTGGACTGATCTATAATATCATCATGTATATCAATAGCACCACTTATCATTATTAATGGAATTGCAATATGCTTAACTTGATATGCGCTTCCACCGACAGCTTCACATGAAAGACAGAGTAAAGTTGGCGTTGTTAGGTCATTCCAATATTCGTACATAAAATACTTTAATGCATCCCTAATTTCTTTGCATATTGCTTTGTTTTTAAAAATCAAATTCCTTGCAGCATTAAGCGGTTCCTTCCCCTTTTCCTCTAAAAGTTTTTTCACCTTATTTGTAATTTCCTTTGATTTATCTGAGGCGGATTTCATGATCTAAGACCCTTGAGTACCGCATAATACATGTCCATGTATACTTCCCCTTTTTTGGTTAGCATGTATATTTTTCTTGTGCGTTTGCCTTGTTGTTGTTTTTGGCTTTTGATTAGTCCTCTGTTTTCAAGCTTTTTTAGTAGGGGGTATAGGGCTCCGTGGCGTATTTTCAGTCCTGAGAAGGCTTCTATTTGCTTTTTAATTTTGTATCCCCATGCTGGTTCTTTGCTTATTAGCGCTAGTATTTGGATGTCTAATAGATTTCTGGTTATGTGTTGTACAATTTCCTTTTCGAGGTTTTCTTCCATGATTTTTGCCTTTTTGTGTCTGTTTTTTGACTATTTTTGTTGGGTTTTTATATGTTTTGTGGGAAGGTTTGAGGTATGTGTTGTTATGCTTTTTTATGCCTTTGGTGTGTGCGAAGCTTTATATGGCTGTTTAGTATTTATAGAGACTTGAGATATGTCCTGTAATGGACATATTGCATGTAAGTCTAACAGAAAAACTGTTAGACAAGTTGACAGGAGCAGATGAAAATGAATAACGTGAAAGAGGTTCAGGTTAAACTCATGAAAGGTCTCCTAGACCTCATAGTCCTCCAGTTCCTTAGCAACCAGCCTATGCATGGCTATCAGATAATCACCAAGATCCGCAAAACCTTCGGCGTATATTTCGGGCCGAGCACCATTTACCCGCTTTTGAACGCCTTAGAAAGGAGCGGATATGTGAAAAGCGAGTGGGACATGAGCAATGAAAGGCCGAGGAAAGTGTATAAGTTGACGGCGGAAGGACGAAACCTTTTGAACTTCACAGAGGATTCACTGAACTTCATATGCAAGAAAATCGGAACTGTTGGAATCCAAAAGGATGCTAACCTGAGTAGCGACGTGGCGCATGCTTCGCTGCGCTCACTGGTTAAGGATAGCGAAGGCATTAAGCCGCGGGCGCTTCTCCTAAAATAGTTTGGCAACTTTAGTCTGTGGAGAGAAGGGAGACCTTTACAGCTGAAAGCTTCAATTTTATTAGCCACTCTGCCCTTCTAGTTTTTGGGTGGAGTTTGGAGAAAGTTGACGTTCTAATTCGTGGATGCATGGTTTTGCCCATGAAAGATAGAAGCGTAATTGAAGATGGTGCTGTGGCCATTAAGGATGGGAAAATAGTCTTTATTGGGAAGGCATCTGCCTGCGGGTTTAAGGCTGAAAAGACTGTGGATGCTAAGGGCAAAGCTGCGTTGCCTGGTCTTATAAACTGTCATACTCATGTGGCTATGACGCTTTTTCGAGGTTTAGCTGAAGACAGACCTTTAAATGTTTGGCTCAGGGAAGCCATTTGGCCTTTAGAGGCTAAACTCAGGGGTGACGACGTTTACGCTGGGACGCTTCTCGGCTGTTTGGAGATGTTGAAAAGTGGGACCACTTGTTTTGCAGACATGTACTTCTATGAAAGGTCTGTGGCGGAGGCTGTCCGTGAAAGCGGCATAAGGGGTGTGTTAGCGGAAGGCATCATTGAAGCTGGCGATAAGCAGTTGGGCGAAAAAATGCTGAATAACAGCGTGGCTTTCGCTGAAAGCTTCAATGGGTTTGCCGAGGGGCGTGTAACCACCATGCTGGCGCCCCACGCTGCCTACAGCTGCAGTCCAGAGCTCCTCCGAAGGGTCGGAGAAAAAGCTTCACAGTTAGGCGTCGGCATTCACATTCACCTTGCCGAGTCTGCTGAAATGTTTAGGGATTTTGAGAAGCTTTACGGCTGCGGCGAAGTTGAATTCCTAAATAGGCTTGGGATCTTTGAAACACATGTGCTGGCTGCCCACTGCATAGACCTTTCGGATACAGATATGCGTGTTTTAGCGTCGCGTAGCGTCAATGTTGTCCACGTGCCTGTCGCCAACATGAAGCTCGGGTTGGGCGCTGCGAGAGTTAAGGAGCTCGTGGATTTAGGTGTCAACGTGGCATTAGGCACCGACGGGCCGGCTAGCAACAATACCCTTGACATGTTTGAAACCATGAAGGTTGCCGCCCTATTACAGAAACACGTTTACCGCAACCCCGAAGCCCTGTCAGCCTTTCAAGTTTTGAGAATGGCAACTTTGAACGGGGCGAAAGCCTTGGGACTGGATGGACTAATAGGATCATTAGAGGTTGGCAAAAGGGCTGACATAGTGCTTGTTGACCTTTCAAAACCTCACTTAAAACCCTTACACGACGTTTACGCCGCTCTGGTTTACTCGGCCCGCGGAAGCGACGTCGATACGGTTATAGTTGATGGAAAAATCGTCGTGGAAAATAGGGTAGTTAAGACGTTGGACGAAGAGACGGTCATGGAGAAGGCTGAAAAGCATGCAGCGGATTTACTCGCTCGCAAACTTTAAGTATTAGACATTTAGAGGTTGTGTATTCCATACTGGAATGTTAAATGCCTCCAATAATCCGGATTGAAAATCTAACCAAAAAGTTCGGAAAATTCACAGCCGTCGACCACCTCAACTTGGAGGTTGAAGAAGGCGAAATTCTCGGTCTTCTAGGTCCTAACGGCGCCGGGAAAACAACAACAATTCTCATGCTTGCAACAGTTATTAAACCTACAGAGGGCACAGCTTACGTTGGCGGCTATGACATACGTAAAAATCCGGATAAAGTCCGCGAGCTTTTGGGCATAGCCTTCCAAGAGCCCAAAATGTTGTGGGTTAGCACTCCATGGGACATCGTAAACTGGCATGCGAAAATCTGCGGGCTGTCAACCCAGGAACGCAAAAGAAGAGTCCGAGAGGTTTTAGAAGCCTTGGACATGTGGGAATACCGCCACAGAAACGTCCATGCGCTTTCCGGTGGAATGCGGAAAAGGGTTGAAATTGCCAAGGTGGTGATTCAGAGGCCTAAAATAGCCATAGTGGATGAGCCCACCGCCCAAATCGACGTTGTAGGCAAACATAAAATTTGGAGGATGCTGAGGGAGCTTCGCGAAGAGGGAACTACGATAATTCTGGCAACCAACGAGCTTTATGAGGCTGACATGCTATCTGACAGGGTGGGCATAATGCATAGGGGAAAGCTTCTTGTCTGCGACACCCCACAGAGGTTGAAAGACAGCATTATAGGCGGCGACGTCGTTGAAATCCAGTTTGAAGCTGAGCCTTCACTAAAAATCGTCGAGAAGCTTGGCCAATTCAAAGAAGTTGTCAAAATCACGAAAATTAAGGGATCTACATTACGCCTATACTTGAACAGGGTTGAGGAAGTTGTACCGAAAATAATGAGCGTCTTGATGATAGAGGGGGCTGTTATATCCTCGATCCGCATGAGCGAACCAAGCCTAGACGACGTGTTTGCCCACTACACTGGCTTAACTCTTGAAGAGGCGGAGAAGGGAGGAGGCTGAAAACGCGGAAGCTGCTTTACGTTGTTGAAAGGGATGTTCGCCTATTCTTCCAGTATAAAGCCATGGTTATTATGAGAGCTATCTGGTTTGTTTCCCAAATAGCCTTTTTCGGCCTCATAGCCTCCCGCATGGTTGTCATGGAGGATTACTTCCGCTTCTATGTTAGCGGATTATCCGTTATGACGCTTTATTCCGCAGCCATATTCATAGGCTTCGACATATATGAGGAGGCTGAACACGGGGTCTTCGAATACCTCTTAAGCCTACCAGTTTCAAGAAGACAGCTTGTTCTCGGACGTTCCATCGGAGGAGGCCTCCGTGCCTTCATATACGTGGGACCGCTCATGTGCATAGCCCTCTACGTTGTGGGCATAACCAACCCACTCAACTTTCTAGTAGCCCTATTTGCGCTTTTCCTGTTCGCCTTCGGTGTTTCCGGATTAAGCATAACGCTGGCTGTTGTTATAAAATCAAGCGATCGCTTTGACATCCTCATGGGAGTTTTAGACGCACTGATAGTCCGCCTTAGCACAGCAATGTATCCATTAAGCTTTGTTAAAGAGGCAAACCCGTTTTACGGCTGGATCGCCAACTTCAACCCAGTTACTTTTGCTTCTGAACTCTTCCGTTGGGGTGTTGGGATAGAATCAGCTTTATCCTTCAGGAATCCGCTTCTGCCGCTTTTGGGGATAGTTTTGTTTTTCAGCTTCTTCATATTTTTGGGCATAATGCTCTACGAGAGAACCATAGAAGGCGGTGGTTGGCGGTGAAAAGGCACATTCTCTACATCCTTGAAAACGATTTTAGAAACTTTTTCCGCTATAAATGGTGGCTTGTAGGCTTAATAAGCATGAATCTAGCCGACTTATTCATCATGGCGATAGTCTACAACCGCATGTTAAACCCAGAGATAGCCAAACAGATAAAGAGCTACTTCGACTTCTTCGCGCCTGGGCTGACGGTTACTGGATTGTTTGCTTCAGCCTTCATGATTGGACGGGAGGTTAACATGGAAAAACGAGCGGAGTACCACCAATATCTGCTAAGCCTGCCATTGACAAGACTTGAACTGGCATTTGGACGGGTGCTCTCCGGAGGGCTGCGGGGCATGATGTATATGTCGCCGTTGCTGTTAACATGCTTCGCCTTCGTGGGTTTCCCAACACTAATACAACTGCCCATAATCTTGTCCGTGCTTTTCTTCCTCGCCACGGGAATTTCCGGGTTAAGCATAGCTATAGCCGTCTCCACAAGAAGCATCGACAAGTTCGTAACCGCAAGGGGCTTAATTTACTATCTGCTGTTTTTCTGTAGCAGTGTTTTCTATCCGTCCTCCCTCATTGAGCAGCTCGGCCGGGAAGGCAAGTTTCCAATGCTTTTGGTACAGTTTGCAAGGATAAATCCATTAAGCAATGCTGCAGACCTCATACGCTCCTTCCTCTTGGGAACACCGCCCTTCTCGCCTGAAATGGTTTTCAGCGTCTTGGTTTTTTCAGCAGTGTTCACCAGCATGGCAGCTTTCGCATACATAAAGTTAATTGAAAGAGCCTGACGTTTGAGGTTAAGTTTATGTGTATGGTCGCCTAAATCTTCCTCTCCATTTAATCTGAAGGTTAACTCAATGGGCAGTGTGAAGACTCTCTTCGAACCCAAAACCGTCCTGTTGGTGGGTTCTAGCACTTTCAAAGAGAAAGTTGGACTTGCATCGCCTAAGCTTTTCAGAAACGTTGTCTACAACATGCGGAAGTTCTTCAAGGGTAAAACATTCATACTTGACGTTGACGGAAAAGTCGGTTTTAAAGACTTAGAAAAACTGCCGGAAACCCCTGAACTAGCAGTTGTCATGTTGCCCTCCCAAAATTCCCTACGTTATGTTGAGGAGTGCGCAGCCTTCGGAGTGAGGGCTTTCACACTGATAACTGGCGGATTTAACGATGACCAGCGTCGACAGCTATTAAGGGTAAAGGAAACTTACGACGTTAGAATTCTGGGGCCGAATACTGTTATGGGCATCATAAACACGGCCAACGGGCTGAACACAACTTTCGAAAGAGATCTCATGCCAAAAAGGGGGAATATAGCGGTTATCTCTCAAAGCGGTGGGGTGGGCGCGTGTATCCTCGACTGGGCATGCTTTTACGGTATAGGACTGAGCAAAGTTGCATTCGTGGGCGACAAGGTGGATGTAGATGACACCGACCTTATCCAGTACCTTGGCGCGGACGAGGAAACTAGGGTTATATGCCTATACATGGAAGGCTTAAAAGAGGGCAGACGGTTTATTGAAGAGGCCAGAAAGGTTGTGAAGAAAAAGCCCATAATAGCATTGAAGGGTGGCATAACCCAGGAATCCGCCCACAGGGCAAAGTCGCACACGGCTTCCATGGCTGGTTCCGACGAGGTTTTCAACGCCGCCTTCAAAAAGGCTGGAATAATCCGCGTTGGAGATGTGGAGGAGCTTATGAACGCGGCGTTAGCTCTTTCCAAACAGCCCCCCATGATGGGCGACAATGTGGCTATAGTGAGCAACGTTGGTGGTCCAGCGATTTTAGCTGCAGATGCCGTGGTTAGAAACGGCCTAAAGCTTGCCAAGCTTTCCGAGAAAACTAAGGTTGAAATTGAAAAGGCTTACCCCGGTGTGGACCCAGTTAACCCCATTGACTTGATAGCCGATGCCCGGGCAGAAAGGTTCCAGAAGGTTTTAGACCTCGTTTTAGCCGATGAAAACGTTGATGGGGTTCTCGTGATAAACATGCTTAAATCATGCTTCTTCGAGCCTGAAGACGCCAAGATTATCCCGAAGGTGGCGGCTGAACACCCCAAAAAGCCCGTTGTAGACGTGCCGGCTGGTGGCGAGGACTTCAAACTTGTTTATGAAGTTATTGGCAAAAGCCCTATACCCCTCTACAATCTTCCGGAGAAAGGCGTTCAAGCTCTAAAAGCCCTAAGACATTACGGAAAAGTCCTCAACGCCAGCCACGTGGGTTAACTATATCTGGAAATGCGTCCATTTTGCATATGGGAACTGGTGGAAAATTGCCTAGCGAACAGACGAAATCCTCCGTGGATTTAGAGGGACAGATTATCCGTTTCTGTACGCAAATAGCCCATAACCTTCAGATTAGCGGCGCCTGTCTATGTTGGGACACCTATAGTTTTCTTAGGGAGGCAAAGACGCTGTTGGAGGTTTTGCTTGTCATTAAGGGTTTCAAGCCTGGGTTGATGACCTACGTCAAGTTCCTTGACGATAAACCCGTCATTTTCTACACTGTGGACAAGCGGATTTTTGAAAAGGACGTGGAAAATGGATTTTTGGGTGAAGCC
>Ga0080004_1156613_pt2 | contig 23169 bp, 25 predicted proteins | sample WasSprMetagenome_FD_69207 | JGI IMG/M metagenome (GOLD analysis project Ga0080004, IMG submission 69207) | Sulfidic aquatic microbial communities from Washburn Spring, Yellowstone National Park, USA - WS (SPADES assembly) (version 2) | ecosystem: Environmental > Aquatic > Thermal springs > Hot...
AACGGGTTGCCATAGGCTATGGGATATATCACGTAGGGCATGTCTTTGTGGGTGAACATGTCCAAGAAAATGTGGCTGAAGCCTCCGAGAAAACTGTTTAAGTAAATAGTTCCTAAAGGGTAGCGTACTTTGACTGGTTCAAGCCGCAACCTATCATATACACGCCATAACCTTTCCTCAAACAAGCGTTCAATAACATAAACCCCAAATGTCACTAGGATGGGATAGATTGTTAAAGCTAGGGCGAAGCCATGCAAAAGCCTATGGTCCAATGGGTCTCCAACAAGCAGATAGTAAAATGTTTCTAAATCTATGAATGTTGTCGAAACCGCCAACGCCAACGGGTCAACTTTCAGCTTATTCCTAAAGTAGAGAAACATGAAAGCAAGTGCGTGAAAGGGAGTTAGCGCCATATTACTCCAGCGGTATCCTTTTTCCGTTAAAGTCTCTCTTTGAAACTCCAAACTCGCCTTTAATCTGCCTCAGCTTGTTTGAATTAAAAACTGGTCCGTCTCTGCAAACACGATATCTGCCTACAACACAGCTTCCGCATAAGCCCATGGCACAGCGCATCAAACGCTCCAAACTCGCCTCTAAAGGTATTTTATGCTCTTCAGCTAAATCAAAAACTTTCCTCATCATTTTTTCTGGTCCACAAGTGTATATTATGCTGAAGTTTTCCTTAGCCAACAGAGGTTTTAGCGGTGTTGTGGCTAAGCCTTTGACGCCGTAACTGCCGTCTTCTGTTGTTGCAATAAGGTTTTCTTTACCGCATATTTTTTCGATTCTTTCTCTGAAAATTAGCTCATTCTTTGTTTCAGCGCCAATTACAAAAAATATTTTCGCATTTTTGTCAGCCAATTTTTTAGCTAAAAGCCAAAGTGGGGCTAAGCCTGTTCCCCCTCCAACAATTAGCACTTTTCCATCCGTTAAGGTGAAGCTGTTTCCAAAGGGTCCGCGAACGCCTATCACTTCGCCCTCTTTCATTTTATGAAGCATAGTTGTTGCTTCTCCAACTCTTTTGACAGCCACAGAAACTTCGCCGCTCTCATTCACATCCATTATGCTTAGGGGGATTTCATCAACTTTTGGAATCCAAAGCATAAGAAACTGGCCCGGCTTGGCTTTTGCGCATACTTTGTCTTTGAAAGTTAGTGTTTTCACTGTTGGGCTTTCTGTTTTTATGCATAGAATCCGCGTTGTTCTTAGTTTGTTAGCTGCGATGCGATAAGCCGACAATTTCATTCACGCTCTTGAAACCTTTCCTTTTGAGGTATGCTTCTACTCCTCGGGCTACAGCTCCGAAAACGCTTAATCCTTTTGAGGCAACGGCTGTTCCAATTTGCACTGCTGAGGCGCCTGCTAACATAAATTCTACAGCGTCACGCCAGTTTGTCACGCCGCCGCATCCAACAATTGGCACCTTTACTCTTTCGTAAATTTCGTATACGCATCTTATGGCTATGGGTTTTATTGCTGGTCCTGACAATCCGCCTATCTTATTGCTTAGGATGGGTATTGCGGTTTCCGTGTCTATTGCCATGGCTTTAACCGTGTTTATGGCTGTTAACGCGTCTACACCAGCTTTTTCTGCGGTTTCCGCTATTTCTGCTATGTCGGTGACGTTTGGAGAAAGCTTAACAAAAATGGGCTTATCCACGCTAGACTTAACTTTCCTAACAACCTTTGATAAGATTTCCGGGTTCTGACCAATCTCGGAGCCGGTCTCCTTAACGTGGGGACACGAAACATTGAGTTCTATGGCGTCTGCGCCTGCTTCAGCAGCCTTTTTAGCTACGGTTGCGTATTCCTCCTCTGAAAAACCGTAAACGCTGACGATTAGAGGTGTTGCGGCTAGTGCTGCTTTTGCAGCTTTGATTTCTTTGGCAAACTCTTCGATTCCAGGGTTTGGAAGCCCCATAGCGTTAATTAATCCGCATTTTGTCTGGACAACTGTTGGATTTGCATAGCCAGCTCGCGGCTTTAAACCAACAGACTTTGTTACGACGGCGCTGGCTCCGCTTTTGGCTATTTCTTCCATTGTTTCAGCAGAATATCCAAGAATGCCCGAAGCCAACATGGTTGGATTGCTTAGCCTCAAGCTGGCGACACTGACGCTTAAACGATTATCGTTCAAAGGTTTTCCACCCTAAAGCGGTTTTCAGTAATGGTTGTCTGTTTAAAGAGATAAACCTTAGTTCTTTTTTGTGGTGAGGGTGCGGCAACTATATAATGGGGATTAGGGCTAGGATAGTATTGGCTTGAGGCATGTTAAATGAAGGCGACGATAATTCCAACATCCTTCGGAGTTTTAGCTTTCAACGAGGAAAACGAGGTTGTGGATAAGGTTCTTTTTCCCAGCAAACCTGAGGAAGCTGCCAAGGTTATAGTTAAGGTTGAGTCTGGAAAATTTGTGGATGAAGTTGCAAATTTGATTAAGGCGCTGCAAGCGAAGGGTTACGACAACTTCGTATTTGAGAATTCCAGCCTTGCCGCGGAGGCTAAAGAAAGGCTTGGGGTCTCTGTTGATGTTTCTAGAGGGACGAAGGCTGGCGAGCTGCTACGCGCAAACGTTGGAAGATTTGCTGTTGAAACGGGCTTTGTAAAGCGCCTAGAAGATTTTGACGGTTGGCTACACAACATTACAATGGAAATTGCAAAGTTAAGGGTTAAGGGAGCTGTTGAAAAGAGGGATTTAGTCATAGCCCAAGCCATCCAGACGCTTGACGACTTGGACAGGACAATAAACCTTTTCATGAGCCGCGTAAGAGAATGGTACGGCATCCACTTCCCAGAACTTGACCGCCTGCTGGAGAAGCACGAAACCTACGCGCGTCTAGTAGTGGAACTAGGCAGCAGAGAAAACTTCACCGTCGAAAACCTCGAAAAGCAGGGAATTCCAAAAACCAAAGCCGAACAAATAGTTAAGAAGGCTGAGACATCAATGGGCGCGGAGCTCCCAGAAACAGACATGGTGCAAATTCAAACGCTATGCAAAAACATCCTCAGCCTATACCAGCTGAGGCAAGCCTTGGAAGATTACATAGACAAAGTCATGGATGAGGTTGCACCAAACACGAAGGCTTTAGTGGGCTCACTTTTAGGCGCGCGCCTAATAGCCATCGCCGGGGGACTAACAAACTTGGCTAGACGCCCAGCAAGCACAATTCAAGTTTTAGGAGCGGAAAAAGCCCTCTTCCGCTCGTTGAAAACTGGAACAAGACCGCCAAAACACGGCATAATCTTCCAGCACACCCTGTTGCATGAAGCAAAAAAGTGGCAGAGGGGGAAAATCGCTAGGGCTTTAGCTGGCAAACTAGCCATAGCCGCGAGAACAGACGCGTTCGGAGGAAGATACATCGGCGAAGATTTAAAGGCTGATTTAGAAAAGAGAATCGAAGAAATTCGCCAAAAATATTCTGAACCGCCTAAAGTTCCAGAGAAAAAGCCCAAACATGAAGAAAAACGGAGAAAATGGAGACATGCAAGTAAAGGTTAAGCAGCATCCGCAATTTCCAGGGGTTTATGTGGCTACTCTAGAGGATGGAGCCCAGAGGCTTGCGACCAAAAATTTGACGCCGGGAAGAAATGTTTACGGCGAGAGGCTGGTGCATTATGAGGGCGTTGAATATCGCCTCTGGGACGCTTTTAGGAGCAAGCTGGCAGCAGCCATACTGAAAGGTTTAAAGACTGTTCCAATAAAGCCGGGTCATCATGTGCTCTATCTTGGGGCCGCTTCCGGAACAACCGCAAGTCACGTTTCAGACATAGTTGGCGAGGATGGTCACGTTTACTGCGTGGAGTTCGCCTCAAGGGCCATGCGGGAACTCATAAACAACGTTTGCGCTTATAGACGTAACATGTCTCCTCTGCTTGAGGATGCCCGCCTTCCAGAAAGATACGCCATGTTCATCAAGGGGAAGGTTGACGACATTTACTGCGACATAGCCCAGCCTGAGCAAGCCAAGATTTTAGCAGACAACGCCGATTTATTCCTTAAAAATTCTGGTTGGGTTATGCTCGCTGTTAAAGCGCAAAGCATAGACGTAACGAAGGAACCCTCAGAGGTTTTTAGGCGCGAGGTCAAGGTTTTGGAAAGCCGCGGCTTCAACATCGCAGACGTCATTCATTTAGAGCCTTATGATAAGGCTCACGTCATGATAGTGGCTGCCATAGAATAAGTACTGTTTATATCCAACGATGCTGTTGATGTTTTTGTGAGGTCGCGATGACCTATAGGGAGATGGAGAAAGTTAGGACTGCAGAGGTTGTGCTTAAGGAAGCTAACTTTACACTTTCAAGGATATGCTGCTCCCGTCCAAGCTGTTTTGACTTTGCAGCCCGAAAGAACGATAATCTCCTCTTCATAAAGGTCCAATCGGACATTGACAATCTTTCCCCAACTGACTCGCATGAGCTTATGGATGTCTCCGAATGTTTTTCAGCAGCACCCATTGTGATAAGCGAGAAGTCCCGAGAGAAACCGCTGGAGGACGACACAGTATATTCCAGATACGACGTTTTCGCTGTAACCCTAAAAACTTTTGAGGACATTGTGCTCCGCCAAGTTTACCCGCTGATCCAGGCTGGTCCCGGCGGGTACTATGTTGAAATCGACGGAGAAGCCATCAAGCGCAGACGGCAGGAACTTGGCTTATCCGCAGGTGACATGGCTGAGATGGTTGGTATATCTAGGAGAACTGTTTACGGTTATGAAAGGGGTATGGCTAAGGCTTCTGTTTCAGCTGCTTATAGGCTTGTTTGGGCTTTGGGGATTCCGGTTGCGAAGCCAGTTGACATCTTTGAGAAGCCGAAGAAAAGGCGGAAGTGTTTTCTGTCAAAGGCTAGACGTGCCATCTCTGGGAATAAGCTTCTTCAGAAGATGTTTAGGAAGTTTGTTGGTTACGAGATTACGGCGGTTAGGCGGGCTCCCTTTGACTTCGTCATAACAGTTCCTGAAGGTAAAATGCGGATTGTTGGCGGGGTTGCCGGAGAAAAAGAGCGGGAGTTGGACAGACGGGTTGACGAGATTTTGAGCGTAAGCCGTGTTGCCAAGGCACATCCGGTTCTGGTAACTGAGGGTAAAAAGTTTACTGACAAGGATATATGCTGCATTGGCAAAGAAGAACTTCTGAGGGCTAAAACCCCTGAAGACCTCCTAGCAAATGTTTAGATGAGTCTTTTCTGAAGCGAATCCTTTTCGCTCTTCACCCTTTTCGCGGGTTTCCAAGACTTCCTAACAAAATCCGGGTATTCGCCGGTTTTCTGTAGACATTTTTGGAGGAAGCTTATAGTTTTTGGGTCCGTTGGGTATCCGCATCCGAAGTCGCCGTATTTCTCAGCTAGTTCAGCTATCTCGCTGTCTCTCTCCACCTTCGCAATTATTGATGCAGCTGAAACCACCGGATATTTTCTATCTGCCTTATGTTCTGAGACTATTTCCACCTTAAATGGCAAGCATTCTAGGATGTGCTGTTTGAAGCGTTCTTCCAAAACATCTGAAGCGTCCACATAGGCGATGTCTGGCTTAAGCGCCTCTATAACCTTAGCCATGGTTTGCGCCTCAAGCCTATTCAGCCTGTGAAGTTTCACGCCTCTTTCGACAACTGCATCAACATCCTTTGGAGAAAGTTTAATCACAGTGTACTTTTTGGCGATACGCTTGATTTCCGCGGCGAGTTTTTCGCGTCTTTGCGGAGACAAAAGCTTTGAGTCTTTAACGCCTAGTTCCACAAGTTTTGGCATATCCTCCTCGCTTATTAGAACGCCAGCAATTACTAAAGGTCCGATTACTGAACCTCTTCCTGCGTCGTCAACTCCTGCAATTAGCACGATAAAACCTCTTTCATGGATAATGTTTATTTTTGGTATTATGAGTTTCGTTTTCTATCTGCATTTGAGAAACCCTTAAATATAAATCATACATGTATGAATTGTAGGAAAAGTGTGTTATGTATGAGTGAAAATGAACAGGACACGTACATATATGGAACCGTGAAGGTCGGCGAAAGAGGACAAGTGGTAATTCCATCAAAAGCTCGAAAGGACTTCAACATAAAACCAGGAGACCTTCTGCTCGTTATAGCAGGCAAGAACAGGCGTGGCATCGCAATGGTCAAGGCAGACGTAATGAGAGAGTTTGCGACAAGAATAATGCGGGGCCTAGAACAAGTTACAGAAGAGAAATGAGAACCACATTGTCGGGGTAGCATGTTCAGACGACGAGACGAGATAAAAAGGTGGCTCTCCGAGGTCATTACGAAGTTCCGCCAAAAGGGCGCCACCAGTCCAGACAAAGCGATGACTGCAGAGGAGCTGGGGCTTCCGCCAGTTTTTGAAGAGGCGATGAGGCGGCGTCTTGGACGCTTAGGCATTTTTGTTGAGGTGAATGGCAAATACTACCTTTCGGAGGAAAGGTTGAAGCAGATAGAAGAAATGCAATCTACACAACGCGGAGCGTGGAACATACAAAAGAAAATTATGACACTGCGACTGGCTCACTTAGTCACCGTCGTTCTCTTCGTCACCCTCTTGCTTTTGAACCTCTTCATCCAAAGCTGGGAAATCAGAGTAGCGTCCGCCTTCATGCTCATTGTCTGGATACTAATAGCCATATTGCAGATTTACTATCTGTTACATGCCCGAAAAGGCTTCCCCATCAGCAGATAATCTCTTCCTAATAGTCGCCTATGACTCAATAGTTTCAAAAGAATGTGGCAAAGCACATAGGCGTGCCGCAAATAAAAGGCTTAAAGGCTCGTGCGGGAAAAGACGAGAAAATGCTGGAGGCATCTCAACCACTGTTAGATACGAGGGATTCTTTTGCTTTTTCTATGATGGCTTGGTGCAGTCTATCCCTGTTCTCGTACGTGACTACCATTACTTCTGCGTCTTCGCGTTTTTTCAAATCTTCTATAAGCTTGTCCCTCGCCTTCCAGTGAACAACCCCAACTACAATTTTTTCACTTTCAACAGCCCTTTTGACGGCTTCCCTAAACTTATCGGAGAAAAGCTCCATTGGTCCAACTTCGTCTATGGCTACAACTTCACATTCTCTAACAGCCCTCAAAACTGCTTCCACGCCTACGCTGTCAAGGTCTTCCAAATTGACACGATATTTACCAACTTGTGGACCAGTTTTCTGGTTTACATGTGCAAGCCAGCCTCGTTTTTCGCCGCTCAAGTCTAGAATTTCAAAACCTACCCTAGTACCGCAGGAGCGAACCTCGCGGCTAATCATCCCGCCAACACTATAGCCCTTTGCCCTTAAAGCTTCAACAGCCTTCAATAACACGGTTGTTTTACCGACTCCAGGATTTCCAGTCAAGAGCAGGATGCGTTTTCTCAAGATTGCCCACTTCGGCGGCTATTCCAGCTTTGTTAAGAGGGCTGTCATTCCGCTTGCAGCAAGCGCCAACAATTCAAAAGTTTTGTAGGCTTCAACCATGTCCTTTACTGTGTACTCTACCCTTAACCCGTCAATTCTTTTTATGGAAGGCAAAAATTCGGCTATGTCTGCAAATTGGCTTGCTAAGAAGGTTATTCGCATATTAACGGGTTTATCGGCTATCAAAAGAGTAGAAATCGCGCGCGGCTTAAAATTGGATGCTGCCCTTCTAACGCTTTCTCTCAATTCACTCTCAATTTTCGTCATGCTCGCGCTTTTGGCTGAAACTCTGCTAAGCGAGTCCTTCAAGGCTACAGTTTCAGCCCAAGGCGCCCACTTTTTAACATCATCCTTAAGAAGCTGCGCTTCGCCAGCAACCAAAATGACTGGCACGTGGAATTCGCCCGCGACATAGGCGTTCAAAAGGAACTCGCTTACCTCAACACCGTTAACCTCCACTTTGCTTATGCTTCCCCCACTGTAGGTGTGGTCGAATACGGATTTGGCGGTTCCATACTTTGCATGATAACCCAGAAAAACAGCAGCATCGCAATCATCTACGCCTGAAACCATGCTGAGGGGTCTAGGGAAGCCCCTAACAATTTCCACATACTCAGGCAAATTCTCCACCAAGAGGTTAACCATAGGCCCATGGCTGTCGGCGACAACAACCTCGTCGAATCCATTCTTATGCAGTTCTTCAGCTACGGTTAAAGTGATTTTCGTGGCAATTTTTCTGGCTTCCTCATACAGAGAGCCTTTAAGGTTTAAGTGCCCCGGAATAACGATGTAGGGCATACCTTCTAAATCAACTGAAATAAACGCTTTCATGCAATCCCTCGCTTATGCATTTGCCTCGGCATGTTAAAATGTTTTGGTGCTACTAAAACAGAAGTCTAATATCCAGCGTAAATCGTCTATCCTAGTTAAAGTGCTATTATGGGCTGGAGGTTGGAATATGAGCGGCGAGAAGGAACGTGAAAGGATTGTTTCCTCCTTTGAAAAGCAGCTTAGCGAATGGATAATTCGCAGGCATGGCAGAGTTTTTAGGCTGGCTCTTCTACTAGCCGTAATTCTGCTGGTTTTCTTAACGTCTTTTAGGTTTACGGTGGGCGGCTTAAAGGAGTGGGTTCAAATCGAACCCGCAGCCGTCCTCAACATAACCATTCAACTCTTCACGATAATGAACCCAATAAGCACGATTCCTACGTTTCTCATATACACTGGCAAACTTAAGGAGGATGAAAGGCGCAAAATAACAAGCACAACCACACTTATCGTTATAGTTCTCCTACTGACCTTCACCCTTTTTGGACCGCTTATATTGGCAGCTCTAGATGTTTCCGTCACAAACTTTAGGTTCGGCGGAGGAATCCTACTGTTGATACTGGCAATAGACATGCTTGGCGGAATGTCAAGGTCAAAGGCAATAGATATAAAACAAGTGGCAGTTGTGCCGTTAGCGACTCCACTTCTTGTTGGACCGGGAACCATGACTACCCTTATTGTTTTATCAAACGCCTACACTATAGTGAACGTTCTAATTGGCGGCTTAATAGCTGCCATCGGCGTGTACTTAACGCTTCGTTTTGCCCCTCTACTTGTGTCAGCGGTCGGTAATAACGGTGTTCAAGCGGCAAGCCGAGTAATGGCGGTGATATTAGCCGCGATAGCCTCGCAAATGATACATTCAGCCTTACTAGACTGGGGTATAGCAGCCGCATGAAAAGCGAGAAGCCGAAAATAGATTTTCCAACGGAAATTGTTGAGGAGGGAGCGGTTAAAGTACTGGTTCCAAAACTTGAAGCTTTTGTGAAAGAGCCATGGGAATACGCGCCTTCTAAGGCTCCTGTTTTCTACAACCCAATTATGGAGTTGAACCGCGACATAGCGGTTCTAGCCCTACAAGCCTACCAAAGGATGGTGAACCGCGAAATATGCGTGTGTGAGCCCCTTGCTGGCTGCGGCGTTAGGGGGATACGCTTTGCCGTAGAAGTTGATGGTGTTAAAAAAGTTTTAATCAACGACATTAACGAGGAAGCTGTCAAACTTGCTAAACAAAATGTGCAATTGAACAACTTAAGCGAACGTGTCAGCGTGAAAAATGAAGATGCGAACCTTCTTCTGAGTCGTTACGCTGCTCCACGCAAAAGATTCGACGCCATAGACATAGACCCCTTCGGCTCGCCAGTTCCATACCTAGACTCTGCAATCCGCGCCTTACGCGACGGTGGTCTCCTAATTCTAACAGCAACAGACATGGCGCCCCTTTGTGGCGTCCACCCAAAAGCATGCATACGCAAGTACGGCGGAAAACCTCTACGCACGGAATACTGCCACGAAATAGCCGTTAGGCTTCTAGCCGGATGCCTAGCAACCACAGCCGCGAAACATGACATAGGCGTAAACATACTTTTCAGCCACAGCACAGACCACTACATCCGCGTTTACGCAAAAATAAAATACGGCGCAACGAAGGCTGATGAAAGCCTCAAAAAAATGGGATACATACTCCACTGTTTCAATTGCTTTCGCAGAGAAACCGTGAACAAGCCCTTTACTGGCGGTAATGGCAACATTTGTCCCGAATGCGGTTCAAAAATGGATTTTGCTGGTCCATTATGGATTGGAAAAATATTTGACAAAAAATTCTGTGCAGTAATAAAAAAGGAGGCTGAAAATGCCCAATTGAAAAATTCAACGAGAATAAACAAAATCTTGACTTTGACAGAAAATGAAGCTGAAGCTCCCATAACTTACTATTCCCTTGACAAGATATGTGACAAACTTGCCTTGCCGACACCATCCGTAAGAAAGGTCTGTGAAGCGCTAAAGCGAGAAGGCTTCAAAGTTTCTTTAACCCATTTCAACCCTAAAGGCTTAAGGACAGATGCACCAGCCTCTGTGATAACTAAACTTTTGCGAAAACCACCATGCAACATGACAAGTTTTAAATAACATCAGCCATCATAAAAGTAAAAGTTTAGGTGATCATGAATGAATAAAGCAAAATGTCTGCTCGTAATAATCGCAACAGTAACAATTTTAGCGGCAATTTCGCCAGCCTTAACTTACGCGGAACCGCCAGCAACAGTAAATATGTATGCATGGACGGACAAAACAAACTATGATCCCGGAGAAAAGGGCACCCTCAAAATAGTAATCCGCAATGATAGAACGGATGAAGACTTAATATTATACAACATAACCATAACCTATCCATGGTTTGCTTTTACGGGCGAAAAATGGGAAGGCAACGACACAATAACTGTTAATGAAGCCATTCAGAAGAATGGGGGAATCAAAACATATGCGCGAGAATTTACAGTGCCGTCAGATGGAAGGGCTGTAACTTCCACGCCTGGACAGATTTCAATAGTGGTTAATGTGGATAAAGCGCCTCACCAGTATAGGGAAACTGCGCCTATCTACGTAAAAAGCGTACCATTCTATATGTCGCTTGAAGATGGCGACAAGGCAATCACCCTCCTCACGATTCTGGTGGTGCTGGTAATCGTCTGCACAATCATACTTGCCGCAACAATATTCCTTTCAGTCCGCCGACCTCAAGTTGTCTGGAAAGCAGAAGAAAAAGCAGAGTAACCCTCTTCTCTCCCAACATTTTTCCATTTCGTTTAAGTAATAGAACCGCATTTATAATTTAGAACTGTCAATTCCAAGCGTTCGGAGGTGCCGTAGAACTCGGAAAAGTTTTAGTCACATCCGCATGGCCTTACATAAACGTGACACCTCACCTCGGCAACTTAGTTGGTTCTGTCTTGTCCGCGGATGTTGTTGCTAGATATTATAGGCTGAAGGGCGAGGAAGTTCTGCTTGTTAGCGGTTCAGACGAGCATGGCACGCCCATAGAAGTGGAAGCCATTAGACTTGGGATACATCCCAAAGAGTTGACAGACAGAAACCACGCGAAAGTATCAGAGTTGTTCAAGAAGTGGGGGATATCCTACGACAATTACACACGAACAGAAAGCCCAGTGCATAAGGAGTTCGTCCAAAACCACCTATTGAAGATATACAAAAACGGCTACATATCCACGCAAGAAACACCAATGCTCTACTGCGAAAAATGCAAGCGCTTCTTGCCAGACAGATTTGTCGAGGGAAAATGTCCCTACTGCGGCCATGAACGTGCACGTGGAGACCAGTGTGACTCGTGTGGAAGACTTTTGGAACCCACAACATTGATTGAGCCCTACTGCGTAATTTGCAAAGGCACGCCTGTAGTGAAAACTTCAAAACACTGGTACATTGACCTCTCAAAACTTTCAGATAAACTCGCAGAGTATCTAGTGAGTAATAAGCAGCTTTCAAGCAGCACAAAAAACTTCAGTCTAAACCTTATAAGAGAGGGCTTAAAACCCAGAGCCGTAACACGAGATGTAGCATGGGGGATTCCAGCACCTTTCCCGGGAGCAGAAGGCAAGACGATTTATGTTTGGGTTGAGGCTGTTTTAGGCTATGTTTCAGCGACGATAGAATTTTTTAGGAACCACGGCGAGCCGGAGAAATGGAGGGAGTACTGGTTTAACAAGGATGCGAAAACTCTCTATTTTGTTGGGAAGGACAACATTCCATTCCACACGATAATACTTCCAGCACTGCTCTTGGCTTCGGGAGAAGATTACAACTTGCCATGGAATGTTTCAGCCACGGAATTTCTCCAGTTCAAAGGCGAGAAAGCTTCAAAAAGCCATAGAGTTGGCATATGGATAGATGAAGCCCTAGAGCTTTTCCCACCGGATTATTGGCGGTACTTCCTAATAGTGACAAGACCGGAAACGAAGGATACAAACTTCTCTTGGGAACTCTTCATTGAGAAAGTTAACGCAGACCTAAACGACACCTTTGGCAACTTCATCCACAGAACGCTGAAATTTGTGAATACACACTTTAAAAATGCAATCCCGAAACCTGAAACACTGGATGAAGACGCAAAGCAGATTCTGAAGGCACTTAAAGAGAAAGTTGAGAAGGTTGCGGAAGAGATTGAAGAGTGCAAGCTTCAAGCAGCAGCAAACACTATGATGAGCATAAGCCGCATGGGAAACCAGTACTTAAACGAGAAGGAGCCATGGAACCTTATAAAGAGAGACAAAGCCAAAGCGGCAAACGTCATTTATGTAGCTGCACAAATTGTCAAAGCACTTGCGATTGTTTCGGCACCCTTCATTCCATTTACAGCAGAGGAAATCTGGAAAACCCTAAAGCTTCCAGGAAGCATCTTCGACCATAAGTGGAGCGAGGCACTTGAGCCATTGCCAGCAAACCACAAAATAGAAGAGGCTAAACCATTATTCCGAAAGATAGAGGCTAACGAGAAACAACTGGACGAAATGCTGGAAAAAGCGCGGGAGAAACTGGCAAAATCTTCCTAAAAGTTTTGTATGGCTGTGAGGCTTCTGCAAGTCAAAATAGACCCACACGTTCATACGCACTACTCCTATGATTCAGTAATTAAGCCAGAAGAACTTGTTTTTTATGCGAAAAGGCGTGGACTGGATGGAATAGCCATAACCGACCACGATGTAATTGAAGGCGCCATAAAAATAGCCAGAAACACCGACTACCTAATTATTCCGGGAATTGAAGTTACAAGTTTGGGCGGACATGTCATCGGGCTTAATGTAGAGGAGCAAGTTCCCTCAAAACTCAGTGTAGATGAAACAGTGGACAAGATTCACGAGGCTGGTGGCATAGCTGTGGCTTGTCACCCGTCAGCCCTTTTCAAAGAAAGCTTGGGAAAACGTACTACCGCAAGGTTTGACGCTATAGAGGTAATAAATTCTTCAGTTATCCCCTTCAACCGCTCAAAAAGGAAAAGTCAAAAAATAGCTTCCATGCTCGGAATTGCAAAGGTGGCGGGAAGCGACGCCCATTATGGTCCAGAGATAGGCTACGCGTACACCATTGTTGATGCAGAACTGGATGCTGACGAAATTGTCAAAGCCATAAGTAAGGGTTTATGCGAACCCTTCGGCACCGCGATACCTTTGGGGATGAGGCTGAAAAGAGAGCTTCTCTCCCTTAGAAAAAGGTTTAGGCTTTAGGAAAAATGGGGGGGAAAGGAGAGCCTACTAGAAGTTTTCCATCTGGTACAGGTTAAGCTCTATTCCTAACGGTTTTTCCGGTTCGGCATACGGCTCCAAATTGTATAGTTGTGGAGCGATTGTTCCAAACCCGCTTAAGATATGCGGCGAATTTATGCCTGTCATGACCAAAGTGACTTTGAGTTTGCCGTCTTGCTCGGGGTTAACTCGCGCTCCCCAGATGACGAGGGCGTTTCCATCCATCATTTCTGTGACTATTTCTCCAACGCGGTTTGCCTCTTCAATAGTCATATGCGCGTCGCCTGTGACATGTATTAGGGCTCCAGTTGCTCCTGCATAGTCCACATCTAAGAATGGGCTTCTTAAGGCATTTCGCACTGCTTCTTCTGCGCGGTTTGGCGCGTCTGATTCGCCGACGCCTATTACTGCCACTCCGCCTCTCTTAACAATTGTTTTGAAGTCTGCGAGATCGAGGTTGATGAGGCTTGGCGCCGAAATTGTCTCCACAATTCCCTTAATCATGTTCGCCAAGACTTGGTCTGCAAATTTGAAAGCCTCGTTTATCGGCAGGTGTGGCACAAGCTGCATCAACTTGTTATTATCTATGACCACCACGGTGTCGCATTGTCTTCGCATCTCTGTTAAGGCGTTGGCTGCATATTCGATGCGTCCCCTTTCAATTCTGAAGGGTGTCGTTACAACACCAACTGTTATTGCGCCCTTTTTTCTCGCGATTTCCGCGATTACTGGCGCGGCTCCTGTTCCCGTTCCGCCGCCAAGTCCGGCTGTTATGAAAACTATGTCAACGTTTGAAAGCAACTCCTCAATATGATTTCTTGACTCTTCAATCGCCGCTTTTCCCAGTTTCGGGTCGCCGCCAACCCCAAGCCCTCGAGTGAGCTTCTCACCTATCAAAATTTTCCGATGAGCTTTTGAGTTCCTTAAATGAAGCGCGTCCGCGTTTACTGCCACGCACTCCGCACCCGTCACGCCCATATCCATCAACCTTGTCACTGTGTTGTTGCCAGCCCCGCCGACGCCGACAACCATTATTCGGCAGTTTGCAATTTGCGGTATGTCGTTGCCCATCACGTTGTGTCCATTGTACTTAAGCAGATGCTCTGTTTGGTAAATTTTAGCCAACGTTGTTCCTCCGCCAAACCTCAGAATTAATCAAATCACGGATAGCTACACGAATCGCCTCAGCCCTGTTAGGGTAAAACTTCTCGTTCACAAGCTGATCCAAAGCCTTTAGGTAAGTTTCAGGCAGATACAGCGTTATCAACTTCATTCAAACTCTCCCTCCTAGGTAAGCTTGAGAATGCGCGGAGAAAAGCTATACTTCTATATAACATGCTTTAAATATGCTTTAAATATGTTGGTCTCCTTGCTTATAAGCTTTTGAAAAAAGTGTTTCAAGTTTCTGTCAATTCACGTTTACTGCAACCTCTATGTTTTTATTTAGTTATTAAAGCATTTAATGTTTTGTGATGGGAAAGTAATGCGCGTCTTCGTCCAGAGTTTCGGCTGTTCGACAAATTTGGCTGACGGAGAAGTTTTGGCTGGTTGCTTAGCTGAGGCTGGATACAAAATTGTGGATTCTGTTTCTGCCGCGGACTTTGTTGTCTATAATACTTGTGCCGTTAAGGGACCTACTGAAAACAGGATGATAGAGCTTGTGAAGAGGGTTCCCGTCGACAAAAAACTTGTTGTTGCTGGTTGCCTGCCACTAATAAACTATGAAAGGCTTTGCAGAGAAACACGTTTTGATGGTGTTGTTGGACCTGCAGCAGGCGAAAGAATTGTTGAAGTTGTTAGGCGTGTTTTTGAAGGCGAAAGGGTTGTGGCGCTTGAAGGAACAGCAAACGCTAAACCAAGCTTAGGTCTCCCGAGGCTACCGTTAAACCCGGTTGTAAGTGTAATCCCAATAAGCTATGGTTGTTTAGGCTCATGCGCTTACTGCTGTGTGGTTTTCGCGCGTGGGCGCTTGAGAAGTTATAGCGTTAAGGAGGTCGTTGAAAGGGTAAAAGAGGATCTGGGAAGGGGCGTGAAGGAGTTTTGGATAACTTCGCAGGACACGGCGTGTTATGGAAGAGATGTAGGCACGAACCTTGCAGAACTGCTTAACGCAATATGCAATATTGAGGAGGATTTTAGAGTTCGGGTTGGCATGATGACCCCAAACATGGCGATAGACATGCTGGACGACTTAATTCAGGCGTTCAAAAGCGAAAAAGTCTTCAAGTTTATCCACTTGCCAGTGCAAAGTGGAAACGACCAAATTTTGCAGCGTATGCGGAGATTCTATTCTGTGGATGACTTCAAAAGAATTGTTGATGCCTTCAGGAAAGCCTTTCCAGAAATAACCATAGCAACAGATGTTATCTGCGGTTTTCCAGGCGAGGACGAGGAAGCCTTTGAAGATACGCTGCGGCTGATTGGGGAGGTCAAACCAGACATAGTGAATGTTTCAAAGTTTTTTGCTAGACCCAGAACAGCGGCGGCTAAAATGAAAGAGGAGTTTGTGCCTCTTCAAGAGATTAAGCGCAGAAGTGTTGCAGCGAGTAATCTAGCCCGCAAAATTGCCTTGGAAAGGAACAGGCGTTGGGTCGGCTGGTCTGGGGAGGTTTTTGTTGATGAGGTTGGCAAAGTGCCTGGCTCATGGGTTGGACGCAACTTTGTCTACAAGCCAGTCGCAGTAAAAGGAGCTGAGAATCTGCTGGGCAGAACTTTGCACGTAAAGGTTCTAAGAGTCTTTTCAACCCATTTGGAAGGCGAAATTATCAAATAATTTTTATGCAGATACGCACTAATCTAGTTTGGAGATGAAATATTGAGTGAAGAAAACTTTGTGGAAGTTGGAAGGGTAACCCACTTCTTCCCAAAAATCAGCGTCGCCGTAATTGAGCTTACAGCGCCTTTGGCTGTTGGAGACACAATAGCAATTAAAGGACCTACAACAGATTTTGAGCAAACTGTCGATTCAATGCAGATTGAGCACAAGAATATCCAGAGAGCTGAAGCTGGACAAAGCATAGGGTTAAAGGTTATCCAAAGGGTTAGAGAGAAGGACAAGGTTTACAAAAAACTTTAAGATCCCCTAGCCTTTCATTTCTTCATTATCGTCCGTAAATTATCGTGTCTTAGTTGGATTTTTCTGAATTTTCTTATTAATCCGATAAGTTTTAATATGCTAACTCCTTAATCCCTAATGGCTGATTACATGAACAACATAGGGTGCTGTAAAGTCGACGCAATAGTAACTTTGGACTCGAAAGGACAAATAGTTCTCCCAAAAGACATCAGGGAGAAAGCAGGGCTGAAACCCAGCGACAAATTGGCGATTGTCTGCTGCCAAGACAGTGGTAAAGCCGAAGTGTGCTGCCTTATAATGGTTAAGGCGGAAAAACTCGAAGAGCCCGTGAAGAAGGCTCTGGAACCAATATTAAAGGAGATTTTCAAATGAAAATGTCTCATGTGAATAAAAGAGTGAAGAAAACTGTGAGAGAGGGCTACACAAAAATAGCAAAAAGCCAATGCTCATGCTGCAGCCCAACAGCCTCAACATCCGAGGAAACTTGTTACACCGAAACAGCCCCAACAAGCCTTGGATGCGGAAATCCCATTGCCCTAGCATCTTTAAAAGAGGGAGAAACAGTTGTTGACCTCGGCTCCGGCTTTGGCTTTGACTGTTTTCTAGCCGCCAGCAGGGTTGGAGAAAAAGGAAAAGTCATCGGCATAGATATGACGCCTGAAATGGTCGCCAAAGCGGGGGAAACCGCGAGGAAAAATGGCTACAAAAATGTGGAGTTCATTCTCGGAGACATAGAGAGACTGCCAATTGCCCAAAATATTGCTGACGTTGTAATCTCAAACTGTGTTATCAACCTCTCACCCGACAAAGAAAAAGTTTTCAAAGAAATTTTTAGAGTCCTGAAGCCCGGCGGAAGGCTGATGATTTCAGATATTGTCTTGTTGAAGGAGCTACCCGAAGCCGTGAAGAATAGTGCAGAGCTTTATGTGGCATGTGTTTCTGGTGCGGTGGAGATGGAAGAGTATTTGGAGTTGATTGAAGAGGCTGGTTTTACGGAAGTTAAGGTGATTCAAGAACAGCCTTTCCCAGTTGGATGTGTAACAAATGACCCTATGGTTGAGGACGCTGTGCTGAGCATTACGGTTTGTGGTAAAAAGCCAAAATAACATTACGGTTTTAACTGGAACATTTCCTTCGACTTTATCCATTTTCTGTAGGTGCTGGCTGGTTACATACAAAACCTTACAAAAACCAGCAGGTGAGAATGCTGTTTAGAACATAAAATGCAACTGCAGAATCTCAATCGCCTACTAGTTGTGACGGCAATCTGTTTCCTAACTCTTTTGTTGCTTACTGATTGTTCTGTTCCGCAGTCGGCGCCGGCTTTGCAATCTTTAAGCGAAGCGCCTCGGTTCAGGTTCTTTGAGGATTTTGAAAGCTGGATTGATGAGGGCTATGGGAAGTATGGCGAACTCCAGATGAACAGTTCATTGACAGCGGAGGTTGTGGTCGGCGAGGGCGAAGATTACGGGAGCATTCAGGAGGCTTTGGACGCTGGCTACACGTGTATTTACCTCAAAAAGCAAGTTTTCAATGTAACTTTGCCCATAAAGCCTCCGAGGGAAAACTTCTACATTTTGGGCAACGGCGCCGAAATTGTTGCCACCGAGCCTATGACAGCAGTCTTTGACATAAGAAATGTTAGGTATGCGCATCTTGACGGCTTGTTCATAAACGGCAACGGTTTAGCCCAAAAATGTATAGACGCCAGCCGAACGCCAAGTCAGGTTCCGGTTCACCAGATTCGCAACTGCAAAGTTTGGGGCGCAACCTACGCCAACATAGATTTTACCGGCTGCGAGGACAGTCTAATATTCAACTGTTGGATTGACGGGAGAAAAGACTCAAGCGAGCCACCAACGGCAATTACTTATTATGGCGTTAAAGTAGGCGAATTCTGCGATGGTTACAAGACTGGCGGCCAAATAAACTTAATCCACTGTTTGATGGGTTTTCATAGAAAGGCGGATGTTTTCGCCAAGAACGTTGCTCAATTGAAGCTTGCAAACTGCCTATTATCCAGCAAGAACATGTGGAGCAACGAGTTTGAAGCCCACGTCATAGTGGAGGGCGGAACTGGTGAAGGCGCTTTGCTTCCAACTTTGGAGATGACGAACTGCTGGGTTGAAAACGGACCGGGCGGAAACGTCCCAAACATACTTGTAAGAAACCGGATGATGTCAAAGCTCACAATCATAGGCGGAATGTTCTACACGGATCAGAGTCCAAACATTTACAGTTCCTTAAGCCCATGTGCAGAAACAATAACGCTGGTTGGCGCGCTTTTCGAGCATAACATCCAATACAATGGCTATAACATAGTGGCTCCAACGCAGAAACTTGTTTCTGTAGGAAATACTTACAACTGGAATGGGATAGACACGACGAACGTTACAACATACCTAATTTATGACAGAGACGACATGCAAATAGAGACAAAATAGGTTAGGGCTATGCCTAGGGGATTATTTCGCAGCCGTTGTATTTCATGAATTTGAAATCTTCAAGGCTTATTCTTTCCTTATCGATGAGACTTCTTATCCTTGGGATTTCTTGTGAGACTGCGTCTATGAGGTTTTGCACAGTCTTACAAACCTCTTTGTAGGCATGGTCTTTCCAACGCTTCGTTATGTTTGCGTATAGGCATCTGCCGCCGCATAAAGCCAGAATGCTGCATTCGGTACATGGTTTGCCGACGAAAACTTTCTCCAGTTCAAGTGGGTTTGTCTTGCTTATGTGTCCCAAATAGTAATTTTTCATCCCCCACATGCTTGGGCATGGTATGATGTGGCCGTCTGTTTGTATGGCGTAATTTATCCATCCTGCTCCGCAGCGGAGGAGGCTTTCTTTTTCGCTTGTTAAAAGGGATTGTGCAACTCCTAGAAGGGGGTAGAGCTTCAAAACGATGTGTTTTTGTTCCATATAATTAACCCAAAACTTAACAAGCTTGCGAATTCCGGGATTGTAGTTTTGCTCGCTCCAACGCTTGAAGTCTCTTCTTTCAAAGTCTTTGCTCCAGAATCCGGCGTTTAACTGCCAATGTATGGAGGAGAATGGGAACTCGTTATTTTTGACAAGCCACCTGACCTGTTCATAAATGTCTGTTTGCTCCATGACGGTCATTCTCGCGATGATTTCGCCTTTGAAGCCGTTCTGCTTAATCAACTTTAAATTTTCAATAACTTTTTTGAAGACTCCTTTTCCTCTGTAAAAGTCTGTTAGGGCTTCATCTCCGTCTAGGGAGACAAGAATTGTGTGGAAGCGATTAACGTATTCTGGCTCTAAAAGGTTAAGAAGCAAACCGTTCGTCTGAATTATGAAGTGTTTCGCCTTAACACGGTTCATTATATGTTTGATTTCCTCTATGCAGAGCAGTGGTTCACCGCCATAAAAAATCAGAACACAGTTCGGGTCCATCCCGCAAAACTTTTCAAGCAAACCAAAATCGTAACCCACTTTTCTAGGCAAAGAATAGTCAATTTCAAAAACTGGAAAATCAGAATCAAAATCCTCTAGAGCCTCGCCGAAACAGTAACGGCACTGAAGGTTACATTCAGTCGTTAACACTATATGGAAAAACGTGGGCTTTCCCTCATCCAAAAACAGACATTAAAGCTAAGTAAACTTTTCCTTAACCTTCTTGGCTTTCTCAATATAACTTCTAAGCTCCCTCTCCCTAAGCTTCTTCTCGGGCAAAGTCTCGGGAGCATACATCAAAGGAACAACAGCCAAGAAGAGGAAGAAACTCGCGAAAGAGAAAGCTGCTGTTGGGGAAATAACACTAACATAGGGCTTGATTAGTATGGACAAGAAGCTCGCAAGAAGATAAGGAAGACCGCCTAGAGTATAGTATTTCTCTTTTTCATAGTTTTCACCGAGATCCCCCCAAATAGCCATAAGGAAGACTGAAAAAAAGAGTCCCCACGTTATGCCGTCAAAAGTCAAAAACAAGTATAAGGCAGCTGACGAATCAGAAAAAATACTCAGCGCAGCGTATTCAATGCCAAGCATAACGAAACCCGTGATAACTACACGTTTTCTTCCTACAACATCTGCAATAATACCACCAACAATCGCAAATATCCCTATGAAAGCACATTCCACAAGCCCCACAAAGGTAAAAAATTCCGCGCCAAACACTCTTTCCAAGAGTGGCGTCTCTGCAAAATTTATGAGAGAAAACATGACCCATGGAAATAAGTACAACAATATCTCTCTCTTACGAACAAGTTCTAAATAGCTCGGGGATTTTTCCACGCCAAGTTTTCTGTGCCGTCTAGTCAGAAACAGAAAACTGAAACCACCAGAAAGCCGCCAGGTTGTCAACATGACAATTACTTCCCATAGCCCAAGCGCGTTCATTAAAAATGCGAAAAACAAAACAGTAAATCCTACACCGCTCCATGTTATTCCGCCTACGAAACCGCGATTTTCAATACATGTTGAATCAGCAAAATAGCTTAAACAAGAAGGTAACCCTATTCCAATCGAAACGCCCAAGAAAAAGGCAAGCAAAACATTGACTGATATACCATTACTGGAAACTGTAATTAAAAGCGACGTCGCGGTCGCTCCCATGAACAGCCACAAATATAGAAACTTGGCTCGTGCACGTGGAAAAAACTTTGAACCTAATATTGCCGAAACTGCAATGCCTACATAATATGTGGTGAACAAGCTCAATTTTTCTATCTCAAGCAAATTCAGTCCATTCAGAATTGTACTAAAGACCGCATGGGTTAATGTGATCCATACGAAACTGTTGAGCACTAGAAGAATCAATGGTGCTGTTTCTCTCCAAGCAGTTTTCTCGCTGAGCACTCTTAAGGAAATCATACATAACCCACCAACAAATTCAGCTTTTAAAGATAAAACTCTTGTTAATCAACATTCTGTATTCGTGTTCAACAACAAACCTTATTTAGTAGATTTGTTCTACAATAATACTCGAGGGAAATGGAGTGAGGAAGGCAGAAGTTAAAAATACAAAGAAGAAAGATGTACCAATTCGGGCGCCCCTCTAAAGGCTATAAGTCTTCAAGCATGAATGACAACAGAAGTTGAAGACCACCTTGCACGTTTGCTTTCGGAAGACTATTTGTTAGGTTTAGTCCTTTTTCTATTAGAAGCTGCATTTTCTCTTTAAGTTTTACAACAGGCTTGGCTTCGAGAGTAACATCAACTAAATTAGCAACATCGCTTTTTGTTATCTTGGGTTTTGAGATAATATTCAACACTTTTCTTTTAGCCTTCTGATCTTGCATTGCAAATAAGAGAGGCAGAGGCAAGTCTTGGACAGCGATTCGTTGACAAAGCTCTTCGATTTCGAAAACATCGATAAATTCTTCCCGAAGCGTACCTAATATTCCAAGAATTCTTCCTAATCTTGTTAAAGTCTCAACTTCTGCATCTTTTCCTCCGCCGAACAGTGCGCCTAGGTGCATGTCTAACTCTATTCCTGCAGCTTTCATTTCGATAACTTGCATGTAATCATCTGGAACGATGCTTTTTCTTTCTTTTAAGCCAATTTCGATGGCGTGAGCATTGCCAACTTCAAAAATAAGTTTCTTAACTGTTTCAAGCGCTTTTTCCCTTTTTTCTTTTGGTAATACTGTTGCTGAATCAACAAAAAGTTTGAAGCCCTCTATCAAGAACGCATCACCAAGAAGAAGCGCTATTTCAGCGCCAAACTTGCCATAAACAGTAGGCACTTTGTGCTTGACTTTGGATTTGTCTATAATGTCGTCGTGTATGTCGAATGCTGCTGCCATCATAGCTATTGCCGCTTGTGCCGACACGACATCATCAGGGTTGCCTCCTACCGCCTCGCATGCCATCAAAAACAAGCCAGGATGAGTGAAATCGTTCCAATGCGCAAGGTAATGTTCAAGCGCCTCACGCAATGCCGGGTCTCCCATCGTCTCCGTTTGCAATACTTGCTTTGCAAGCTCAAGCCCCTTCTTACTCCGCTTCTTGAGATCTGCAACTATTATCTTGCCTACTTTCGGAACCATACTCTATTCCTATCTATGTTGTTGTTTAAAGGATTTAGGTATGCTAAGTAATTTTGGCTATTAATGTCCTAGGTATATGTAGGATTTTTCAGTGAAGTATAATTCGCTGTAGCTACAGTTGTTGCAAATATATATGATGAAGAATAGTCTAGAGGCTCCCATCGTTGCCCCTTCAAGTCTCCCTTCCTCCGTTCTTATGCTGACACTTCCACATTTAGGACACTTAGTCATGGACCCCCTACCCGTGCGTGAGCCCCCTTCAAAAATAGTGTTCGGCGAAACTAGAAAAGTTTTATCCTTTATGTTCTAACTGTTCTTTTAGTATGTTGTGGTATGTTTCTATGTATTCCTTTCCCTTTTCTGTTATTGCGTATGTTCTTCTTGTTCGTCCTCCTTGCTGTTGTTTTTGGCTTTTCAGGAAGCCTTCGCGTTCCATCTTGTTTAGCAATGGGTATAGTGCTCCGTGGCGTAGTCTAACGCCTGACGTGGCTTCTATTTGCTTTTTTATTTTGTATCCCCACATTGGCTCTGCGTTTACCAGCCTTAGTATTTGGATGTCTAGTAGGTTTCTGGTTATGCGTTGAACAATTTCTTTTTTGAAGTTTT
>Ga0080004_1110613_pt1 | contig 23163 bp, 23 predicted proteins | sample WasSprMetagenome_FD_69207 | JGI IMG/M metagenome (GOLD analysis project Ga0080004, IMG submission 69207) | Sulfidic aquatic microbial communities from Washburn Spring, Yellowstone National Park, USA - WS (SPADES assembly) (version 2) | ecosystem: Environmental > Aquatic > Thermal springs > Hot...
GTCACATCAACCCAGAACCATTCCTACTCAAGAGCCCTAACGTGAAGCCATGAATTAGCCGGGAGAAGCATGTTCTTCTAAAAATTTCGCTAGTCTGATCCCGCTTCATCACTAAAAGAAGGTTTTACGGATTTCGCTACCACCCTCGGGTGGTAGGAATAAGATTAATATCTCGAACTCATTGACTCTACAACTACACTAAAGTTTTTGCCTTTTTTGTAACCCAACTAGTTAAACCCAAGCTCTTCTAGGGGTTGTACAGCTGTTGATACCAGGACGACAGTCTTCACAGCTCCTCACTTTTAGCTAGCGGTGATTTTTCCTTCAATAGCATTAACGGTGGAATAGATACACGAGTCGTATTTTGGAAAAATTCTTCCAATAGGGCTTCTTCATGCTCTTTGAGAACATCTCTTTATAATCCTTTTAAGACGCCACAAGTATACGTAGTGATCCTAGGATCGCACTATCGGTCGAAGAAGAGTAACTCCAAGGTTCACAATCTAATAAACCGTTTCAGTAAAAATCGATTTCTTTTCATGCAGTCTTAAAGGATTGCCTCAAAAAGCTTTTTCAAGAACTCCACTATTCGGGATTTATAAAGGGTAATAAAAATAAAAAATTTATATTTTATTGTATAGATTAATATATAATATATCAATAATATGGTGGAAGCGTGGGTTATAGCTCTGGGCGTGGATCACAAGAGACTTCTATCCTAAAGTTTAATCCGAGCTCGCTTGAAACCGAGAAGCTTCTTGTTGATGAAATCGAGAAAATCCTTAGATTGAGTAAGAAAGACAAAGAAGTCGACAGGTTTATTGGGAAAACAAGTAGCACAGCTTATAGAAGAGTACATGAAATCGTAACCTCGGGATTGGACAAATTAATCGATTCCAAAACAAGGGATCCCACCATACTAACTGACTTAGCCAGGGCACTAATTCAAGTTCGATACCAGGCTTCGAGACACCAGATTTCGAGTAACCTAGCGGACTACCTCGATAAAATTCTAAGTGAAGTTATCAGAGCTGTTAAGAATGCTGGGACTGACGAGGAGTGGGAAAAAGCCAAGAAACTCGCATTTAACGCGAGGCTTATTCTAGATGCTATCATAGTTCTAGTCACCACCAAACGTCGTTGAGGTGTTTGCATGTCAGCCCCCGCCTACTTCCAGCGTCATTTAAAGGCTTTCCTCAAGATTGACGTTGAGTTTGAGAATAAGACAGGCCTATTGATCAGAGCTTCTCTGCCAATCCACGCATACAGGATAGGGGCAGCTGATCAATACCCGATGACAACAATGAGGTATTACACTAAGAGAAAAGAATGGCTTGAAGTTCCTTATATCCCTGGCTCAAGCTTCAAGGGCAGGATGAGAAGCTTACTAGAACTTGCTCTGAAGAAAAAGCTGTACACAACTGATAAGAAGATCTGGCAACACGTCAGGAACCTCAGCGCTATGAGCCTCGACGATTTCTTGGAGGATGTATTGAATAGATGTGTGGTTGACGAGCTTTTCGGCTATGCGGGCGTTCAATACGCCCAAATTGCCGAGAAAGCTGAGAAGAAAAAGAAAGCCGTTGACCTCAACCAGTTGTTCGGCACGCTAGCTGTTACAAGGCTCCTTGTCGACGACTTCTATCCAACCGAAGAATACGTTGAGCAAATTAACGCTAAATTCGTTTCAGACTTTCTGGAAGATAAGTCTGAGAATAGGATCGATAGGATTACTTCGGCTGCTGACCCAAGAGATATTGTACGCGTCAAGCCTGGCGTCAGGTTTGGAGGAAGGCTAACCTTACTCCTATTCGATCATGACAACGAAATGGTTGAAAAGTATCTCGCCACCATCGCCACAGGCCTTAGGTTGATTGAGGAAACATATCTCGGAGCCTCGGGTAGTAGGGGTTATGGCCGGGTGAGCTTTAAAAAGATAGATGTATCCTTGGAGAAGGTCATAGTAGATGGGGAGACTCCGAAGCTCGTGGAGGTTCCTGAAGTCAAGAAGAGCTATGGGAGCGTCGACGAGTTCGAGAATGGTGTCAAGGATCTAGCAAACCTCGTGAGGAAAGCAGTCTTCACCTAGCAGGGTTTACAGGCATGGCATATATAGGGGTAGCAACGCTGTCCTTCGAGAAGGGGTATCATGTCGGGTGGAGAGAGGCTAGGAGGATAATAGATCACACCACACTCCTCAGGGCCCTCCTACACGTAGCCCACTTAACAGGCTCAGGGGGGTGCGCTGAGAAGCTACTTAGAGGCGGGCTAGAGGCCTCAGCACTGCTACCAGCACTGCCTGCCGGCAAAGAGGTTAGACTACTAGCGCCATTCCCCGGGATACCATGCCTCGGTAAAGCCACGAGGATAAGAGGTCTATACCTGACTCTCACAACGCTCAGAGAGCTTCTCGCCCATATATCCCAGTGCCTTCAAAGAGGTGGTACCCCGGTGGCACGTGAGTTGAAGCTGGGTAGCGTCATCGTTGATTGCAATGGAGCACCTGCCCAGTCCCTCGAGCTAGCCAGGTCGGGGTTCTTAGCCTGTTTCAACGATGAATGCAAGGCCCTCGCCCCCTACGCCTCAGAGGAACTTTACGTGATGGTTGCCGAGTACAGGAATAGAATCGACAGGATGAGCGGCGCAGCCGATCTATTCGAGACATACGGATACAAACCTCTCACACCTCACTGGCTTGTGTTCAGGGGGGACAGGGATGCTGTTGAATGCGGTTTCGCTCTCCTCGAGATCCTCCAGAGGTTCGGCCTCGGCGGGTTAAGGAGTAGGGGCTGGGGTAGGTTCAAGCTGAGTAGGGAGGTGGCTATTAACCCCGGCGACCACGAGGTTCTAGCGACATCCAGCGGCTGGGGGCGTGGGGTAAATTATACTCTCGGCCTTATGACGCCCGGGAAGTGGGTTGACTTGGAGAAGACGTTTGCTACTAGAGAAGTTGTCATGGGTAGATCCGGGCCCTCCAACAACGAGTATAAACTCCCTGTAGTCTACGCAATGGATGTTGGTAGCATAGTTTCAGCAAGGGAGATCCCGTCACCAAGAGTCCTAAGTCTAGCTGGCGGGGCCGTAATGATTTTCAACCCGGTGGTAGTTCATGCCTAGCGGATTAGTCACAAACAGGGTCCTTAACTTCACTCTACGCCCCCTCACACCCTTACACGTGTGGAGTGGTAGAACACTCCTCATGGGCCTTGATGTAGTTAGGAGAGGTCGGAACCTGTGCTTCGTGGACATAGAGAGGCTTCCACCCGAGATAGTTGACCAGTTATATAGTACTCCACCCAACCAGATTCCAGGCGTTCTCGAGAAGTATTCTGCGCAACTTCCCTGTAGGCTTGAGGTGAAATCCACTGGTTTTCTGCCTCCCAAAGCGCAAATACTCGAGTTAAATCAGTACGTGGTTCCCGGGTCAACTCTTAAAGGATACATTAGGACAACAGTCCTCTACTTAATGCTTAAAGCAATCGGGGAGAAAGGGCTGGTCGAGGCTTTAAGACGAGGCGTTAACTTAGATGAGGAGCCGAAGAATGTGGCGCAAGGCCTCGAAGCCGAGTTCTTCAGGGCTCCCCAGCCTGGGGGGAAGGGAGGGTTTGTGGATTCGTTTCAATCCCTTTTAGTTTCAGACCCTGAGGTGGTAGTTGACCCTGGGTGTCTCGTAGTCTCGGAGATCCGTGTGGTGGAACTCCTCGGGAGAGAACTAAAGAGGATTGCCAGCCAATACGCTCTTCTCGCCACATGCGGTGAGCTCAGGTACAGGGTGAGCGTTAGAGCCCCCGATAAAAGCGCGGTGAGCAACATCGCCCGGCCTGTCCGCGAGCACTTCAAGGATATAGAGAGGTTGCGCGTGCTAGAGGAGGTGGATCTCCTCAAGGCCCTCAGGGATTTCGGCTGCTACATCCTCTCAAAGGAGTTGGAGAGGGCGAAATTGTTCAAAGACTTAGCCGGTTATGCGCAAATGCTGGAGGACCTCCATAGGAGGTACTGCTCGAAGCCCTCAAGTTGCGTGGTGGCGAGAATAGGGTTTTCAGCCGGCTTGACCGCGAAAACCGCGCTGGGCGTTGTGAAAGAGGCTGACCCACAGCTCTACCAAGAAGTGAGGTCGTTCATGGAGAGGCAAATTCACCACACATGGGACGAGCTGACGATCAAGCTTGTTGAAACCTCGCGGGGCCTCGTCGGCCCCGGGTGGTGTGAGTTATGCGTTCATTGAACACCCGCCTCTACAAGCTCACCCTCTACGCGCTCCTCCACGATGTAGGTAAGCCAGTTCTCAGGTTTGCTAGGAGGTTTGAGATCGATAAAGCTAGATCAGAGGTTCTAGCCGAGGCAGCTAAGAACGTTGTTGAGACACAGCTCGGGGATAGAATTAGCCGGCTCGCTGGTGAAAGGCATGAAGAGATATCAAAAGCCGTGGTAGAGCGCGTGCTAGGTCTACACCTGGGCGATGAGGAGATATCCTACTTCGATGAGGTCTTGAAAAAAGCAGATGCATTAGCGGCCTCCGAGCGCGGGCTAGACCTTTCTACACGCGGGTTCATGGAGAGCGTTCAAACAGCTGTCGCTAAGAAGGTAGAGGAAAAAGCGAGGCTCCCGTACACATACTCACACGAGTTCACTCCCATGCTCGCACCCACATGGCTCCTCTTGGAAACAGGGTATGTGGAGAGCATGGGTATCCAGGTAGTGGGTGGGGGGCAGGCTAGGTGGAGCGGCAGGGATGAGAGGAGGAATATCGCCGTGAAGATCTTCTATCCAATCAATCAGGCAGTCGAGAAAGAGAGTAGAGAGAAGCTCGTGGAATTGCTCGGAGATGTCCTCGTCAAATATAGTAGAGAACCCGTTTGGCTCCCTATAAAGCCTCTTCTACCAGGTGTGATAGCTGGTTTAGAGGCGTGTGATATCGAGAATGCGATGAAGGAATCATCGTATTCAGAGGTCGTCCTCTTGCTCCTCTCGATGCTAAGGGTGGCCAGGGAGATTTATCAGTCGTCAGCTCACCCAACCAGGGGTCTTGTAGATACGGTTGAAAATATACTGCGAGCGACTTCATCCCTAGTCCCATCCGCAGTATATTGGTCTATAGTACCCGACATCAGCCTCTACAGCCACAGCAAGCTTGTAGCCGCATTCACGTCCGCCCTACATCTAAGTAGAGACCAAAAACTCAGGTTGCTTGTAATTGATGCCAACAACATCCAGGGGTTTATATCGGCACCTGTTAAAGCGGCTGGAGCCTCGAGGGTCATTAGGGGCAGGAGCCTCCTATTGGAAATCTTAATGGATGCTTTGACAGAGTACGCTCTAGAGCTTTTCGGCGGTTTACCCAGGGCAAACGTAATTGTATCTGAGGGCGGGACACTCGACATTGTCGTGCCGAATATAGAGGGGTTCGAGGAGAGGGTTGCCAAGCTGAGAGACGCGGGTAGGAGGCTGGCGGGGTTGCTTGGTGGGATACTTGGGTTCACAGTCGCCTACTCGAGGCCCTTCACAATCGAGGAGGCTAACACACAGAGAGCTATAAAAACCTTAGCTGAGGGCTCTGGAGACCCAACTTTCATAGATGTATTAGAGTCCTTGGCTGAGGCTCTCGCCGTGGAGAAAGCGAGGAGTGGTGTGAGGCCTGATATAATCTCCGTGGAAGGTGTGGTAGCGGGTGACAGCGATGTAGAGGACTTCGACTCCCTGACGGGAGAGCCTGTTCTCAAGGACAATAGTAGGGATCCATTCAAGCTCAGGGTTGGAGCTGAGTCAGCTGTATACGCTGAAAGGTTGGCGGGGCCGGGCAAGCTCTCGGAGGGCGACGTCCTCTCGACGGCCACTCACTTAAGCCTTGCCATAGGGACGGTTGCAAGGGAGCTCTCATCAATCATTTCCATCCACGTCTACAAGTTTGAGGACGGGGTACCTGTGCCTGACACCGATGCCGTGTATGAAATATACAAAAAGCTAAGCCTCCACCTCTCAGGAGGCTCAGGGCCTCACGACCAACTCCTTGTAAGAGGGGAGTTTGAGCAGGGGCTCTACAGCGGGGATATAGTCTTCGCGCCGTTATCCCCGGTAGGCGCATTATATGTTTTGGTGACTTCCCCGCTGAGGGCTCCAGGCATCTACGATATAGGGGAAGCAGAGTCTGCTAGTTTAATGCTTGAAGGCGGGTACCGTGTTTCCAGTAAGATAATAGGGTTGCTCAGCAACATCCTCGATACCCTGCCGCTTGAGGGTAGGGTTGTGAGGATTAAGATATGGTTTGTCAACACACCCCACCTCTTCTTGTTCACTGAGAACATTAAAGCTTACGACCAGCGTTTCATGGTTAAGGAGCTTGCCGAAGGGTTCCAGCAACTCGAAGAAGCCTCCCAGACCCTCCTGAGGAAAGGTGTCGATGTCTCATTCGGCTTCTCGCTACTAGGCCTATACCATCCGGCGAGGTACACGCTTACAGAGAAAGGGGAGGTGGAGAGCGCTTCCCTCGTTGATCTAGATGAATTCGGTGTAATAGCGGTAGCCAAGATGGATGCTGACTTGTTCGGCGAGGTGAGAGGACTGTATTCAATGTTCCCGAGCAGGCTTGTCACCTTGTCAGATCTTGTCAATACCGTTGTCGCCGGCAAGGCATACTTTAAAGCCGCTGAGATCGCGAGAGGGATCACTGTATCCGGTGAGAGGGGTAATCTTGATGTGATACCGCTGTACGCTGGCGGAGACGACGTAACAATTTACGGGAAGTGGAGTCATGTAGTATATTATGTGAGTCTTCTCAGCAAGGAGATAAGGAGGGCTCTACCACCACTATCCCTCTCCATCGGCGTGTCTCTAGGCGATTCCAAGGAGCCCTTGCTACATCTCTACAAGTGGGCTGTTCATCTACTTGAAGAATATGCTAAAAGCGTAAGAGCCTCTTGTGTCATCGGGGCTCCATACAGGGTCTTATACCCTAGCAAACCCCAGCAGAACGGTCGGGAGGGGATTTACAGGGTTATACCCTTGGAGGAACCATCAAGATTCTACAGGTGGGTCGAAGACCCGATAGCCGGCTGGAACCTAGACCTCCTAGGGAGGCTCTTAGGAGGGCTCATAGGCGTTGAGAAAGGTGGCTGGAGAAGCGAGCTTGAGGAGCTGGGTAGAGAGCTCTACATCCTCCTCACCATTGCGAACGAGTACGAGGAGGCCTTAAGCCTTTACGAGGAAGCTAAAAGAGGGAAAATAGGGCTTGGTGATTATAAGGCTAGGATACTCCCAATAGAAGTCTACTACGCCTACGCGTGGAGTCGCAGGAAGGAGGGGCTCGCCCGTCTCAAGAGGCTGTTCGAGGAGATAGAAGCAGTGGGAGAGAGAGGTAGACCATTGCTCCTCCAGTATCCCGACGACATTGTCGCGGGAAGAAGCGTGGAGGAGGCTCTAAGGCTCCTCCTCGGGGCTAAACCGGTATTAGACCTGGTCGTGCTCGCACTTAGAAGATACGGGGACTCAGTCCAGCCCTCTAAATTAATCCAGAGGAAGTAGAGGTATGGGCTCTAGGCCGAGAGCACTAATAGTCAGTGCGTGGGGAGATCCATCCCAGTGGGAGCCTGTTGAGTATAGGATAAATTTTTACAGCATTAAAGCGCGTAAACCCTTAGGCTGGAGAGTTTTAGCCGAGAAGGCTTACTCCAGTAGTAGTTGGTCTATCTCATCGCAGTGCACGACGATCGCCTTAGCATGCTTCTTCAAAGGGTTCGCGGAAGTTCAGACACTGGTCTTCGGCCTCGACAGCCTAGCCGATCTTCATGACGTAGAGTGCGCGGGGAAAGGTGTTAGGAAATGTGCTGAGGAAAAGTATACGGGTTTCCTGAAGGGTTTTATCAAAGATGCTGTGGATAAGGGGTGTAGGCTCGACAACAATAATGAGTTAACAGAAATCGCTGTTACACCAGCCCTGGGGAGTTTTCACGGCTACAAATTTAATGGTAGCCCAATCCACATATTCAACAAGGCTTTCATTAAGGTCATGGAGGAGTTGGAGAGACTCAACCCTCATTTTGTAATCCTAGATGTGAGCCATGGGGTAAACTATCAGACTATAGCAGTGAACTATGCTACTCTCGCCGCCGTCTCGCTTTTCAACTCGTTGAATAGAATTAAAGGTTCCCACGGGATACTCGTTGACATCGTTAACTCCGAACCTCTACCTAGGAGAAGGCGGAGGTTAAAACAAGAGAATCCCGAGGAAAATAGGGAGGTTAAAACAGGCCTGAACATCCTCGATGTAAGCGACATCGCTGAAGCCTTCGAGTTTCTGAGCGGGCTAACCCAGGCAATACGCTTCAGGGTGCCCGTTAGAGAGTTTTCGAGGATGTTAGAGGGTGAAAAGCTAGAGGAGATCTGGAAGAAGCTGGTTGCTTTCGTGGCGTTGGTAAGTAGCGGGCTTGCAGGCCTAACATTCCCGGGAGCGTTGGACGAGGAGAGTGTCCCGCTAGGTTTTGACATATGCTCGGTTCAACTAAGTGGTGCAACTATAAACGTGGAATATCTACCGGTTCTTCGAGATAAAGAAGTCGACTACGAGGAGGCCTCAATTAGCCCGGTGCTATTATATTCGCTCGAGAAGGCGATCGCGGGCTTCCAGAAGGGATTATGCGGGGAAGGTGGTAAGCTAAGTTTAAGCAGCTACTTAAGCAGAGTCGCCGACCTACTGGAGAAGGCAGAGATGCCCCACATCAAGAGGCTAGTCTCTATCGAGAACGCCAAGTGGGGGATGACAATTAGAGCCTTCAGGAAGCTGTGGGGTGTATGCCGGCAGGAGTTTGAAAAAGCTGTTAGAGAGAAAGGAGATATGAGTCTCCAGGATATAATTGACGAAAGGAAGGGGGAAGTCGAGGTTTCAAGTAGCTTACTCGAAGCTCTAAGGGTTGTTGGGAGGGCTGAGAACAAGATGGCGGATTGCCGTATATTTGCCCACTATGTTTTGGAGCATTTTAAAAAGCCGGAATTACCCTCTAATGTCGACGAGGAGATGCTGAGGAATATGATCGCACATGCAGGTCTATCATATAGCTTCATATCGAAGGTTCGGTTCGGAGGAGAGGACTACCAAATCACAGAGCTTTACTACAGACGCCACCTTGTGGAAGGCTTAATGGAAAAGCTGAAAAACTCTGGATAGCAGGAGTTGAGTTGTTGACTAGATCTGGTTTCGGGAACCCACATCAGAACAACACATTAACTCTTCAAGATACGGCATCCTATATACGGCCTGGGCAAGTAGAGTTGAAATCATTTGAGCCTTCAACAAGTGTTTATGATGAAATGCCCTAGAGCTTTCTGGGGTAAGAGGGTTTCAAGCCGCTTTAGCAACCAGGTAGAGAAATGTCTGAGTATTTGGAGGTAAGTCGATGATAAGAGCTGTTCTCGTCTTCAGGGGGGCTTGTGGGCGTGGACTTGTCGAGAGGTGCTCGATGATAACGTGTGTCCAAAGAGGCGTCCTCAGCGAGGTCTGGGTAAAGTGCCCTACCAGCGATGATATGCTCCTCGACGTGGAGTCGGCTCTGAACAAAGGCTATCTGCTCGAGGAGGTGTCCTTCCCGACAGGGGTGAAAGTGAAGGGGTACATGATTAGCAGGGAAATAGTCGAGAGGAATATTGTCCAAAACCAATTCGTTGAGGGCGAGGTAGAATTCGAATATTATAAATCTGTGGGCGAGTGGGCTACTAAACTAGATGTAGTAAGGCTAAGCATAGATCTCACAACCAGTAAGGCGGTGGCACTATTAGCGAGGCCTGTAACCGTGGAAACACTCTTCGACATGGCCCTAAGGCTGTTGAAGCCTAGAAGAATCCCGCCGTAACCCATACCCCATGCTTACTCAAGACTTCCTGTGAAGGCTAAATGTAACCAAACTCTACGATAAAAGCCATATGCAAGAATACTTCCCTCACCTGCTTTCCAATCTTTATGGTTGTTTCCGTTCATTTTTTTCTGGCTTGAACGTTTCAAGTAGACCCGGTATTTGTTTTTCCCCTTAAATGTTCTCGGTCCTCCTCGGATCTCCAGGTGTTGATCGCTGGTATATAATAATGATTCCACTTTTTCTTCCCATGAGGGACATGGGAAGATTGCTGTATGGTCGAAATATTTTGTTCATGTTACTGTTATCAGCAATGTTTTGATCTTATGTGTGATCGATCTACGCAATTTTCATGTTTTATTTCTGAGGTGGAGGTTTATGGGAGAGCTTTTTCCAATTTTCTTCCCATGTTCAGCATGGGATTTCCACCGATCTATTTGACTGGTTGTTTTATATCTTTCATCTCTCAGGCTTTGGATCCTGGTGCTGGGGTTTGATTGTGAGGAGGGTTGTTTTGAGGAGTGTTAGGAGGCTTTACTCGTGGGCCCGTGTGGATCCTGTGGAGGAGGATTTGAGGGGTTGGAGCTGGGATAGACCCCCGGTTAAGCCTAGGGCATACCTTGGGTTAGGGGTGAGCGAGATCGCTGGGAAGTACTGTCCCACGAGGAGGGATGTGTGGTTGAGGAGGAAGATGGGCTTAACACCGGAGGCGACTGAGCCGCTGTTGCTTGGCAGGGCCCTCCACGAGGCTGTCGCCCAGGCTATACGCTGTGTTTCGAGGGGGCTTGTCAAGGGTTGGAATACCTGGGATATACTAGGCTACTGCCTGAACAAGTTCAAGCCCCCAGAAGCTGGATCAGACCTCCAAGTAGCTGCCAGAGCCTACAGGTCCGCTCTCACCACGATACTAGGCGAGGTCGAGTTCGAGAAGTTGAATAACGGCGGCTCAAGCTTCCCCTTGGTCAGCGAGATGAAGGTTGACGGGACTCCAGTAGGCCTCTCAGCCCAGTTATCCATCGACGTCTACGCGGAGAACATAGTAATAGACTTCAAGACAGGCTCGCCCCGGGACTTCCACAAGCTCTCGATAGCCGGGTATGCTCTAGCCCTGGAATCCGAGTACGAGGTACCCGTGGACTACGGCCTCCTAGTCTACGTCAACCAGGTGAACGGTGATCTAAGAGTCCAGTACAAGCCAGTATACGTTAGCAACAACCTCCGGAGATGGTTCCTCGAGGAGAGAGATGACATCATAGACATGCTATTATCGGAGAGGGAGCCGCCCGCCGACAAGAACTGCCCTCAGACATGCCCGTTCTACAAGGTGTGTCATCGATGAGGGATCTCGTCGTAATAGAACCTGGAACAAGGCTGAGGTTTAGGAAAGGAGTGTTCGTCGTGGAGAAGAACAGTGAGAGGAGGGAGGTTCCTCCCCTGGAGGTCGAGAGGATCTTCATAGCGAGTAGCCGAGTAGGCCTCTCCAGCAAGGTGCTCATTAAAGCCGTGGAGTACGGGGTCGACGTGATAATACTTGACAGCAGGGGGCTCCCCGTCGCGAGAGTACACCCGTTGTACAACAACAAGCTGACGGAGACAAGGAAGGAGCAGTACCGGGCATTGTTAGACGGTAGGTGGAGCCAGGTTGCGAGGGAGGTAATTTACGCTAAGATAATGAACCAAGCTGGCCTCTTGAAGAGATACCACCAGTACACTAGGCTGGTTGAACTGAGGGAGGGCTACGAGGAGCTATCCAGGCTCGCGGGGGAGGTGAGGTTGAGGGAGGTTGGGTTAAGCGATTTGAAGAACTGGCTTAGGAGCGTGGAGGCGGAGGCAGCGAGGATATACTGGAGCCTCTACTCGATGCTGATCCCGAGCGGGATGGGCTTCCAAGGCAGGGATCAGGAGGGGTTGGACCCGGTTAACGCTTCGCTGAACTATGCTTACGGCATACTCTACGGTGAGAGCTACAGCGCTCTTGTAATAAGCGGTTTAGACCCCTACATGGGCTTTCTCCACGAGGACAGGCCTGGTTCGACGAGCCTGGTCTTCGACTTCGTAGAGCAGTTCAGGTTTATAGCTGACATGTCGATCCTAGACCTGGTTAGACACAAGTGGAAGCCCACGCTCTCAAACGGCTTGTTAGACTACGCTTCCCGCACCGCGATCATTAAAGCCGTCGTAGACCGCCTCGAGAACACGAGGACAAGGAGGTTCGGGGAGACGCCTATCTCCCTTAGGGCTGCTATGAGGAGGACGGCGTTGAACCTAGCATCATACTTAAGGGGGGAGGAGGCCTTCCACGGGTTTGTCTACGAGTGGTGAAAATGATAATCCTGGTAGCGTACGACATCGAGGAGAACGAGACCAGGGTTAAACTAGGAGACTACTTGAAATCCAAAGGCTTGACCAGGATTCAGAAGAGCGTTTTCATAGGCAGGGTCACCCCGTCTACCGCCAAAGACATTGAGAGGACTATACCAAGATTCGTCAAAGGGGGCAGGGACGTAGTGCATATTGTGCCCCTGCTGGACTACAGTCTAAGGTACATGAAGTGCTTTGGACACCCGCTTTCAAGTATTTCAACCAGCAGCGAGCCGTTGGTGGTTTAGCTGAGGTTTAACGCTAACCCTCTAACACCCTCCATGGTGAAGGAGCTGGTCTACTGCCCTGTCATAGTCTGGTTGAAGACTAAACACCTCGTCCAAGAGCCTCCCACAGACAGCATGAGGGCTGGTGCAGGGGTTTCAGGCGGCGGGGTCTACGTTAAGGCGGGCGTCTACACAGCTGTACTAGACGAGGTGAGGGCCGAAGAGGACGGTGTTAGCGTCGTGGAGAAGAAGGCTTTCAAAACTAGGAGCATCCAACGCTACCTAGCCCAGCTCTCCGCCGGCGCCTACATATACTCATTGAGCGGGCAACGCGTGAGGCGTATCATACTAGAAGTCGCAGATGAGAGGAGGGTCTTGGACTTCAACAGTGAGCTCGTCGAGACGGCGAAGAGGTATCTGAGAGAGGTGGAGGAGGTATCGAGGTCAGATAGGCCGCCGCAACCTGTTAGACCTGGCTCGAGGTGCGTCTCCTGCTGGTACAAGAGGTTCTGCCCCTACTCGGAGTAAAGGGCTCTAGCATACTCTGTCGCCTCCAACACCTCTCTTCTACTCTTCTTGACAAGCAACCCCTTGGCCTTCAGCCTTGAAGCTATGTTTCTCACAGTTTTCTCGCTCCACCCAGTCGCCTTCGAGGCCTCAACGACTGTGGGCGCTCTACCCGAGAGAACCAGCCTAAGCAACTCCTCCTCGCTCTTACTCAGCTTCTCCTTAACCGCCTCGATGAAACCCCAGGGTATTTCAACAGGCTCGTCGAAGCCTGTCTCAGGCTCGTAGTGGAGACTGTACCTCCAGCCCAGTCTCTCCAGCACAAGGGTTATCAAGTGGCTTACAATCCTTGGGCCAACGCCGATCTCAACGACGGCTTCACCCGCATCCCCTAAACTCTTAAGCTTCCTCAGCAGAGTTGGGAATGCCTCGTAGAACCTCCCGCAGGGGACATCCACCAATTCAGGCATAGGGAAACCCTGCCTGAGGCAACTAGCCCTCAAGCTCTCGAAAGCCCTTGAAACACCAGCTACCACAGGCCTGCAGGTGACTACGATAAACCTGTCCGAGGGGGAGGCCCTGTACCTGGTTAGCAACCTAAGCCCGGCGTCCTCGTGGAAGCCGAGAGGGGTTATTAGAAGCCTCATCAAGGACACCTGTTTAAACCATGGATTTACACCTATAAAACCATAGTCAAAAAGATGTGGTAACCGCTGGGAAACTAAGGCAGTGGTCCCGAGGTTGGGAGTGGTCGCAGGGAGAAAACATATATATTTCGATTAAAAGCTGAAAATAGATAGGGTTCTCAGCGGTGGTCTAGTGTCCGTAGCGTTGATCGCTACTCTAGGCTTCGACGCAGACCTTGTCCTGAGGAGGCTGACGAGGCGTGGAGGCTACAAGTCTATTAAGTGCTTGAGCATCCGGGTGGACGAGGCCTCGTTCAAGAGGGTTGAAAACGCTTTCTCCACAGTAAAGTTCGTGGCCGACAAGCTGAATATACCGGCTGAACACAGGTACTTCGAGCCGGGGAGGGGTCTTGTGAGAGGGGTTTTAGCCGAGGTGGAGAAGGAGGCTGCTAGAGGCCTGGTCGAAGTATACCTCTCAGGGGGGCCTAGGCTACTAGTAGCCGCGGCACTACTAGCCACCCTGCTAGTCGACCCCGCGTTCCAAGAGAACATAACGATATCCCTGGAGGGCGAGGGCTTTGAAGGGGAGATTAAAGCGAGGGCTGACTGGCTGAAGAAGCTTCTAGGGCTGGGAGGGGAGGAGGTGGAGATAATCCAGTACATCGCTGGCAGAGAGACAGCTAAGCCCTCGAACCTTGTCAGAGACCTCAAGATACCGAAGGCGACTGCGTACAAGAAACTGAGGAAGCTGGCCGAGGAAGGATTACTTGAGGAGAGGGATGGAGAGTACGCTCTGAGACGGGAGTTCATGGATATACTCTTCTAGGTCACAGATCGTGACCCGGTTTCGTAGAAGAAAAATACTTAGTTTATGGTTATAGGGTGGAACCAAACTTCAATTGGTTTCTGCCTGGATAAAACCTTAAATACCGGGTTCTATCAAAATATAATATTGGTGGAGTGGTGGTATGAGCAAGATAGTCGAAATTCTGGCCCTCCTGGGGGCGATGAGGGACTACAGCTACATAGACAGGTTGTCTACAGCACTGAACGAGACAAGCGTCTACGAGGCTTTGAAAGACGCTGTGAGAGCCTACCTCTCCCTGTGTCCTCCCGACGGGAGCGGCTGGGCTGAGTATAAGGATAAACGGTACGAGTGCCCTAAGGTGGCTGGAGATGAATTGGAGAGGGAGGTCGAGGATGTTTTGAAGGCTGTGAAAGGGAGGAGTGGGGCAGAGATAGTCAGGTACAGCAGGGAGCTGGCGATGAGGGCTTACGCTGCTATACCGAAGGTTAGGGTTGAGGCTAAGCAAGCTGAGAGCAAGGCGGGCTAGAGGTGGGAGGGATGAGCAGCCAGGCTAAGCCTCCAAGGATGGTCTACGTAAGCGTGTCAGCTAGGATTCTAATGAATGTTGAAGCGTTGAACATGGCTGAGACTGTTGGAAACGTGTCCCGGCACAGGAAAGCCCCTGTGGTGGTGTCCCCTAAGCATGGCGGGATCAGTGTGGTCTACGTGCCAGCCGTCAGCGGTGAGAGCCTGGCCCACCACTACCAGAGGCTCCTAGCGTCAATAGCCCAGGAGAGGGGTCTACCGGTCACCAAAATGGATTTAGAAGGATTCTTCATGAAGTTCTCCGACGACGGTATAATCAAGAAGTACTACAAGGAGGTCGAGGAGAAGTACAGTATAGTCGAGCAAGCCGACCCCTGTAAAGTGGAGGAGGCTATCCTAAAGTCCAGTGTAGTGGCAGATGTAGGGGGATTCCTGTATACGGATAAGACGATTAAGAGGACCTCGAGGATAAGGTTCAGCTACATGATACCTACACAGGACGCTATAGAGGTGGGCGCGGCCGTCTCCTACCCTCAGTTGCATGTCAGGTACACGCCTGAGGCGGCGAAAGGGGAGCAGGCGCTCTACTATGTTGAGACCGCTAGCTCTCTCTACGCTTTCACCGCGGGTTTGAACGCATCCGATATAGCTGAACTACCATCGGGTTGCGGGCTCAGTATAGACCTAGCGGGCCAGAAGAAGAAGAGGGTTGAAGCAGCATACGACGCTCTGGTTGCTCTATTAGACGGCGTGATGTTCGGGGCCAAGAAGTCGAGGTTCTCGCCTCAATGGGATGTGGTCACGCTAGCGGTCTCTGTGTCCAAGGGCCCAGTGGAGTTCAACCTCACGCCACCCCACTCCACAGACTACATTGCGGAGAGCGTGGAGAGGGCTGGGAAAGTGACTAGTGTATTCAGCGATATGAGTGTCGCCGTCTACTGGTTCAGCAAGGAGAAGGTGAGGGAGCCGGAGAAGCCGGGCCAGAACGTCTCCGTAGAGAAGGCGGCCTCCCACACGGATGCCCTCGTCAAGGCTAAGGGCAGGCTACTCGAGTACCTAGCCCCCGGGAGGTAGGCATGTCTAAGCTCAGGTTTTTTTACTCCAAGGTAAAACTCCACTGGGGTTTCACCGTAAGGGCTAAGGGGGCGACTGCAGCGCAACCCGCCATGATCCTCCCACCCCCTACAAGTGTTGTAGGGGCTTTCGCATACCCCCTTGCGAGACTACTCGGCTTACCCGAGGGGCAAATAACCGCTAAGAAAGGTAGGGAGAGGGCTGTTATAACACCGATTTTCGAATGCTTCATCAAGTCTACTAAGGGCGCTTCAGCCGGGTTAGACCCCAGCAGTAGGACGGGCTTGACCACGTACATGGAGGTGACTAGGATAATAGGCCTCGTCTACAAGACTGGCGGGCAGGTCTCAGAGGCCCTTAAAGCACCCATCCAGGAGGCCATCCCACTTATAATGCCTGTCCAACCAGTCGGCTCAACCTACGGGCCTAACAGCATCCTACACATAGCAGCCTTAATAGACGTCGAGGAGCTGGCGAAATGCCTCGGGGTGAGCGTTGGTGATGTCGACGAGTACGGCTTGAAATCCTGCTACGGTGTCTCGAGGCTGGGCTCCAAAGAGGGGTTGGTCTCAGTGTTGGAAGCCGACTACGGTGAACCCGAGTACGCTGATGGCGATATCAACACGATCGGCTACGTCCCGGCTTCGTTGGCCAGCAAGAAGGTGCCCGAGCTGTTTACGAGCATATACCTATATGACTTAGACTACAGGCTGACGGAGTACATCATCCTAGGCGGCAGGCTCTCCTCCCAGACCCTGATTACACCCCCTCCACGCCTTCCGGGCACAACCCTAACGTTGACCAGCGGCTCCAAGGCCTTCTACCTTAAAGCCCACGATGATCTGAAGGTGGTGTCAATTGTCAAGTAGCATAACTATAACCCTCCTCCCCGAGTACATGCTGGGGAGATACTTCCAGCTAGCAGCCCTCTCCCTATACTTGTCAAGCGACCCCGGTAAGCTCCGCTCCATCTACGGGGCCCTCGACAAGGGGGTCGCATTGACGGATAAGGAGCTAGTCGAGCTGGTTGAAGCCGCTAGGGACCTCTTGTTGAGGAAGTACGGTCTCGAGGAATACAAGCCATGCGAGTTGCTTAATGCTATGAGAAGGGACTCGCCTAGGGCTTACTACCCGAATGACGGGAGAGCATTCTCCGACCTACTATACACATCATTCAACATCGAGTCTTGCCCCAGCGAGAAGGAGAAGAAGGCGAGGATCTCCTACCCCGAGATAGCGGTCTCATTTATAGAGGAAGTCTCATCGAAGAATGGAGCTATCTCCATGGAAACCGTCGATCGCAGGCCAGCGTTGTTCGGCTCCTTCATCTTCAGCGAAGACAAGCTTAGGGGGCTTGGGGCCCGGGGAAAGCACGATAAAGCGTCTCTTGCAGTGGGCATGGTAGGGGTTATGGTATCGTACGCTGGCAGATTACGTGTAGGCCCCCAGGAGTCCGTGGAGCTGTTCATAGTACCCGACGGCTCCTTAGATTCCCTCAGGTACCCTCACTTGATGTACGGCGTCTTATTCGACAAGGGCATTGAGTCGTGGAGGAGGCTGGCGTCCTCGATTGTAGACTTACCTAACACTTCGATAGAGCGCGCCTTGTTGATGGCCTCCAGCATAAAGCTCTCGACGGCAGGGGATCTAGACTTGAAGCAGATAACCGGCTCCTGGTTGCCTGAGAAATATATTCTCCTACGCGTTAAACCCGAGCAGAGGCCAAACATCTCTGGGTCGAACACGCTTACATCCAAGTTCATCGCCTCCAGCAGGGATATATCCATTGTCAGAGAGCTGGGAAGCCTACTCTACGCTGTGAGGGCTTCGAAGACCTCGGTTCAAGAGAAGTTGACCCCTGTCGTAGGGGAGTGCGTTAACTACATCACGGAAGCCTACTTCACAGGCAACAAGACGCTCCTAGTCGAGTGCGCCAGGTTGATCACGCCTCTATACCAGGACGAGGACCTCACGAAAGAGGTCAGGGCTGAAATCGCGAGGTTCCTGGAGGTTTTATCGCATGGACTCGACTAGCCGCGAGCCCCTTTTAAGATTCTACGAGAATCTAAAGGAAAATAGGGTCTCGGCTATCGTGGCCCCGACATCCTACGGTAAAACAGTCTTCTCCCCCGTTATGTTGAAAATGGCCCGTGAAGCAGGGTTATCCTACGGGTTAATACACGTGACACCCTTCAGGGCTCTCGTGAGGGAGATATACCTGGAGAAGTTTGCCAGCTTCAAGGAGAAGTTTTCAATAGGGTATCAGAGCATGGACTACCTGGAGGGTGGCGTGGATAAATCACCCTTCTTCCTCAGAGACCTCGTAGCCACAACACTGGATAGTTATACCTGGAATGCCTTCGGGATACCCGTGGCGGAGTTCGACAAGATCATTAGAGATGTGAGCCTCGGCCACGGCTATGTCGCGGGCATGAGCATATTCACATCCACAGTAGTCTTCGACGAAGCCCACGTCTTCATCGGGTCGGGCACGGAGAGAGCTGTCTTCACCATGGCCCGTGCCTCCATGGCCTACCTCTCACAAATGGACGTCCCGTTCGCGATCGAGACGGCTACAATGCCGTCCACCAAGCTCTCCACGATTATAAAGGATCTCGGGAGGCTACCCCTAGTATACGTATGTAGGTCAGGCGACTGCGGGCGTTCAGCCCAGGCATCCAGCTACAAGGGTATCCTCGGCGATTGGTTTCATCCAGTTGCCGACAAAGAGTGGTATGACCGGATGGTGTTCAAGTGGAGAACCCGCCTAATCAAGGAGGACAAGTTAGTGGAAGAGGCAGCGGACATATGCCGCTCGAAACCACTCCTCGTTATAAGGAACACTATACCTGTTGCGGTTGAAACCTACAAGAGGCTGAAAGAGAGATGCCCCCAAGCCACTTTAATACACGGGTGGGTGGGGGCCAAGGACAGGGAGGAGAGGATTAGTTTTATTGAGCACATGCTGGAGAGAGAGGGGGCTGGAGCCATCGTGGCAACCCAGGTTATCGAGGCCGGCGTCGAGGCTGAGGCTCACGCGATCATAACAGACATAGCCCCCATAGAAAACCTCGCACAACGCATCGGCAGGCTCTGCAGGAGAAGGACGGAAAGCCTTTGTCGTGAAGACGGCGTCGACGTCTACATCATAGAGGACGGGGCTTTCAAAGGAGTCTACGACGAGAGATTAGTGGGGGCTACGCTGGAGAAGCTCGGGAAGTATCTCTCCAACTCACCTGAGTCTATAGACTGGAGGCTCCTCGAGGATCCCGAGGACAGTGGTGTGCGGAGGCATAGCTTCACGAAGATAATGGAGGAGGTTCATAAAGAGGCCGGGGCCTCGTACGGGGAGCAGATTGAGAGGGGGGCACTCCAACAAGCCTTATCCCTGGATCTGCCTTCCACGAGCATGCTAAAAATACTGGAAAAGACCCTTGAAAAAGAGCTGTCCGAGACAACTCTGGTCAAGCTCGTCCCCGGGAAGGATGAAGGTAACTTCGTGGTTGTCGAGTTAGGCAGGCTCCTGGATTTACTTGGGAAGAAGCCCGATGTTGCGGGGAAATGCCTGGGGAACCCCGGCAAAGGCGAGCTCGTCTTCAGGGTTAAAACCAGCGGTGGCGAGGAAGACATCCGTGTAGGGGTGTGGAAAGGGATGTCACCTATTGATCTCATGAGAAAAATTTATTACGGTACTTCCAGGAGGGAGGTTTCCATTAGAGATTTCTACATACCTTTGGAAGAGACCTGTTATAATAGGGAGACGGGGGCATTCTACAATGTCGCAGTGCGCTAGCCCACCCTACTCCTTCTACGAGGTTAAGGATGGCAAGCCTCGCTGCGAGGGGCTGGTAGAGCACTCCCTCGCGACAGCCTGCGTGGCCTCAAAGGTCTTCGGCGAGAGGCTGAGCAGGGTTTTCGGCAATGCCGACGTGGATGTGGGCTACCTGCTAAACCTATCCGCCTACCTCCACGATATTGGTAAAGCCTCTAACCTATACCAAAAGAAAGCCGCCAGGTTGGGGGAGGGCGGGTCAATGAGCTTCTGGCTCCACCACGTGGTGTCCTTCATACTCCTCCAGGTAGCCTACATGAGGAAGACAGACCCTGTACTCCAGTACGCGTCGTATACTGTTATGAGGCACCATCAAGCCATGAAAACCACTCAGGAGCTCTGCGAGGCAGACAGCAAGGTGATACGGGATCTCGCGAGAGCTGTGAGAGGCCTGAACATCAAATGGGTTGAGGGAGTCCTGGAGGCGGGTGAGTCCAGGGGGTTCATCAACAGGCCACACGCCGAGGCAGTGCTTGAGGCTACGGGTGAGCTGGTTAGGCTCGACGATGAGAGTATTGCAAGTCTAGGAGAGGCTTCATGCAAAGGTGATCTCCTCAAAGAGAACCCGAGGTTGAGGAGGCTTATAACCTCCGTGGCTGGGGCGGTGATCGTGTCGGATATCGCAGTCTCGTCGCTTAGAAGAGGTGGTGGGAGCCTCCTCGCCGAGATGTGGATGAGGGAGCTCCCCGGTCTGAGGCATGTGGCCGAAAAGTGTATCAGCGAGGCAGGGGGTGTTAGGGGGAATAACCTAGGCTAGCTGATGCCGATGGACTCCACCACCATTAACCTGGCTCTATTCAAGGTGACAGCCTACATCACGGGCTTCAGGGGCTTCATGTACTCGGGTAAGCTGGTTAAAACACTCGTCTTAACCAGGCTCCCCGACCTTCAACCCCACTTCCAGCCAGCCCCCAGCAACACTCCTAAGCTAGTCCACGTCTCACCTCTTTTCCGCGAGGTGGACGGCAGGGTTGAAGCAGTGTACACGAGCCTCAGCTGCAAAGAGGTGGAGCTCGCTAAATGCGTCAACGGGAGCCCTAGGCCTGTCTTCCTGGACGGAGTCTACAGCTTCTACTTCGGCTTCGCGTCAAGCGTGGCTGAGCCCGGGAGGGTTCTCGAGGCCTTGGCTGGGTTAAACGGGGAGATGGAGTTCATGAAGCAGAGGATAAGAGTTGAAACACATCGAGTCGACTTCCTCAACCCGAGGCTGGAGGCCTCCAGGATACTAAGCGAGGTTGTTAAAATGGGGGGCCTGAAGATAGTCTTCGCCTCCCCGACTATGCTTAGAGACCCCTTAAGGAGGAGCAGGTTCAAGTCCTTCATACCCACGCCAGTAAACGTGTTCTCAACCCCCGCCTTCCTGTACCTCACGCAGAGGGGTTTATACAGGTTGGGCAGGTTCATGAGGTTGCTGAGGGTTGTCCACAGGGTTTTCAACGAGACTTACACGACGTTGAAGACAGTTAGGCTCACATGGTTCACCTACGGCAAGCACCCTGAGCCCGGTATAACAGGGTACGTCAAGTACGCTGTCAACAGAGAGTACTACGAGGAGTATAGTAGGAGGGTGGAACTAGGCCAAGTTCTCGAGGAGCTCATAGCACTCCTGATAGCACTGGGCACAGGGACTGGGAGGGCTGCTGGGCTAGGCCACGTCTTCCTAGAACCCTCACCAATAGGTTCCGAGGCAGGGGGCGTGGAGGGTGAGGAGAATACTACTCGCGGCCAGGCCGGTGTAAGACCTCCCTGATGGCCTCAACGTTGTCTGTCATGACAGCGTCCACCAGCCTAGAGTACTTCAACGCTGTCTCAGCGTCGTTTACAGTCCACAGGAAGACCTTGAGGCCCACCTCCCTCGCCCTAGAGAGGTACCCGAGGGCCTTCTCTACAAGGGCCTCCAGCCCCTCCACAGGCGGGTTGAGGGAGTAGAGGGCTAGCTCCTTCTTCTTCTCGAAACCCCACTCTGCTTTATCCAGGCTGTCGACGTTCAAGCCTAGCCTAATAGTCTCAGAGAGGCTTCTAGCCTTCTCAAGGGCCTCGGGTATGAAGCTGATCAACACGGTCGACTCTTCTCTACCGTGCTCTATGACCAGACTGACAGCCTCCTCAACCACGTCTACATCCTTTACCTCTACCAGCACTAGGGCGCTTTTCGGGAGGTGCTTGAATACTTCCCCGAGGGTCGGTATCACCTGGCCGGCGCCTAGGTACGCGGATCTCAGCTCTCTCAGAGTAGACTTCTTTACCTCGAGCCTAAGGCCCGAGATCCTTTCAGTGTCCTCGTCGTGGATGACAACAGGGTGCCCGTCCCCGCTAAGCCACACATCTAGCTCAACCCCGTCGGCCCCGTAGTATAGTGCTGCGAGGAAGGAGAGCAAAGTGTTCTCCGGGTACTTGGCCGGATACCCCCTGTGGCCTATGAGGAGAGGCCTAGAAGACATTCAACCAGCCTCCTCAACCACCCTACTCCTAGGGTATATTTTAAACATTGAAACCAGTGTGAGCTACCCCGCCCTAAAGGGCGAGGCTTCCAGCGTTCGGCTGAGGCTTTACGCCTCTAGCTCCATCTGCTGGTTCGGGGGGCTCACGACTCCCCCATCCCGCAGAGCTCATTGCCCCGCGGGCTATATTCATACATGAATTTAAATCTCTATCATATTCCATTCCACATTTTGGACATTTGAATATTCTTCCTCTTAGAGATCGGACGACATGTCCGCACCTATGGCAAGTTTTCGAGGTGTTTTTTACAAGCTTCTTTTCAAGATATATCACATTTATTCCTGCCAGAAGAGCTTTATACTCTATTATCTTCTGAAGCTTTCTAAACAGGAGAGAATGAAATCTTCTATTCAATTTTTAGATTTGTGAAAGTTTTCTCTTACGCCCATCAGATCTTCCATAGCTATCACTGGCTTGGGAAACTGTTTTGCATAAGCGATTATCTGATCAGCTATGATATGAAGCTGTTGTTCTACTTTTCGTCTCTCTCTACCTCTAAGCTCTTTAACTTTTTTCAAAAGCTTCTTCTTCGAAAGCTTTCTCCTCATATGATTATATAATCCTCTTATTCTTTTGATCTCTGCACCTCTCCAGAACTGTCCTTTCATAGGCTTGTCAGGATTGTTTATTGATATCGCTACTGCAACAGCTAGATTACGCTCACCTCCGTCTATTGCTATAATGCTGTACCAGCTAATCCCGTGCCACTGCAGACATCAATAACTCTAACAATTCTTCTATCCTTAAGAAATTCCTTGATCTAATTATGATTGATCAACTGCTCCGTGTCTCCACGTATTTGCCTATATCTCTCAATTCCTCGAGGGGTTTCAGGGTTCTCTACCCACGAGATTAAACTATA
>Ga0080004_1118588_pt1 | contig 23162 bp, 28 predicted proteins | sample WasSprMetagenome_FD_69207 | JGI IMG/M metagenome (GOLD analysis project Ga0080004, IMG submission 69207) | Sulfidic aquatic microbial communities from Washburn Spring, Yellowstone National Park, USA - WS (SPADES assembly) (version 2) | ecosystem: Environmental > Aquatic > Thermal springs > Hot...
AGGATTTCGTGACTGTGAATAAAGAAGAATTTTCGTATATTGTCTCGGAGTAACATTAATAGATAGGTGTTTTAGTAGTTTTCTCATGCCATACATCACACTTCAGGAGAGGATGGAGCTAGATCCTGAGATTAATGCCTTGGTCGAGAAGCTTAGGGAGGCGCCGCTCGATAAATTGGATGGTAGGCTCAACTATGTGATCACCCGGCTCCTAGTACTGCTGTATCCTCCTGGCTACTTTAACTACAATCGAGCAATGGGGGTCCTCGCCTCGGTCGCACATGAATACTACAGAAGAAGAGTAGCCCCATATGAGGACAAGAAAATCCAAGAAAATGGTGATGTCTACTAACGGTTACAGTAGCATCATGATGCTAGCCATGAGACTCTCTCCTTGACACGATGTTCAAAAATGCCGTTAAGAAATTTACAGGAACGACTTAAATAGTAGTTTATAATGGGTTCTTATACCATAAAACAGCGTGAGTGATAAGTATGATGGAAGAGGTCCAGCACCATATAAGGTGTAAGAAGGGAGATGTGGCGCGATATGTTTTGTTGCCGGGAGATCCTGCTAGGGTTAAGATAATTTCTGAGTTTTTTGATGAAAGCTGGAAGGTCGCTGAAAATAGGGAGTACATTACTTATACAGGTAAAGTTGATGGTATACCGATCTCTGTTACTTCGACTGGTATAGGCTGCCCAGCTGCAACTATAGCGGCGGAAGAATTGATTAATGTAGGAGCCGAGGTCTTGATTAGGGTTGGCACTAGTGGAGGCATAGATCCTTCAATAAGGGGTGGCGAGATAGTAGTTGCACAGGCTGCCATTAGGTCCGATGGGGCCACTAGGGAGTACATCACAATAGAGTATCCGGCTGTGGCTGACATAGACGTGACAAATGCTCTCGTTTTAGGGGCTAAGAGAGCTGGTATAAATCCTAAAGTTGGCATTGTGTGGACGCATGACGCTTTTTACCGTGGTACTTGGCGGGGATGGATGCCTGATGCTGACGAAGTCTATAAACCATGGCTTAAAGGAGGCGTCTTATGCGTTGAGAACGAGTGTTCAGGTTTATTTGTTGTTTCCCGTATTAGGAGGGTAAAAGCTGGTGCTGTGTTAGCGGTAGCGGGAAATAATCTGAGTCCTGAAAGACGCGAAGATGAGGAGTTATTGAAGGAAACAATAATCAAGGCTATAAAGACCGCGATTAATGCTGTTAAAATCCTCGAAAAAGAAAGAGATATACTCCCGTGAGGAAGGTGATTCGTTGAGTCTGATTATAAAAGATATAGACTTGATGGTCACGATGGACCGATCTAATAGAATCATGCGAAATGCATCCATCGTAATTTTAGGTGATAAGATAGTCGATATTGGAAGCTATGAGGCTTTACTCAAGAAGTGGAAGGCTGGTGAAGTAATAGAAGGGAGAGGAAAAATTGCACTACCTGGCTTAATAGACGTACATGGGCACTCCACTCAGTCAGCTCTTAGAGGATTTATAGAGGAGGTACCATTAATGCCTTGGCTGACCTACATGCAGGACACATCGTCTAAGATGGGTAACGAGCTGGCCGAGATTGGTTGCACAATAACATTCATAGAGAAGCTGAAATGCGGGGTGACAACAAGTGTCGATATGGAAAATGATGTGGACCTAGTGGCCATAGTAGCATCAAAGCTAGGATGCAGAGTAATATTGGCAGGCATATTAGCGGACGTTGAAGAGGTACCTTACTCAGGATTAAAAAGAACATCATCTGTAGAGGAAGAGATCAAAAAAGCTGATCACTGGTTTACCAAATACCACGGAAAAGATAACGGTAGACTAATGTTCTTTTATGGACCAGTGGGTTTTCCAGCAAGTTCGGCCGAACTTTTAAGAGCCTCGGCTGAGAGGGCTAGGGAGGTAGGGACTCGTATTCATACACATGTTGCAGAGGGCTGGATTACTAATGAGCTATGTAAAAAAGTACACGGGTTGCGTGAGGTAGAATTGTTGGAAAAAATCGGATTTCTGGGGCCTGATACTTTATTGGCCCATTGTGTTCAGTTGAACGAGAGTGATATTCACATAATCTCTAAGTACAGAGCCTCAGTAGCTCATTGCCCCTCTAGCAACTCTAAACTAGGTAATGGTATTTGTCCAGTGTTAGAACTAATTTGGCATGACGTAAATGTAGGTCTTGGTTGTGATGGAGCAGCCAGTAATAATAGTCAAGATCTTTTCGTCGAGATGAAAATCGCAGCTCTTCTTCAAAAAGCAGTTCATAGAAATGCTACCATACTGCCTGCACAAAAAGTATTACAGATGGCGACAATTGGAGGAGCCAAAGCTGTAGGTCTTGAGAAGTATATAGGATCTATAGAAGTTGGAAAGAAAGCAGACATAATTTTAATAGACCGTAAGAAACCCTATCTCATACCTTTAGACAATGTGATTTCTCATTTAGTTTATAACACTAAGGGAGACGCCGTATCGACCGTGATTATAGATGGAAAGGTTATAATAGAAAATGGAAGATTTAAAGAGTTTGACGAGGAGGGCTTTCTTGAAAGAGCAGAATCAAAATTCTCGGAGTTCACAGGAAAATATACCTAGTATAGTTATAGTGCTGTCAGCGATAGCATTCCTTTTTATGTCTGGTTTTGGGATGGCTTTACCGAGCCTTCCTCAGGCTATCTTGAAGTTAGGCTACACAGAAGTGGAAGCAGGCCTAGTGATAAGCAGTTGGGCCGTGACTTACGTATTATTTAGCATGGTTGCAGGTCCTATTGCAGAAAGAGTAGGAGTAAGCTATGCTCTATCTCTGGGTTTAGGTGGAAACTCAATCATAGCTCTTATTTACATACTTGCTAAAGCTTTTCCATTCTTTATAATCGGGAGACTGCTTCAGGGAATATTTGAGAGTCTGATATGGGTGAGCATTTACGGCTTAGTAGCTTACCTATTTCCTCAAGCTAAAGTCAGATCTTTAGCTATAATCTCAGCCTCTTCAACACTAGGCTTCTCTTTCGGGCTTTTCGTCAATGGCCCCATAATGTCAACTTTTGACGTGTGGTGGACATTCCTGCCCTACATGATTCTGAGCACTGTATGCGCAGTTATTGCTTACATCAAAGTACATCCTTATAATTTAAAAACGATTGAGGGTTCTCGCATTGAAACCCCTCTGAAATTATTAAAAGAGATTAACTTAGCTGTAGCATTAATAATTGCTATGGCTTTCCTTGTGGGCTGTTTTGATGGAGTTTTTCAGACCAATTCTGACAAGGTAGCTGTGCTTTCAGGCCTTCCTTCTGCTTTGGGAGGATTCTACCTCTCGATTTATTACGCCTCCTCTCTTCTCAGTCAGTATACATTAGCACTATTACGTAAGGAAATAAATAGCCCAGCCTATACAGTATTGACCTTTACAATAGTCTCTATACTGTTTTACTCTAACGTCATAACAACCTTTCAATATCCAATATCTCTTCTGACTTGGATGGTTATAGGTGCCGTAATAGGAACAAATGTCATAATTTTCATGGCTAATATCTCGGGTGCATTAAAAAGTAAGTCCACAGCAATGGGACTGTATCAAGCCTCATGGGGATTAGGATACATGTTAGCCCCTCCCCTAGCTGGGTTTGTTATAAAAAATTCATCATTCTCAAATGTTTATGCGACTTTCTCGATATTTTTAGTAACAATAACTCTAATTTCTATGATTAGACTATATAAAAAATACTTTTATTAAGTTTTGGATTTGACGAAGAATAGAGCTAAACCAGCCACTATATTCAGTATACCGATTATTAGGAACATAGGCGTGATGAATAAAGAGATGTCCATACCACTTTGCGTCGCGAACCAAGGCGTTAATATTGTTAATATTCCAAGAACGATAATGAAAAAGGCAATGCCGTCTATTCTTGAGACTGGTTGTTTTGACATCATCTCACCTACTGGTCAATATTAGAAACTGCTCATAGGATATATACATATCTCCGAAGTAAATTCGACAGATAATCCCCACAATTAGGACACCTATAGCCAACGCTATTGATATTTTGCCCATAGTAGATACATTGGTAGCTCTGACGTTTGTTCTCTTACCGCTAGCTCCAAAGGCTCTTCCCTCTAGGGACCAAGACATCTTTGTAATCCTCTCGAGTGTATTAACTGTGAGTGGTATAATTACGGGTATTAATTTAAATGGGTTTTTTCCTATCTCTAATCCTCTGGATCGTTGTGATTCAAGACAAAGGTTCATGTTTCTCTCCATCATTGGAATCATCTGAAGCGTAGATAGGATAATGAAGCAAGCCGTAAATGGCAGTCCAATATCTCTTAAAGATGATAATAGATCGCTCGGATGAGTTGTTAAGAAAAGGAATGAAAACCAGGCAATAACAGCCAACAGTATACTTATCAACCACAATGCCTTAAACAGTCCCTCATATAGAATTGTTACTCTCCACCCGAAGAAATCAATCGTCGTAAGCACATTTCTAGCATATTTAGCGAACAGGCTCTGAAATATGACGATTACGACAAGAGTCGTTATGACGTAAGACACTCTCTTCAGAAAAGTGGTCACTATTCTTCCAATAATTATGAAAGGGATAGAGGCGAGAAAAATTACGAATGCTGGAATAGGATTATAGAACAGTACGGCAACCGATGACAGCACTATAGTCCACGCGAGCTTAACCTTCGCATGCGTCTTATGTACTATAGTATCCTTAGGAACATACATCGAGACCCAGGGCATTCTTTATCCCGTTCCCCTTCTAGCATCATCTAACTTTTGCTACTGGACGCTTAAGTGGTGTCTTTAATCCGTATTCTCCAGGTAGTGCTCTCAAAATAGCAAAAGCTATTGCGAACTCGAAGAACATGTCAATCGGCTTACCAATGATATCGGCAACAAATACAGAAGCAAGAAGATCCCATCCAGTTGTAGATAACAAAGCGAAGACGATTATGTCCTGTGGTGCGCCAGTAGCTCCTCCAAACAAAAAGACAACAATTAGTGAGGCAGTACCAGAGACAACGAAGCAGGCGATAACGAATGTAACTATGGTTTTTATCCAAGTCTTTGTCCACCCCTTATCAGCCAAGAACCCAACGACTAAACCAAAAGCCATATTAACTATTCCGAACGGTATAGAGACGGGACCTGCAATTAATCCAGTGACTAGGTTGGACAATAATCCAGTAGTCGCCGCCCACCATGGACCTAAAATCAATGCAGTCAGCAATGTCCCAGAAAGATCTAGGTAAATACCCGGAAGCCCGGTTAAAGCGGCTAGTCTCCCAGCTATTACGTTTAAAGCAATACCCGCCACAACGAAGCTAGCAGCATAAGCCCGGCTTACTGAAGCAGTAGTCACGGTTAGACAAATATTCACTGGTTTATAAACTTTTTAACAAGTATAAAATCATAACGAAGAAGTTTGAAGCTTCGCGCTTAATAGCTCAAACATTTCTTCTACTGTCAGAACGTTGGGTGGAATCTCAGCTATGTTTTCAGAAAGCCTTCTTGCTATCTGGGTTATCTGCGGGGGTCTTAAGAAAGCTTGTTTCAGCGTTGAGTCATCAACAAATAATTCTCTTGGCGTTTTATCTGCTATAATCTTTCCATCAGTCATAACTAGGCATCTATCTACCACCGTAGATACTAAGAGCATATCATGAGTAATTACTATCACAGTTTTACCATTAGACTTCAAGTCATTGACGGTCTTAAATATCAACATCCAACCTAAGAAGTCTTGAGCAATGGTGGGCTCGTCTAAAATCATAATTTCGGGATGCATAGCATATATTGAGGCTATAGCTACTAATTTTCTGTAAGGATAGCTGAGGCGTAATGGATGGACATTCCTATGCTCCTCCAATCCGAATAAACGTATGGCTTCCTCAACTCTCTCCCTAACTTCTTCAGCATTAAGTCCCAAGTTTGTAGGCCCAAACGCTATTTCAGCCTCTATGCTCGTATTAAAGAGCTGGTGGGTGGGATTCTGGAAAACATATCCTACCTTACTTACGAGTTCCCTTTGTTTATATTGACGAGTATCTTTCCCATATACAAGCACGGAGCCTCTCGTTGGTTTCAACAATCCATTAAAATGTTTAGCTAGTGTAGTTTTTCCACTCCCATTCTGTCCTATAATAGCTGTAACTTCACCCTTGAATATTTCTGTACTTATACCCTTTAGAGCGGTGATGCCGGTTGGATAAGTGAAGTATAGATCATCCACCTTTATGACACATTCCTTCATCGGCTTTCCTCCAGTTCTTTAATTAAAATATTATATGCACTGTCTAACGTAACTGGAATTGAATCATCAAAGTTCAAAATGGCGCTGTCTATAAGTTTAACAAATAATTCCGTGACCTGTGGTCTTCTCTCACCAATTCTTTCCAAATCTTTTATTGAGAAGACTTTTTCTGGGCTGTCAAACGCTAATTGCTTTCCATTATACAATAACAATATCTTATCAGAAAACTCCGCTAATCTTTCTGCCTCATGCTCCACTACAACTATTGTTATATTCCGTTTCTCCCTTAAATCTTGAAGGACCCCGAAAACCTCATCCTTTCCCACCGGATCAAGGTTTGAAGTCGGCTCATCCAGGACAAGCACCTCAGGCTGCATAGCTAACACAGAGGCTATAGCGAGCCTCTGCTGTTGTCCTCCCGAAAGATCTATAGGAGCTCTATCCTCTAGGCCGGACAAACCAACAACTTCTAATGCCCATCTCACTCTATCCCTAATCTCATTTGGCTCTAGCCCTAGGTTCTCTAATCCAAAAGCAACTTCTTCCTCAACAGTAAGCTGCGTGAGCTGAGCTTCAGGATCATCTATTACAAATCCTATCCTTTTTGCGAGTTCTGGTACACTTGTATTTCTAGTATCCATTCCGCATATGAGTACACGACCACTCATTTCGGCTCTCACCATATGAGGTATTAGCCCCTTAAGACACAAACACAGTGTCGTTTTACCAGCCGTAGTCGGTCCTATTACACCTATGAATTCTCCTCTTCTAACGACGAAATTTATGTTCTCTATAGCCGGCTCCAATGTCAGCGGATACTTAACGGTCAAGTTCTCTACAATGACGGAAACTTCTTCCTGCATCTTATTTTCTTCAGATTTTTTATGCTAAAGTATCTTTTAAATTTTGAGTTTACAGGTAAAAAAGGACTAAGGGGATACAAAACTCAAAGCTATAATTTCTCTTCCTTGAAGAGGTCGTGACATAGACTAACACAAAGTTTAGGTATTTGCTGAATGTAACGACACGCTTGACTACATACTCAACAATTTAAGGAAGAAATACTCGGAATGTCGTCAAAGCGTGCAGATCTTAAGCTTTTAAGAGACATGAGACGAAATATCCTTGATGAAGTCTCTTCAGCTCTTCCTTAAAATCTCTCTCCTAAAGCAATGTGTCGATTTCCTATGCACATACCGCATCAGGAGTTTGCTCAGCATGATTGCATAGCTTACCGAAAAAGAAGACATCAATCAGCTCCTAACCGCGTATATTATGGAGCTGGGCAACCTCAGGGACTTTACATGGTCTTAAAGTATGCCACATACCTATACGGCTGAGAAGTATTGTTGGAGGAACCCTTGGCTCCGATAAGCCCCCCGCAGGCGTTCTTTATCTTTCTTCCGAAAGAAACTTCGTCGCGCTATAACTTCTCTTCTTTTAATTTTAATATCTATGCAAAGTGTATCTCATCAAATTCCTCGTTAATATGTTTCCAATACATAAGGGAGTTTAGAAAAAAGAGCCACAAAGCAACAATTTATATCTGTGTAGCCACCGTAGCAGGCTTGGGAAAATGAAAGATGGAAGGAGAAATGCGTCCAGTAAATAATGTAGAATTAAAGATTCTTTATGATAATGAGGCGTTGAAAGGTTTTAGGAAAGGGTTTGGTTTTTCATGCTGGATTGAAGGTAGGAATATTCTCTTCGATACTGGCGGCGATTTAGCTACTTTGATGTTTAACCTTCGAAAATTCATGATAAATCCCAAGAGCATTGAAAAGATAGTTTTATCTCATGAGCATGGAGACCACATCGGCGGGATCCAGATAATAAATTACTGTGATGAGATTGATGTATTTGTTCTCAAGTCTTTTTCAAGACGATTTAAGGAGCGGCTGGCAGGCCATTCAAATGTGAGGTTGCATGAGTTTCTTTCCAGCTTTAACAGCTACAAATCCAGCTTTTCTATAATATCCTCTTCTTGGAGCTTCAAAGCGTAATGGCTTTTCAGCTGGTTTTTGGAAAATAATTGAATATACATCTATGATAGTCAGTCCGCTTTTCATCATCATTACTTTTAGCTCATTGAAGCTGTAGAATGTCGCGTTTTTGTAAAAAACGTTGCCTGCCTCGCCTTTCTTCATGTAAAAGTGTGCCCATGGGCTTTCCTTCAATATTAAGCCTAATATAAGTTTCCCATCTTTCGCCAAGACTCTTGAGGCTTCTTCAAGAACTTTTTCTGGTTTTTCAACAAAGCAGAGGGTTACTATAATAAATATGGAGCCGAATGTTTCGTCTCTAAATGGTAATTTCTCACCTGAGCCCTTCACAACGGTTATTCCACGCCTTTTAGCAAATTCCAACGCTCTTCCAGAGATGTCAACACCGTATTCTATCCCTAAAGCTTCTGCAAAACGTCCTGTGCCCACTCCTATTTCAAGAGACGGCCCTTCCAAATTGTGACATAGAGACGCTATACAAGACTTTTCAAGCTCAAAAGCGGATTTTCCAAAAGGCGCGTCAAACCACGCGTCATATCTTTCAACGAAAGTATCAAAAACCTGAATTATGCGTAGGCTACGTTGGCTATTTTTCCGATTTTCCTCCTCAACCATGACATAAACTCCATAGATAACGCTTGTGTCGTTCTCTATAAAAGTTAGTTGCTGCCTTAGACTTCAATCCCAGCTACATCTACACATTCTCTACACTGAGCTCCTTATGCGTCTACGCCACAGCCTCTGTCGAGTCAAATAACTTTTAATTTTGTCAGCATTTCTTTTACGGCGTCTGAAACCTTCATGTTTGGTTTTACAGAAATTTTTCTTATGTGGTGGTATTCAAGTAGTTCTGAAGCTCCTGGGCCAATTTCTGCTGCTAATACATAGTCTACTTTAAGGTCTGCGAGCATTTTTGCGACGATGGGGCCAGAACCATGCTCGTAAGATGCTGCCGGGTTGTCGAGTACTTGCACATTTATGATCTGCTCATTTTCGACCTCCACTATGGTGAAGGTTTTAGCTTTTGCAAAAACTTCTGAGACAACATCTTCTAAGCCTTTGTTGTCCTTTGTTGGAACAGCTATCTTTAACTGCATATTTTAAAACACCTCCTAACAGCCAAGTAGAGCTCTAAAACAGAAGGAGGGGAGGTTATGATGAAGTTCGCTGCCATGGAAGGCCCCCACCTCCTCCACGTCTCCCTCTAGACGGACCCTTGTCCAGCCTATGAATCATCACTGCCGGTGCTCCACATCTTGGACAGTTAACTGGCTTTGGGCATCCTTGAGGGACCTCTATTATTTGTCCGCAATTAACGCATTGGAAATGCTTCATCGGCAAACTCAAATTTTTCATGATCATGTCTGTTTTCCAGATAGGCCTGCCAAAACCGAAAAGCCCTCTAAGTCTTTGCCATGGTGGTAAGTAATTGAGTGATCTTCTTCCAGGCCACAGATTAACCCGGCCGCCTTCAAGGCCGTGACGAAGACGATAATCATTCAACGAGTGGTCTTGTATGGCCTGTGGTGCATAGGGCTGAGAGGGTTGCAAAGTTTCCGGATAGGCTTTTGTCGCTTGAGGTTTTGCTGTCATAATCCTAGGTGTAAAGTTTGGGCAAGCAGGCCCACTAGGATCCACGGCGACACTAAACAACACGCAAACTCCATCCCTAAAGTTAACGCAATTTCTATGGACAGGAAATTCATGTTTTGCCGGATACGCCACTCACAACACCCTTTATGTGAATATGCACAAAGAATTATAAAAATCTTATAAAAAAGGAGCTTAGTTAAATCTCTCCCCGTTTATAAATATTATGAGGTAAGAATCTATTAACTATGAAATAAGCTTTACTGCTCTAGGTCTTATATTGATAAACACTTTCTCTCCCAACCTTAGATTTAGGAGTCCGTAGACATCTAGTGGAAGTTCAGAGACAAGGATAGCTTCGCCAACTCTAATCTTGAGGCGAACATAGCCTATCTTTTCATCTACTTCTTCCAAGACCCCCGAAAACGTATTAACTGTCTTCGTGGTCTCTCTAGAGATGACGATGTCTTGAGGATGTATCAAGACCTTCTCAATCTTGCCTCCATCGTAGGGTGCTAGCAGTCTTATCCCTTGGAATTCTATTTCAGCGAATGGGCCGTCGGTTTCGATAACTCCGCACTCAAAGATATTATGGAGACCTAATAACTCAACAATGTTGTCGGTTCTTGGTGAAGAGATTATCTCTCTAAGCCTACCGACTTGCTCGAGCACACCGTTGTACAGTATCCCGACTCTATCGCCCAACTCCTCAACTTCTCTTATATCGTGTGTAACCCATATGGTAGTGATCCCGAATCTTCTAATAATAATTGATTTTAGCCACTCTCTAATGTATTTACTTGTCTCTGGGTCGAGGTTGCTTAAAGGCTCATCAAGTAGGAGAACTCTCGGCTGTATAGCTAATGCTCTAGCAATAGCTACGCGTTGTTTTTCCCCTCCACTTAAATCCTTTGGATAACGTTTACGTAGGTTACGTAACCCAAATACGTCTAGTAGCTGCTCAACCTTGTTGAGAATGGTTGAGGAGGGTAATTTTCTAGCTTTTAGCCCATATGCAATATTATCTTCTACAGTCATATGAGGGAATAGAGTGAATTCTTGCGGAACATATCCAACCATCCTCTCCTCGAGTGGGAGATTATCTATAGATTCTCCATCAAAAAATATTCTCCCTTCATAATCTACAAGACCTGCAATTGCTTTTAGAAGTGTTGTTTTACCTGCGCCTGAAGGTCCAAGAAGCATAAATAATTCTTTACTGAATATTGTTAGGTTGACTTTCTTCAATATGTACTTATTACTTACGTTCTCTAGCTTGATCTCAGTCATATCTTACCTCCATTTGATAATCTTGTCTTCTATCAACATAAGTAGCTTCTCTGAGGTTAAAGTCATCAGTGCAAGGATCACTAGACAGAGCATAATAATGTCAACTCTTATCAAGTACTGGGATGTTATCATTAGAGCACCTATTCCAACTGGGATAGCTATCATCTCTGCAGCCACTATTGTTCTCCAAGCCATTCCTGCTTCCAGTCTCAGCCCAGTGAATATGTTGTTTAGAGCAAGGGGGATTACTACATCGAAGAATGCTTTTCTTGGAGATGCTCCTAGACTTCTCGCTATCTCCACATATCCTTTATCAACACTTCTTATCCCTGAGACTGTGTTGTAGAGTACTGGGAAGAATGAGCAGATGAAGACCAACAGTATCGGTAGAGCTTCATTTATTCCGATCCATAGGATTAGTAAGGGGAGCCATCCAAGAGCCGGGATAGGCATTAATAGACTGAAGATTGGATGCAAGGCTCTGTATACTGCATCTTTGTATCCCATAATGACTCCTAGAACTATGCCAGTGATGGAGCCTATTAGAAACCCAGTAATAACTCTTATAAAACTTGCTAATACATTAACCCACAGAGTCCCATTTCTAATGAGTATGTATCCTGAGAATAATGTCTTCGTAAAAGATGGGAAGAGATATTCTGGAAGGATGTTGAGTCGAGCTAATATCTCCCAAGAAAGGAGTAGCAGCATAATTGGTATCAGCCAACCGAGTCTAAGCACCCATTTATTGCGTGACGTATGCCGTCACCTCCTTAACTGATGAATCGATCATCGACGACATCCCAGACGTCGAAGACCTTCTCTATGTATCCTAGCTTATACAATGTTTCTACATATTTTTCTATAGAGTCCTTGTTTAGCTCGACGGTGTACTTTAGGTTATCCATTGATCGACGCATAATCTCTGGAGAAAGTTGCCCTGACGTTTCTTTGACGAGCTCGGGGTCGACACCTATTGGAGAAGCTTTACTAAGTTCTTCTACAAGAATCTTAGCAGCTTCATCTTTATTCTGTTCAATGTATTCGACTCCTTTCTTAGTTATCTCGACTAGCTTCTTTACTACTTCAGGCTTCTTCTCTAATAATTCTCTCTTAACTACAAGTACGCTGCCCTCCATATCTGGCCATATATCTTGGCTCGTGAGGAGAATATGGTAACCTTTAGAAGATGCCGCTAACGTGGCCCAGTGCTCTGGAACAACTATTGCATCTACTTGATTTGTTAAGAGTAAGCTAATCAGTAGTGGTGGGTTACCCCTCCTAACATCGATCTTTCCTTTCTGTAGTCCATATTTTTCAACTGCTAAGTTGAAGAGCAGATCTGCATTTGACCCTGCCTCGACTATCCCAACCTTCCTACCCTCAAGTTGTTTGAGAGTGGTTAGATCCTCTCTTGAGACTATGGCATACCCATAGAAGTGTGTCCCAGCCACTATTACAATATCAACCCCCCTCGAATAGGATAGAAGTGCAGGTCCCAAGCAAATGTAGGCTGCGTCTACATCTCCTCTAGCAAGAGCATCTGCTAAGGCAACTCCCGTAACGTATGAATTAAACATTGTAGTGTTAAGCCCTTCCTCCGAGAACCAATCGAAGTGCTTAGCTATGTATATCGGTGCAGCATGATTGTTGAACTCTACGGCCAGCCTTACTACTTCGTATCTCTTCTTGCTGGATGATGTTGCTGAAAGATATGTTAGAGACAATATCGAGGCTGTGATTATGACTACGATAACTATCCATACTATAGTTTTCTTGGTTTTCATCAGAAGCGATATTGGTTTAACTATTCTTAAATTTACGTAACTATTTCCTATAAGTATATTCTTTTATTGATAAGCTTTCGTAACTGTTTCTCGTGCCGAATATTCTACTTGGAGAGATTTGTGGAAGAGATTTTAGCTATTGTGTAATGAGTCTTAAATAGATGAGTGTTGTTTATGATTGTTGATTAAGGTTTGGGTGCGAAAAGCGGTAGAAAGATCGTTAGACCGTTCCTAACTAGGAGACAGATCGAAGTATTAAAATTAAGAATGAAGGGGTTGACACAGGAGCAGGTGGCTGAGATGCTGAAGACATCGAGAGAGAATGTAGCCAACCTAGAGAGTAGAGCTTATGTAAATATTATGAGAGCAAGGATTACACTTAGAATCTTAGAAGAATTGAATCCTGAAAAGGAGGTTGTAGTGTTGGCCGGAACACCGATAACGGATGTTCCTAGAATTATACTGGATAGGGCGGATATGCTGGGTATAAAAGTAGCTCTCGGTGCGGAGAGTTTGTATCATCTTGTCAAGAAGAAGGCCATGAAGAGGGGAGACCATCTTACCGCACCTTTAAAAGTAAAAATTCTCCCATCCGGTAAGATAAAGCTAGCAAGGTTATAAACACTCGAAGCGAATTATCTTTATGCTTATCTCCTAAACACGCCTGCTGATCCACCTCTGCAGCTACACAGTTTAAAAATTTTCGCTCTCTAGGATGAGAATTGAGGTGCGGCGGTCATTATCTCAAGGCCGAGAAATAGAGGTCCTAATGTATGTGGAGAGTTTTTCAAAAAGCTATGCGAGGCGGCCCTGATACAGGATTAGGTATAAAATCCGTAAAGCTACTCTATGCTTGGACTTGATTTCGTGGACTAGCTGGTAATGGATCAGGTGGAAGTTCTTTACAAAGAATGGCGTTACCCGCCCTTAGACATGAATGTTAAACATCCTCTGCATATTTCTAGAAGCTGAAGACTTTTAATTTCGTAGAGTTATTACCTCTATTCCCATGATGTCTTTAATTACATCAGCCTTCTTAGCTATGTCTTTGTCAAGAGTGGCTATAGACTTTGCTCCAACTGCCTTGGCTATGATGATGTGTAGTAAATTAAGGATTTTAAGCCTTAGCGTGGGAACATACATTAAGCTTTCCTTCACGATGATGTTAAGATCTGTTCCAACTATTGAGGCGCCGAATCTCTTGATTGAGTACATGGCCAGCGGTATTGGTTTCTCCAAATCAGCTCTCGCGTAAATGGATGCTAGCTCAAGCAGTGTGAGCTGGCTTACAGCCCTATCCCTGTCTAACTGCATAGACATAGTTATTACTTTATCATGATTAGGATCTTTTTCATCAGCATATGATATAATAACGTTTGTGTCGACGTATATCATCGATGCCTTTCCTCTTCCAGCATCTTACTCAATCCATCATGAGCAATCTTGAAGCCAGACCTCTCAAGCTCCTCAACATCCCTATACACCTGCTCCCAGAACCCAACTTCCCTCATAACCTCATTCAATCCCTTTTCGATAAGAATATTGAATGCATGAGACCTGCTCCTAGCAAGCCCATACCTAACCATCTTATCAGTCAGCTCAACAATCTCCCTACGAACCTTAATGGAAACTGTAGTACTCATTTACTATATACTCATGGATACCTTGGTATATAGGTATAGCTTAACGTTATAGAATCTTGGCGGAATCATGACGCAGTGGGCTACCGGATCCCTAGAGGTTCGCGAATTTGAGGCTATTAGATAGCATCTCTTTACATCATAGGTCATGGGCATTGATGTTGATCTCTGTCCGACCATCGGCATATGTCCCTGACCCTCTGGCGGCTTCAAGCTGCGTGCGATACCATTTTCGGAAATTGTGAGGGTGTAGGCGGTAAGCTGATCCGTCTGGGGGTCTTCTTCTATCGAAGCCTAAGCGCCTGAGTAACTCGATATCTTCTCGTAAAGTCTGGAGGCGTGTATCCGCTTCTCAGGATTATTCTTGACACAGAAAATGTAGCCACGTTAATAGGAGAAATACCTCTCGAAATAGTGCCTCAATTCTTCACGGAGCTCGTTCGGTATCAGAACTTCGCGGCTCCTCCCCATCTTAGTATTCTCCACACCCTATCCGAATTAAGCTTAAAATACTGTCTGAGACAGTCTCCGACCTGGCTGGGATCGATGGATCGCCTCCGCTTAATCACAATGCTTAGAAAGGGGTGGAGAAAGATTTAAAAAATTGTGTTAAGCTCCTACCCTGGGCCCGTAGCTCAGACCGGATAGGAAAATCTTGTCCGACTCTTCTTAAAATTTTTAAAGCTCTAGATGGAAATGTATGGGTGGTGTTTGCATATGAAGAAATATCTAGTCATGGCTATTTTGGGTCTATTACTTGGGGTTACAAGTCCTTTTCCCATATGGCCAGGGCCTGAGTTCCTAAGGCATCTACCGCCAGGCGTTATTAGCGCGGTTCTTATCATATTAGCATGCTTGGGAGCTATGAAGAGAGGGTCTAAGATTGTTGGGACAATAGCGGTAGTTTATGGAGCGTTAGCAATATTGGCAGGTGCGACTTTTACATACGTGCTGTTTGCTGTGACAAGCGAAGAATTTAGGGTAGTAAGTGGAATAATCAGCGTAGGAGCTGCCATATGCCTTATCGTAGGCATCGCTGTTCTCACACTTGGGTACAAAACATTCAAAATCAGAAAAATATCTGAGAAAGAAGAAAAATAATTCATAAAGGAGATGAACTAAAGAGTTGAAGAAGTTATTTAGTTTAGGAATAATCTTCCTATTGCTTGCTTCAACCTTCACTAGTTTGTCTCAGTTTTCTCCGGCTCAAGGACAGACTTCTGACTTTTCTCTCATAGTGACGTTTCTTGATAAAGATGGGAATGTTGTTAAAAGATTTTATTATTCTACAGGCTGTGGCAGAAAAGCTACTTGTTCGTCATCGTAGTTAGAATCTATGGTGTCAAGGTCGTAATACTTTGCTTTATGCATCTCCTTAGCTTTACAACGCTCATCTTCCAATCCTATTAACGTTACACCATCGATCTTCTCGTTTAGAAGGATTTTGATGAGATTTTCAAATTCTCTTTTTGTAAATCTAGGGTATCTTACTTCTACTTAGATATAGTTAGGTTTAGTACGTAGCATATCATGGAAAACAAAGTCAGTTATACAATAGAATGTTTTTCTAATACCCTCATACCACGGACTTTTAGCTTTTCAGGAGTGCTGAATACTTCATTCAAAGTTAAGTTGTAGATATTTCTCACAAGCTCTTCTGAAGGTCTTGTCGGCAACCAAAAAGGTTTAGTTTTCTCACCTCCTCTAACTTCATAAATAATGACATTCTTAACTTTGATAGACGGTAAAATCACACCTCTACTTGTATCAATAATTCTTCCCAGAGCTTCATACGCTTCCTTAAGTTGCTCGTATATTTTCTTAGCGATGTTATCTCCAATTTTTAGGCGATGACTCGAAAAACATTCTATTTAATATTAAGGATTTTTTATTTATTTTTAACTTTTAACTAATTTTTCTATCTCGATAATTACTTTTCTTCTATCTTTCTCATTATATTTTATTGTTCCGAATATACCCCTCCAACTATCTAGGAAGGTCTTCCTCCTAATTTCAGGAATTATCCTCTCCTTGAGTTTTATTGAGAATATCTCTGGATAAGGCAATATTTGTTTAACTCTTTCTACTAGATTTTCTGGAATTCCATTTTCACAAATTAGCGATGCGATATCTCTTATATCAGAGGCTCTAGCCGAAACAACCTTCATTACGAAATAATCAACGTAGCTTGGGACAGGTAGTTTAATAGCTCTACCAGCTATAAGGATTGAGGCAAACACCCTATTTTTGATCATAGCTTCATCGATCTTTATTATCTCCTTTGCCTCTCTTCCCCTAATCTCTCCTTCCATAAAGTCCATTGAAACTTTTACCTTCGCTCTATTGTGCTTAACAAATTTTATGCATCTTAAAAATCCATAATTATTACACTTCTCTTCCTCCTCAACTAAGTATCCTTCTGGGAGAACTTCCTTTATCCTGTCTATGTTCCAACTATCTCTTTTCATCATTGTGAAGTCACAATCTCTTGTGAACCTTGAGAAAGGGATGAAGGCTCTAAGAGCGTAGCCCCCAATCATTATTAGCTCAGGATCTGTGAAGTCTTTAGTTTTCTCTGAAAGAAAAAGTAGGCTGTTTAAAATCTCTTCCTCCCTTCTTTTCATTAAGTCTATGGCTTTAGGCAAATTCAACAACCTTCTCCATAGCTTCGTTTACCAATTCTCTAACATCAGCCTCCTTTACCTCAGCGGCTTTAAACTTGAAAATTTCTTTTCCGAAATACTCGTTAAACAATTTGCACCCATATTTTATCAAGGTCCAGACTCTCAAGTTTGTTTTAGACACTCTTTTCCATCTTCCCAATTTTCTCAACCTATCGAAATCAACTTCTTCTCTTCTAAAGTATAAGGCTGCGAAAGCGTCTATGAAAGACCACTCAACCAAGCAATTAACTATGCAGGATTCTAAAGTTTCAACAAACAAATCATCAACCTTCTCATACTCATAGGGAATTTTTCTATAATACTCAACCTCAAAATCCCAACCCATACTCTTAGCGAAAGTTTCTAAAGCTCTTTTATAAGATTGATTATTAACAGCTAAGCGGAAAACATCTCGATGAATGAAATCATAATTCCATATGCTTGCAGCTGTCTGCTTAATTACCACTTTAAAACCCCTATCTTTAGCTAAGAATTCCCAAGCATCCCTGTAGCTTGTTGGAATCCAATACCAGCCCCAAGCTACACGCCTTACTCCATTATCTTCGCTCAACCTATGCAAGTACTCCTTAGCCCTTGGATGGATTTTTCGTATAGAGCTTAAGCTAAACAAGCTTCCAGACCACTCTTTTGCCAATTTAGCTTTAAACTCGTCTAAGTACATAAGTCACCTTCAATATAAATTTGGCACACTACAATTTAAGCTTCTGCTCCACTCTACCAGCTTAGAGTCCTTTAAAGTTAGGTAGATGTTCACAACGCCACCTCTTGTTTCCTCCATTCTTTCTATTCTTAAACCGAGCGGAGGAATTTCCTCTCTTTTATCTTTAATCGAATTTAGGGTTTCGTTTAGCTTCTCAATTTCATATGTAAAGTCTTTACCCTCAAGGCTTTTTCTCAAGCATGTTTGAAATTGGGTGAAAACCTCTAAGTGCTTTCCTATTGCTGGATGCTATTCTATAGCTCCACATGGCCTAATCTTCTTCCAGCATGCCATAATGATCGTTGGATAAACTGTTACGCTCACTCCTAATAGAGCTGAGTTTGTATCTTCCGCTATTAATTTTGAAACCAAAATTTTCTCGCTAATTCATTTACTTCAAGATTTCTGAAGATCCAAGAATACTTTGGCTTGAGTTTAGCCCCATAACTATCGATCACAAAAATAGTGTAAGTAAGGGTTGTAACTTGCATCTTTAAACCCTTTCAAAAATGGTGTGTGAAGCTAAACCAGAGATTATGGTATCGAGGTAAATGAGGTTGCTGCATTTTGGGAAATTTTTGTAGAGTTCTTCAAGCTCTTGTTGGCCTGTTAAATTTAGAAGCTTCATGTAAAACTGAAGTAATCATCTTTGTTTCTTTCCTCAGCTCCTTTTAGAAATGAGAGAGCGAGATTTGTTGCCCATGCCAAGGCTTATAGGTTTAATTGTTGACGGTAGACTTATCTCTGAAGAATGGTGGAGGGAAGGCTCAGAGCACTCTATAAGTTTGGAGAAAGATTTCTTTATAACGAATGAGACCCCTACTGAAAGAGAGGTTTATACATTTGAGAAGTGGAGTGATGGAGTACTGGATGGATCAAGACTCATAAAGATTAATGAGCCATATATGATAAGTGCTATCCTCTCTAGAGGCAAGCAGTATAGAGTAGAGGTAGCAACAGAGTACGGCGACGCCTCCCCGGCAGTTGTGGATTAACTTCTAAATACTGCCTCAAGATACTATCCAGCGTGGAAAGCTCCCGTCCCCCTGCGCCTCGAAATCACGCGTATAGCTGGCCTAGCGAAACATTTAAAAATAGTGTTGAGCACCACACTTGGGCCCGTAGCTCAGCATGGATAGAGCGCCGGCCTTCTAAGTCGGAGGTCGAGGGTTCAAGTCCCTCCGGGCCCGCATCTTTTGTCTTACAGTATGGAATTATAGGCCGAGTTTCGCGATGATGTCGTTTTAGTTTTTTGCAGGCCTGCTTTAAATTATGCCGTATACATAATTTTGTAAATTTTCGAACTTTATGTCATCAACCCTAATATAATAAGATAGAAGTAGAGATTGTGAGATGGCGCAGGAATCTGTTATGATTAAAAGGCCTGATTTATTCACGGCCATTGCATACATGGCTGTAACTTCGGCTGTTACGGGTGTTGGTTTTCTATTGACAGCTCCCATTCCATTGATTCCTGGAGCTATACATTGGCGGATATTAGCTTTCCTCCCATGTGTCTTTGGAATACTTTTCGGGCCCATAACTGGATTTGTAGCAGGTGCGATAGGCAATACACTCTGGGCAATTTTAGGTGGGTATTTCAATCCCGCTACGCCTATATTCGATCTCGTAGGAGTTGGACTTACAGGATTGATCCCTGGCCTATTCTGTAAGCCTGAGGATTCAAGATCAAAAAGGGGGTTATTCAAGATAGCACTTATAAGCCTACTTTCGTGTTTGGTTATGGTTCCGATAGTCGCAGTGGGCTTCGACCTAGTTGGAGCTGCGCCTTTCGTGCCTGCAGTGGTCTTTCTAATTCTAAGCGACCTTCCACCAATTGTGATAGGTACACCAATTGTGGTTGCCGCTGTGGCGCGTCCACTATTGAGGAGAAATCTAATCAAATGGAGACTCTAGATCATCTTGAGGTAACTGGTCTAAGCTGTAAATATGGCTCTGAATGGGTACTGAAAGACATATCATTTAAAGTTAGAAAGGGTGAAGCAGTAGCGATTTTAGGTCGAAGCGCCTCTGGCAAAACGACCCTAGCATACTGTCTATCTGGAATTATACCGAACAGAATATCTGGAACAGTGTCTGGGAGCATAGTGGCTGATGGTGAAGAATTAATAAGCAAACCCATAAGAGAGTTTAATAAAACTATAGGGATAGTGCTTCAAAACTATGAGCTACAAATTTTTGGATTAACAGTTGAGGAAGACTTAGAGTTAAGTCTACGTGATGGAGGTGAGGAGCGTCTTGAGTGGGCTTTAGAATTCTTTGATTTGAAGAAATACAGAGATTATTATGTTCACGAGTTATCAGGTGGATTAAAACATCGTCTCGTATTAGCTTCAACAATATTAACAAATCCTAAATACGTAGTATTAGATGATCCAGTCGCCAATCTTGATTGGAAAAGCAAAAAGATGGTAGCAAATATGATAAAGTTGCTTAAGGAAAACGGAAAAGGAGTGATAGTTTTGGGAAGGAGACTAAAGGGGCTAGAAGGCGTCATAGATAAAGTATTATACCTACCAGCAGGAGCTACAGAGAACGGAAACATACACCTTTCAGACCAAGCAGGACTAAATATTAATGCCACATCAAAATTTAACGACGATGGACATATAGTTGAGTTCAATCAGGTTTACTATAAATATAATAGTGAATATGTCTTAAAGAACATTTCATTAAAAATAAAGAGAGGCGAAGTTCTCTCAGTAATGGGACCAAATGGATCAGGAAAAACAACTTTGATGAAGCACGTTATTGGATTGCTAAGGCCATGTAAAGGCAGTGTTTTAGTCAATGGTATAGATACAAGAAAAATCAGCCCAGCTAGAATGGCAAGACATGTCGGAATAGTGTTCCAAGACCCTGAAAAATACTTTGTTTCTGAAACCGTCCGGGATGAGGTAGCATTTGGAGTGAGGAATCTTAACTTAGATGAGGGTCTAGTAGATAGAGCCCTAAATATGCTCGGGTTAATTTGTAAAAAAGATTCAAGTCCATACTCGCTAAGTATGGGAGAGAAAATTAGATTATCCATCGCCAGCGTAATAGCCATGAATCCTGAAATCATAATTCTAGATGAACCAACAACAGGTCAAGACGATGAGACGTTAAAACAAATTATTGCAATCATAAACAAAATAAAAAGCATGGGCAAGACTATCGCAATAGTAACGCATGACTCTGATTTTGCTTTAGGTGTTGCTGATAGAATAGTTATCCTGAATGACGGTTCAATCGTTGCTGAAGGTAGTCCTACTCAGATTTTGAGTGATCCTAAACTAATAGATGATGCCGGAATAGAGCCACCATCTGTTTTGGGTGAGGAGAGATGTTATACAGGATGACCGTGACATTAGATCCTAGGATAAAGATTATTGTATTCATTTCATGGATTTCATTGGCATTCATTTGTAAGGACATTTACAGCATCGTAGTGTTGCTAATAACTTCCATAATAGCGTTGCTATTTGTAGGAGCAGCGGGTGCTGTCTTTAGAAAGCTAAGACTATTAATTCCTTTAGTTTTACTAGCTTTTCCTCTTTGGACGTTTCTGAATCAGTGGTCACTGTTCTATACTTCGGGTAAGGGTGCAGATTTTCTCTTCGGATTTTTTATGACGCTTAGATTATTATTAATAGTTACTGCATCATTAGCATTTATAGTCTTGGTGAAGCCTACAGAAATTATTAAGGCTATACAATCCCTTAAGCTTCCTCCCATAATTGGAGCAACTTTTGCTCTGGCATTTAGATACTTATACATAATTTCAGAAGACTACAAATCAATAAAGGAGGCACACATTTGTCGTGGACTTGAGCTCGATAGAGGATCATTATTAAAAAGAATTAGAAACTATATTCCATTATTGATACCTTTAATCGTAAGAAGTATTGATAGTGCAGAAAAACTCGTCTTAGCATTGGAGTTGCGTCCATACATTATAAGCAGTAGGAGAATTAAGCCTCTGAAAATTAAAGATATGATGATACTTTTTGGCTGCATCTTAATATTAGTCTTAGCAATTTTATATAATTTCTATTTGGTGGGTTAAGTTGAATTTAAGGGTCCTAGAGTATGCTGGACAAGATAGATACGTTGTCAGGATTGGTGATTTGGTGAGAGAATTGCCGATAGTCCAAGTATCTGAAAATGTCTGGATAGCTTCAAACGCAGATTTGATCTTGGGTGATGTAGAATTCATAGAAGTTGCGGCGGATTTGCTTGCTGAGAAGATTAAGCAGTATAGTCCAGAGATTATCGTGGCTCCTGAGGCAAAGGCTATAGCGTTAACATATGAAGTGGCGAAAAAACTTGGACATAAGAAGTTAGTAATAGCAAGAAAGTCTGTTAAAGCATATATGGTCGACTACCTTGCAGAAGAATTTTCCTCTATAACTACTAAGAGTAAACAAGTGTTAATATTTGTAAAGGATGATGTTTATAGGATTAGGGACAATAAAGTGTGTATTCTTGACGATGTAGTATCGACGGGTGGGACTATTAATGCCTTGGAACGACTAGTTAGAAGAGCTGGTGGAAAAGTTGCTTGTAAAGCGGCCATCTGGATTGAAGGACCATGGTACAAAGGTGATTTAATATATTTAGATGAGCTTCCAATATTTTTGAAAAGTAGTTAATATGCTTGTTGTTAGAGTCTTGGCATTTTGAATGTTTGGTATACTGGTGTTGGCGATTGCGTAAACGATTTTATGTAGAATTGTTAATTATTTATATGGATGAGTAGGGTCGTCGTAGTTATTCCTACGTATAATGAGGCTGAAACAATAGTCAACGTTGTTAAAGATGTTTTAGAATCTATGCGTATGGTGGGAATTGATTGTCATGTTTTAGTGATTGATGATAATAGTCCTGATGGTACTGCGAATGTAGTGGCTCGATTGGCAGAGATGACTGGTATGGTATCCGTCATGGTAAGGCCGAGAAGAATGGGCTTGGGCTCTGCATATATTGATGGGTTTAAACATGTTCTTGAGAAAATGAAGGATGCTGACGTTGTAGTTGAGATGGATGCTGATGGTAGTCACGATCCCCATGCTCTCCCGCAACTTATTACTCCTGTATTGAAGGGAGAGTTTGATGTTGTTGTTGGTTCTAGGTATGTTGGTTGGGGGAAGTGGGCCGGTGAGGCCAAAGGAAGGGAGATTATTAGTAGG
>Ga0080004_1120396_pt1 | contig 23162 bp, 30 predicted proteins | sample WasSprMetagenome_FD_69207 | JGI IMG/M metagenome (GOLD analysis project Ga0080004, IMG submission 69207) | Sulfidic aquatic microbial communities from Washburn Spring, Yellowstone National Park, USA - WS (SPADES assembly) (version 2) | ecosystem: Environmental > Aquatic > Thermal springs > Hot...
GCGCCGCCGGTGGACGGCACGGTACTCGATTCCCGTGTCCCACCGTCGATAATCTCGACGATGGGCAAGCCACCGGTCCCTTCCCCACAGGCTTCCGCCCCAGCCTGCGGAGCATCTTCGCCCATCTGTGCAGAGGCGGCACATTCCCTTGACTTCAGGGCGGCTCCATCAAGGGAACTACCCGCCCCATCCGAATCCCCGCAGCCCTCTGCGGCTTCTGGAGACTTATGGGAGTCGGAATCACTCCCACCCTGCTTTCCCCGAGCAGGTACGGTGGGGGCATCAGCGGAATACTCAGAAGCCCCATCCGACGGAGCAGAACATGCCTGGGGCATACTGCTCCCATCTGGAGAAACTTCCTTTCCTCCACCCGATTCTGCACCTGGAACTTCTCCAGAAGCAGAATCGCCCCCATGGACATCTTCCGATGTGCCTGCTACAAACTCAGACACATCAGAAGTGCCCTTCTTTCTCTCCTCACCGCTGCTTTCAAGATGAGGAGACGAAGAAAGGCACTTCGCTTTTGCGAACAGTCTTTGGATAAACTTCCGATCCTCGATGGTGTAGTTTTCTTCGATCTTATACACTACACCACCGTCTTCACATTCGCTGACCCAAATAAACTCGCCAGACGGAATCTTAACAAAACAGCCGCCTAACAGCGGCTGCCTGACGAGTAGCCGTCTGCCCAGCTTGCTCTCAGGGTCAATCCCTGAGAGCAAGAGGGCAGCTTTTCTTACACTCTCCAGGGATGCACTGGAGAGTTTATATCCTTCTTTGGAGGAGCCTTTCATTATTTCCCCCTCTTCATTTCACCCCAGAGCACAGCCTCTGGGGATTTGAATTCTTGCCGGAGGACCTCATAGTCCTCCGGCACCTTGCAGAGCCAGCCATCCAACAGCACTCTCAGGTCAGAGGCTGACTCTACAACCTCTAAGCTCTGGGCTAGTCTGATCCCCTCCTGGAGGGAAGGAGAGCTAGCCCCTTTGCTTCTTATCGTGTTCATAAATGCTACAATCAGGCGTGCTACATTCCCCGGCACACCTGATTGCTTTCGGATGAGGTCCGCCTCCACCTCGGGAGGCAAGAACCCCATCCTATATCGAAGAACTCGCCGGAGCAAGGGCTCCGACAAGTCCCTTAGTTCGTTAGATGTAATAAATACAATTAACCTTTCGGAGCATGCTTCCCAGCATTCTCCGAAGGGCCCATACACTTTCCCCTCCTGGAGAAACTCCAGGAGGAGAGCGTCACACCGCTCTGGTGCTTTGTCCCATTCATCCAACACCAGAACGGTGTTGCGTTCTTTGGAGGAGAGCGCCGCCCTGAGGAGAACCCCGGGGCGATACGCCTCCTCCATTTCCTGGTAGACCCCGCCCGCAAGACCCGCAACACGGGCGGGATCAAGTTTTACAAATAAATCTTCCTCGCTCACCCAGTGATGAGCGAGGAAGTATATTTCTTCAGCCCTCCACGCTTCGGCCACAGCGTGGGCAAGAGCCGTTTTGCCCACGCCGGGAGGGCCGAAAACGCAAAGGGCCCTCATCCCTCCATTTGGAAGGCTGAGGGCCCTTAAAATTATCTCGTCCTCCCTCCTGGTGCGGTACCATGAGGGAAGAACTAATTTCTGATTTCTTTCCTTCTCCATCTTCTCCATCCTCCTCCTCCTTTCCTTCTCCATTTTCATTTTCATTGTTACCTATACACTTTTCTCAACAAAAAGTCAAGCAAAAAATACATACCACCCCACTTTTCTACCTGCACCCCCCTTCTTTGTTTATTCTTACCTTACAAGCTATCATAAGCACAGACTCTTCCTCCGTGTAATTTAGCAAACAAAAACGTACACCACTCCACTTTTCACACACACTACCCATACACAACAAAACAAAAAGGGAAAGGATCCTGCTTCATCAGGTCACAGTCTCCTTCCCTTTACTTCTTACTAACACACTACTCTACAATAAGATCCCTTCCATTCCAAACAACTCTACGAACACCATCCCGCTCCATATTATCTATCTCAATAACTCCACCTTTTACAAATAGAAAAAGAATTACCTTTTTTCCCGCAATGCTATCAACCATAATCACCTCAGCACCATCAATTATTTTAGCACTGAGAGTCTCAACAATAACCAAAGCACCACTCTGCAAATTAGCCTCCGGTATCAACATAAGCGTTCCAGCACAATATCTATCTGAATCACCAGGCCTCAGCTTTATAATATCTGCTCTGAAAATCTTATTACCACCTCGCATCAATTCTTCTGAAACTGCAATAAACTTCTTCCTTCCAAGCAAAACCATATTTCCCCTTCTGAAGAAAAAGGGTCTAACATCAACATCTCCATCACTTCTATACCTTACAGTATACAACCTCATGCCATTATCTCCTTTCTTTTCCTTTCATACTAATAACCCTCCATTACATCCAAAACAATTCGGAGACATCCACACACTCTCCACCCTCCTGCACCTCTCCTTCGCCGCACCCTTACCTAAAATCCCTGTCTGTCTTGTCCTCCCAGCAGCATGACAAACAGTTTCAAAATCATACCTCGCCCAACCAGCTTCCTCCAGCTTTACATAAATATCATTTGCATACCCACTTAACATAGCCTTCCCCTTAATATTCAGCAATATCTCAACAAGATCTTCATGATCTTTATCACTACATTCATAATTATACCTACCACCACTCCGTGTCGCATGAACGTATGGAGGATCTAGATAAAACAGCGTATCCTTTGTATCATACAACGGAATTAACTCCTTAAAATCCCTATGCTCAATCTGAACTCTCATAAATCTTTCATGAATGGCAGGTAATCCCTCAACCACACCTAGCCACGCAGAGCACCTCCCCGACATTCCTCTACTGCTTGCTGTAACACTAAAACTCCAACCACCACCAAAACAACCACTGAAACTCATCCTAGCAACAATAAACCATCTGTACGCCCTCTCTACCTCATCATCGCACTGCTCCCACGTGTCTACGCAATAATAATACTCTTCTCGACTATAAGGCGTTAAACATACTTTTTCATAGAATTTTTGAAACTTCTCTTCATCTCTTAACACTCTGAAAAAGTTTACTACTCCGGAATCTATATCATTATAAACCTCCACAGGAGAAGGCTTCTTAGCAAATAAAAGACTAGCACCCCCGCCAAATACCTCAACATATATCTTATGCGGCGGTATCAGCTTCAAAAGCTTCGCAACCATATTGCCTTTGCCACCAAACCACACAATCGGAGACTGAAAACCTCCACGCTCCATCTATAACACCCTCACATCACTACACTTACTACCACACCAAATAACTTCACTACTTTCTCCATCTTATTCATTACCTCTCTCACTACTTCTAATTTCACCTTTCGCATCTTTTACCCCCATCTTCCTTAAACTACTACCCCTCTCCGCCTCAAAATTTTTCATACTACTAGCACTACTCCGTCTTTGTCCATCTCTATCTCTCTTCACCACACCCTTTCCTTCCTTTCCCTCTTTTCCTTCTTTTCCCTTCTTTACCATCTTTGCACTCATCTTATCTTAAACCCTCCTCAGATCTTACAATACCACAGTCGTCACACTCGGCTTTCCAAGCAAGTCTTTTACAACAAACCGCTTCACCACTTTCTCCTTCATCACTCCTAACATTGCTCCACTGCCGTGCATCGGCATATACGCTCTCGCATCACACACATCTACTACTAACTCATCTACTATAATACCCGTCACATCCCATACTTTCACGTTAAAATCATCTACTACCAACCTCCCCCCTTCTACATATACATCACAACAATCAGAACAATTCACTATCAGAAAATCCCTGCCGCCCTCCTCCACAACAAACACCCCTGAATCAATCCAACCTTCTGCCCCTTTCACAAACACATAATTTACTGTATGCTTATCTACAGCTAGAGTCTTCCTCTCCCTCTCTCTATAACCCGAATACCCAAACTCCACAGAATATAACTTTAGCAACGTATTCCAATCAAATACTACATTGTTACTCTTTACATCTACACCACTATCTATTACATACCACAACTTCCCTATCACCCCTCTCACACCATTCACTACCTTATCAAAATCACACCCTACCGCCTTGCTACTAGCACTTATTACAGCCCTCTTTCCACCATCATCATCTACATACTTTAGCGCTACCCTATCCATTACAACCTTCCCATCTTCTCTTTCATATATAAACTCCCCGCTCTTTCCTATGAAAATAAAACCATCTTTGTCACTAAATAATTCACCATCTTTCGAAAGAACCTGAAACCTCTTGCAAGGCGCAATAACCATCACCGCATTCGCAGGAACTTTATTATACGGAACTGCTATAAGCTTCTTGTCAGGAAACCATACCACCCGCTCCTTCCGTGCGAACTTCCCCGATTTAAACTCAACGTCAGAAAACTTTCTATGAACTTTTAATTCATCACCACCTATCAACCACACAGTCCATTCTTCACCATCAAATACTCTCTTCTCCCTACGCATTATTACCCGCCTCCTCTACCAATATAATTTCGCCTTCCCCAGGCTCACCACTTTTTCAATTATATTCGCTATTTTATGTGCCTTTGCATGCTTTACCTTAAGCTTCACTTCTAAAAGATATTCAACTACCTCGTGGGCAACTATACCGAACATTTCCCGGATTGTTTTGATCTTATGAAGGAAAACATATACTTCACCATCACTAGTCCACCATCCGAGCTCATCACTTAACATTATCCATTCGCCATCCCAAAATGCATAGTCTTTACTTGTTAGAATCACTTTACAAAATCCAAGCCTTATCTCTCTATCTCTCATTCAATACCCCAACAATTACTTTTTCACATTAAATCTAAACTTCTCGCCCATCCCCTCTAACTTCTTTATATCTTCCACCACATCATCCTTTATTGTCCAGTCTACCTCAACAAACGAACACTTTACCTCATCTACTATCTCCTCCGCCTTCTTAAAACAAGCGTCTATATTCCTTCCCCGTACGTTTACAGTAGCAATTATAGAATCACCAGGTATATACCACAAATTACCACCTTTCTTCACTACCCTTCTAAAACCTATCCCTTCGCCATTCCACTTCACTAACTCATCAGGAACATCAATCACACGCATCAGATCCTTCTCAGAAGTGCTGATCGTTAACTCCACCATGTACGGCTCCTCCCAGTCTACATCTACCCCTATCACTTTCCCTTCCGCCACCGCCCACACCACATCAACCCAATTCTTTATAAATCTCGGATACAGAGAAGAGACCGGATACGGATTTCTCGGCGTTGGCTCTAATACATAAAAATCCTTCCCATTCCAGATTGCTTCCACCGATAAGTTGCATCTATAATTATCTTCTACTACTACATCCATCACCTTATCATACCACATATCAATAAAATCACTACCCCTCTGCCATACCACTACATTACCCCTCCCCTTCTTCTCTATCGTATATGCAATCGGCTCCAACACACCATCAGGAGTCACATATCCATCGCACCCTACTTCCACTCCATCCACATTCTCCTGAACAAGAAACTGCGCTTCATCAATATAAGGACCTAAACCAGCTTGCCCCAGCATCGTCTCAGCTTCTTCCGCTGTTGCAACTGAAAACGTCTCTATCTGGCCTCGGAATCTGTTCTCTATCTTTACCCATACCCTTTTCTCCTCTTTCTCTTTCTCTCTAATATAACTTATCAACTCATCCTTACCCTTACATATCTTTCCCGGCGGAACATCTATATTATACTCCTGCATTTTCTGATATCCATACACCCTGTCTGATTCCCACCTGACTAACTCAGGACTAGGACCATACACTAACTTGCCACGCTTCCTTAAATACTCCGCTAGCTGAGGAAATACATTATCCGTAACATATACAAGTCCAACCTTATCCACTACGCCACCCCAGTCCTCTATCTTCTCCAGCGGAAATCCATCGCCTACTACTGTTTCCTGAAAGGTTGGAAATGCAGACATAAAACCAGTCAGAAAATAATAAACAACGCAACCTTCCTCAACAAATCGCATCGCATGATCTATCGCAAGTCCTGTATCAATTACTAATACTACATCTTTATCAAATTCTTTCTTTATCTTCAACTCCTCAGAAAACCTGATTCCTTTCATGCCCTTAGCTACTCTTACGTATTTCATCACTCTCTCCACCATTTTTGTTAAGCTAATGCTCCATGCCTCACAGCAGGGTCATAGTGCTCACCCCATTAATTCTGCTCACCAGCTTGGGACCTCATGTATATCGCAAGCTCTCTCTCTTTCTTCTCTTCTCTCATCTTCTCGCACTGATCAATTGTATAATTTCCATCATAAATAAACTGATAACAATATTCTCCTAACCATCTGTAAATTCTAAAGACCGGTATGAAATATCCCATATGCGTCACCGGAGATCCACCGTATCCTATGAATACTACACTCACTCTGCTCGGAATACCAAGAAAATACCAATCACCATCTTTCTGAGTATATACACCACCTCCTGAGTTCCCAAATACCGACTGAGCAGAACTTAACCAATACTCATATCCGTCTATCTCTATCTGCACTCCATTTAGATTTCCAAACGTCACAACAGGCTTCTCACCCATTGCTGCTCCACAGGCACACAGTGGAACCAACAGAGGAACTCTCTCTGCATCATCTTTCGGATATAAATTCGCTTTCTGATAATCAATATTATCCCTTACCCTCAGAAGTGCTAAATCCTGAGACTTATCATAAAGTACAATATCAGCCAGTACCGTCGAACTAGCAATAAACCTTCCATAATCATCAAATCTGCCAAAATCCAACTCAACCGGAGTAAAGAAATCCTTCTTTACATCCCTACGAAGCAGGTTATCCCATACTTGCTTATACTCAATACAATCTTCTACAACATGATGATTTGTCAATAAATATGTATTCCCACCATTCGAATACACCACTGTTCCTGATCCTATCGCTTTCTTCGCTCTTACTCTCGCTGTGCACTTAACAACTTGTTCTAAAATCTTTCTCCTCCCCTCATCACTAAATATCATCTTTCCTACCTCCTTGAATATTCTTTTTCTTGTAAAATCCTATCAACCTTCAATACAAGATCTAACAACGATCTATCTATCGCCTCTAGCTTACGCCATATCTCTTCTATTACATCCTCAATCTTACCTTTCGCAAGTTCACAATACTCCTTTCCTACCTTGCTCTCTAGCTCCTTCCTCAAACAATCAACATCTTTCCTCACATCATCAATTCTATCAGAAAGAAGAATGCGTCCACCATTACTATTCTCACCTTTCCCCGCATCTTTATTACCAAATAACCCACGCAACGCTACTTGAGCTAATACATTAGATACTGCAACTGCTGTAATCGTAAAAATAAACTGCTCCCAGCTCATTACTTCTCCTGCAACCCATTCCTCGTAGTTAAATCTTAATATATTATACTACAAGCTTATCAACAACATCACTGCCGCACCTACAACAGCACCTACACCAAACGACCCAGCATTCTTCAACAATCCACCTACTTTTTCCCTTCTCAACTCTCTGTCTTTCTCATCAGAAAGAACTTTATATATATCCCTCTGCTCTTTCAATAACATCACCTGTTCTCTCAGAAGAGTATTCTCCTGCCTCAGCAAATCAACCTGCTTTCTGAGATTCGCTACTAACTCCTCCTGCGCTTGCAACTCCTGCTCCATTATCCTCTTCTGCTCCAGCTCAACTACTATCTTCGACGCCGTCTCCTCGGACATACATACTTCACCTGCATAAGAATTTCCAACAAGTGCACATAGCAATACTACAGAAACTAATACCCTCTTCCCCATCATATTACTTACTCCTCACATCACTATACCCCAAATTCTTAAACTTCTTCACTACTTCACTACTACCCGTAGGGCGCTTTATCGCATTCCTCTTCTCTCTCAACACCGAAATCTTCTTCTCATGTAATACCGCTTCTTTCTGAAGCTCCTCAAACTGTTGCTGAAGATTCTGTATCTGTGCTTCCTTCTCTTTCAACTGTTGCTCCTGTTGCTGAATCACTTGCCTCAACGCTTCTTTCTCGGCATTTATACTTCTGAAAAAATACATTGCCCCAACTATTAAAGCACCTACTACAATAACAGTTATAATAACTTTAAATAGCAACCTTATCATCATCTGCCTTTACCTCATCATCACAAAAATATAAAACAAAATTACCAAAATGGATACTCTTTCTCAGCTTCTATCGCTAACTTTTCATCCCTCCACACCTTCCCATATCTCCACACATTGAAAGAATATTCGTAGTTTATATCACACGCTGACCTCCACTCCTTACACCCTCTCGAAGTCATCCACACACATACATCTCTCCTATTACATTCCTGATAGCAATCCTCCCACTTCCAACTCCTAGCTCTCTCACACTCTCTTATTACCCACCTTCCACCATTATATTGCTGATATAACACCCACAGCTTTCTCGTAGGACTATTCTCATACAAAACCCTAACATAATACGCAAAAGCATAAAAATGTTGCTTGCTGTAAGGCTTGTCATAGTCAGGAAATAACGGACGAAGCATATCATCAAGATACCTAGGTGTTAACTGAAAATATCCAATACTACCATTTCCATCCAGTGACTTCACCCACCTACAACCCGACTCCTTCTTTCCAACCCCTATATTATACCACCACGGAAACTTATATCCCAAATAATGCCTTGAAGCCTCTATTGTAGGATTCACTAAACTATCACATCTGTCAAATGCACCAGCCCACCCGCCTCCCAATAACAATAATGCTATGAAAAATATCATTACCCGCCGCATCATATTTCTACCCTAGCGCTACAATCAATGCATACGCAATCAGAAGCGTCAATGCATACACTTTATCCCAAGGCGTTGTCCACTCAACCGAACCTAACCGAACCAATCGAGCTACATACCATATCACTGTTGCTAGACCACACAGCCCCGCTTTTCTGCCTATCATTGCTATAAATTCTAGCGGACTAAAAACAAAATAAGCTCCTACAAATAACCCTACAGCAGCTATTACTATTTCTATATAACCTTTCTGAAACAATTTCTTTACCGCAGTAATTAAACTATTCATCTACCACCCTCCTTTACATACTCCATCACAGAGCTAAGGCTTCCCGCCCAACCCCCCCCCTCTACCCAGCAAAAATTTTCTCCTACATATTACTTTCCAGCGAATCTGAAAATACCCTTACCAGGAACGTATATATCACCTGCTTGAACATCTACTGCAACTTTCAATAACTTTACTTCGCTCCTCGGCTTTGTCACCTGCTCCCCATCTACTTCAAACGTAAAAAAATCAGGAAGTTTACTAAGATCATCTATGTCTATCACTTGCCTTACTATACCATCATATACCACTGCTACTCTCATATGCTAACACCTCCCTTAATTTATTTCTGTAACACTGGACGCATCTGCTACTTGCTCGATACTCTGAACATCTGTATCATGCTGTCTATAAAATCCAATATTTTCCACATAAACATCGTCTTTCGAACCAGTATCTGTTATTACATGCATCTCACAATCTAACTTTTTGACAGGATTCCCATTTTCATCAACTCCTATCACCGCCCAATCAGGAATGTGATCCGCTGATTCGGCTTCTACTACATTTATTGCTATGCCATCCTTTATAAAAGCTACTCTTGCCATAGTTTGCCTCCCTATACATAATATAATATCTCAACATATCCAGAACCACCAGCACCACCACCACTACCACTACCACCACCATTACCACCACCACCAGCACCAGTACCACCAGCACCACCACCAGTACCACTAGTACCACCACCATTACCACCAGTACCACCCTTACCATAATAATTACTACCACCACCACCACCACCACCATAACCACTATCACCAATAACAACACCACCACCACCACCTCGAAATCTAATACTACTACCACCAGCACCACCAACACCACCACCACTACCACCACCACCACCAGCAGCACCAGCAATAATACTAAACATATGTCCATTCACACCATTTAAACTATACACTCTACAATCCCCACCAGCACCACCAGCACCACCACTAGCACCACCAGCAGCACCAGCAGCACCAACACCACCACCAGCACCACCAACACCACCAACACCAGCAGCACCATAACCACCACCACCATCACCACCGCTCAATAACAATAAAGTTCCAGAAATAGAACCCGACACAATTGTAGACCCACCAGCACCACCAGCAACATAACCAATACCACCAGCACCACCAGCACCTATTGTCACCGTCAACGTCTCTCCCGAAATTACAACAGCAGGATAATAAATAGCTGCTTCACCAGCACCACCACCACCACCACCAGTACCACCACTACTACCACCACCACCACCAGCACCAGTACCACTTATATATATCACTGTAACTCCATCCGGAACCTTCCAAGTCCCAGATGATTTAAACTTTACAATCTTAGCTTGCTTACTACCCGAGACTACTTCAACAGACATCATTCCTACAGTTTTAATAGGCATAATTTCACCTCCTACAACTTATATTATATCTCTCTACCATATACAAACACATTTACAACATCACTCGTCTCTACTCTAACCACATCACCACTGTTTAATATCAGCGACAATGATAGAAAATTCGTCGCCCCAGTCCAATACGTATAAAACGTCGTCCCATCCCCTATCTGTACATTAAAACTAACAGAATTCCCATCGTTGCTTGCTACATCTACATACACATACGCAGTCTTCCCTGATGGGCACGTATAAACATTTGTTGTAGCATTATTTATTTGTAACCTTGCTAGCATATCTTACCCCCCGAAGAATATACTAAAAAGCATTAAATCCAAACCATGCATTCCATCTACCATATCACTATCAAGCCCGCTCCCAGCACCTTGCGGGCTTATAGTACCAGGCGGCTGAGTTCCAGTATGATTTGCTCGGTTTAAATAATATACACCATCGTATCCATCCAATTTATCACTATCTAATCCACTCCCACTCCCCTGCGGAGCTATCGTCTCAGGCGGCTGAGTTCCAGTATGATTTGCTCGATTCAAATAATATACACCATCGTATCCATCCAATTTATCACTATCTAATCCACTCCCACTCCCTTGAGGACTAATAGCTGTAGGCGGACTTTCTCCAATGTGATTTGCTCGGTTTAAATAATATAAACCATCATGCCCGTTCAGCTTATCTGCATTCTCAGCATGCACTACATCCCATATAATGATAGGAACATTATTCAAATAAAAACTCAACGACCCCTTTACCACTTGCAAATCGAAACGCTGCCCATATTCATACTCAGTACTCTCCAGCCAAAATAATACCACTCCATCTTCCCTAGACGTCACTTGAGGCGCAACGCTCACGCCCTGAGTAGCATTCTCAGCTAGATACACCGTAACAGGAATATTCGTCCCAGCTTTATACACATAAACATCTGCATCACTAACCACATTGCCTTGCAAATCCTGAATTACAACATAATACCTATACCTCATCCTCTCTCACCTCCTTTTCTATCTCAGTACCTCTCTCCTTCCATAATTCCCATCTACTACACCCTCCCTGCAGCGGATGCACTTCCATCATCACCCGCCCACGCTGCTCCTTTAAACATACCCATATTCCACCACCTATATACTTTACCCACTTACATTTCCTACACACCCGCTCCATCCATATCTCCCTTACTATTATAAATATAAAACTTTTCAATTAACTTTTTAACCAACAATTCTAGCCTCTCTACCATCTCTTCTAGCCTCTCAAACTTCCTCTCAAGCCTCACAAGTCTATAACCTATGTTATCCTCCAGCTCCCGCTCAGTATATTTTATAATCACTGCGCCAGTGCTTACATCTCTCTCTAACTGCGGCATTTTACTATCCTCCCCAGAAAATTATATTTCCTCACTCCATCACCACCCGCCCCACTTCAATATACTAACACCCGCAAGCTCCTCAACTTCGGTGACAGCCATCTTGTTGATTGATTGCTTGCAAGATCAATCTTAATAATAAACCTCCATGCTCCCTGCACTACATTATTTGTTATGCTACTCAAACTTCCACCTAGCTCTTTCTCCACCCATCCATCCTTCATGACAAAACTATTTACCACAGGCAAGCTATACCACGTCCCTCCACTGTCAAAACTCACTTCATAATTCACCATCCCACCATTCGCAAACTCACCTATCCATACTTTGATTGTATTAAACTCCTGACCAATATACACATCCTTAGTATAATACACAGCACTATCACTATAAGTCCATGCCTGTATAAACCCAAAATCTTTCTTTACAATCGGAGACACATTCGGATCCTGAGTTTTCAACAATAACCTTACCTTCAGACTTTCAACATCCCCATCTAACTGAACTATATCCCACCTCTCGCTACTCCTCTCTACATCAAAATCTACCATCCCAAACCCAGTCCACCCTCTACCTGCATCATACTCAGACCGCACAGACACTCCTAGCGGAGTCTCTACATCTATCCCAAACTGAAATTCATGCACCGGATAATTCAGCCCAGAAACAGTAAACTCTATCTGACCCTCAACACTCGTATCAAACTGCGCTTTATTCAACCTAAACATCAGATCCCTCTCCATATCTATTTCCCAGCTCAGGAAATTATAACTCTTAAACAACATTCCATTGTGCAACTGTCTATCAAGCAACTGATTTATCTTACTCCAATTCGGATTCGCCAAATTGCCTATTACTCTCTCTCTCCCTTTCGCTGTAAACAAATAATACCCATTTCCTTGGCTACCTACATATAAACAATAATATCCCGGCGTCAGATAAATCGGCTCATCAAAATCTATCTTCACCGCATTATACATCGAAGGCACAGTCACAGTCTGCGAAGGATCAGTTATCTGCATCATCTCCATGATCTTCGCTTTCGAAATGCTCCCCCTGCCATACACTAACTGACCAGGAAACCCAGCTTCAGTCATATTTCTTATCCCTACCTCCAATCCGTAGTCGCTCCCTGCCGGTGGCACCTTATGAACCCATATCCATACAGATGTTAATACCACAGGTTCCTCTACTACAAAACTTTGCGCTATAGGATCAATATACCTTGTTGGAGGTGGAGGTGGATTATGGATAATTCTTAACAAATGCGTAACTTGCCCTACACCATAATATACTGCCCTTCCATACACTACTCCATCCGGAGAATAAACTTCAAATACCCTTTCCCCAGCCGGAACCCCCTCAGGTATCGTAAACTTTGCTATAACTTCACCATCTGCATCCGCTTTCACCGACCCCATATGAATACCTGCGCTCCCTCTCGGTGCAACATTATTCAACCCTGCTAAATTTATATCATCCTGGGTGGCAACACTTAATGCTACATCCCTTCCATCAAACCTAGCCCTAATATCATCTTGATTAGGTAAGCAATTCTTTATCCATACCACTACTACCCTCCGCCTGAGGTAAGGATCAAAATCCACACGATCAACTGCTACATACGTCCCTGCTACATTTGCATTTATATTTCCGAACGGATTACCACCAGCCTGCCAACTCCAATCATATAACAACATCCTCCTCGCAGCACCACCTACATCTGCCACAATCCACCCTGGATTCCGAATATTTATAGTAGATACTGTTATAGCCCCATCCTCTACTGTCCCCATCCAGAAATCATTCTGCGGATATAATGATACACTCACATAAGGACTAAATACTGCGTAAGGATTTACTTCAACACCATAGTTCTCTGTCCACACTAACTGCTGATCAAATACAACCTCAGAATAAGGTAGCGTAAAAGCACTTATACACTGCTTAACATTACTTAACATCGTAACAGATAAATTGCCAATTTGCCTCGTCTTCTTTAAACTACACTCGCCCCTCTCTCCATCAATACTCACAGTGCTCTTTGTATCATCTAAAATTTCGGCATTTGTAAAAGTATCTACCAGCAAGCCCTTCTTAGGTGCATAAACCTCTTTTGATAACAACTCTAACTCAGTCTCCATCAGCATTATACCATACTCTAACTTACTAATTCTATCACTCATCGCATTTACATCATACACTTTCTTCACTCTATACTTAGACTCTGCCGACAACAACAAATCCTGGGATGCTGCTGGAAAATACACTAAATACAATGGAAGTCCTTCATCAGGCCGAGTCGGTTTTGACGGTATCGTAGCGCTAGCTCCATACGCAAACTCAAATTCTCCATCCTCCTTCAGCATCAACCATCCCCACTTACCCAAGTACGCTCTATACTGAACAAGAATGTCAGACTTTTCTAGCGCAGGATCTACCCCACTTGCCCTAAAATCTATCGCATTTGGATACTCTATATCGTCATAAACATAACTACTCAAATCTTGCACATAACTATCAACTGAAACATAATCACCTTCTACTATATGATCCCAGTAGTAATACTTCACCCTGAACTTAGCCCCATTCTGAAGTGCATTTATCCAAGTCACTTTCGCATGACCAATTACAGTATTACTCCTCCCTAAATTTACCGTATAATCCACCCCTTCAACATACTGATTCCCAGTCTCTGGATTTACAACAACAACAGGAGTCTTATCATTCTTTATCACATCAATCTTGCTTAACTGATACTCATTTACACCATCCTGATACGTAAACTCATCTTCATAATAAGCCTTCTGCCTTACACCTTTCGTTACAGTCATATACCTCAAATACTCAATATAATAAGTATTTCCTACGCTAAACGTAGACGGATTTAGTGCAAAACCAGTTCCACTCAGCACTACATCAGTATTTCTATTTGCGCACCCTAGATCGTTATTACTGAAAGTTAAACTCGTTGTTTTACTACTATCAGTCCATACTCCTAATATACTATCCAAACTAACCCCCGTATCGTCATAATACCACCCACAAGCATCTACAACATTAGATACACTCCTCGTCTCAGCTACTTTCTTCCTTACTACTACCTGCTCTACACTCGCAACAGGAATTACATCAGGTATGTAAAGCTTTCCACTATAAGCAGAAACTTCTTCCATAATCAGCTCTGACTTGTCCTGCGCTATATCAACAACAAAAGACGTATGCGGCTTCTCTACCTCCATCCCATTTACATACGCCTTACCCGCACTAACATCAAATATTACTTTATCCCTCCTATCACTATGCTTAAACACCTTAGTGTCATATCCATACACCAAAACATTGCCATATAAATCATACAACTTTCTCCCTATCACCTTTTCAACCTTTGTCATCCCTTCCACAGGCTTTATCAACGTAGGAACTCTATCCACTACCTTCCATATCACTACATCAACATTATCTTTGATATCTGAATATACCCACTCAAATTCAACCACTTCTCTAATCGCACCCGCTGTAGCATAACCAGGATATGTCTGAGCAGGATCTTTTAAAATTGGATCATCTTGCTCATCAACGTAACTCCGCACCACATTCACACCAACATAAACAGTCCCATTCGGAAGTGTTAACTCCCCACCCTTTACATACCTTACCGCACCTTCAATATATATCAACCCCTCTGTTATTTTCGCATCACCTGTATTCTTATCTATTGTTAAAGAACACCCACGTATAATATCACCATCACTAAATACTGCATCACCTACACTCTTCAACTTAGCATTCAATATCGACTGAACCTCATTCATCTCCGCACTCTGAGCAAACCTCCCGGGTAGAAATACCAACTTATTCCAATTCATCCTTCCAGTCTTATTCTCGGCAGGAGGTCCCTTCGTTAAGTCCGGAACTAAAACCCCATAATCAACAAATTTCGGCGGATCCACATCAAAAGCATCTATCTCAGTCAACAACCCCATATATCCTGCTAATCTTCCATATATCCTATAACCTTTCGCCCTGTTTACATGATCCCATGTCAAAGTTATATACTGCGTGGCATTCAATACGTCAGGAGCATTATTTATTATCAATAAATCCCCATCAGTTTCACCTGTTTCATTAAACGCAGTAACTACATACTGATATGTTGTCAATCCATGCCCTGAAACACTATAATTTACATAAGGCTTCTTTAATGGCTCACCATACCTATCATACGCAGTTTTCAATAGCTTCTTATCCACCTCTTAACTCCCCTCCTCTTACATTATAGGAGTCACCTTAGGTCCGAACTCAATCACAATCTCCATCAAATTCTTACTACCAGCATTCCTAATAATCGGAGGAATATTTACATACCCTATCAGTTTTCCATAACTTAACACTTCACTAGGTAACAATATCTTTTTAGTCTCATTCCCTGCTGTCGGAACAACTCCTACATAAATCCCATACTGTCTAAACGTAACCAACGGAAATTCATCAAACCTTAATACCGTAGAACAATACAAATATCTACAATCATAATCATAAGCAAACTCATCAGGAACCAACGTAAACTTTGCACCTCTAAACTCCACAGAACCATTCGGGTCAGGATAACATAACGACACCGTCTCAGCCTTCTGTAACCCCCCTACCTCATCCAACATAGTCGTATTTATATTCTCAACAGGTGGATCAGTTTCACAATCCCAAGGAGTCTGCGTCCTCCCTACTGCAAACCAAAACGTTTCTTGGTTCTTCCATTGCAATAATACTCTTATCATTCCTATTTTTACCGTTGCAGGCATTCTATTACCTCCCACCATTACATACTCATTCGGTACTATACCTAGACTAACACAAAAACTACTAACTGGCAACATATATTCATTACCAACCATAACTGAAGACAAGGAACCTGAAACTGCAGGTTGCATCTGAACAATGACACATTCATTGGGAACTATACTATATCCAGGATCACTAGCTGGAAGCACTAATTCATTTGCAACACCCCATATAATAACAACATTAGAAAGCCCATATGGTTTGAAAACTGCTACGCACGCCTCTCCAACACCATAACATTCTACCTCACTACATTCAACTTCCTCAACAAAAGACTCCCCAGCATCAGCCACCGCTCTATCTATATCAACATCTATCTCTAATAACTGCAGCCCCGTAATTATCTTATACCATACATATACTCCTGCATGAACAAACCTCTCTAGCTCCTTCATCTGATAATACTGAGAAATCGGAATCGTTACCTCAACACTAGCATCCCTGAAATACTTCGCATCCTCCCAAGCACTACAATCCCACCTCCTCCCCCAGCTATATATAAGAACACTCTTCGATAAATCTTCTATTACAGCAGTTATCTCAAATAGTTCTAACAGCCTCTCGAAAAACTCCTCTGACCCCTTCCACTCTATAAAGCCATACTGGTTATCTAACAACTGTAAATTCTTCTCTAAACTCTGATAAACTATATCCCCAAACCCGAAATTATTAGCAAGATGAACTATAAACTCCTTCGCCTTTTCTAAATCATACAAATCTCTCAAATCATCTACATTTGCACACACCTCATTCACAGACTGCTCTATAACCTCTAAAAACTGCTTCCAAGAATCATACTGCAATAACCAATCCGGAATGAGTAAATCCAGCTTCGCCTGCATTTATCACACTCCTACATAAACATCAGCCCTCACACTTCTCAAATGCACCATCTGCCCTTTTCTTAATTCTAAATCTACACCAGGAAGAATTACCTCACACGTCCTTATACCATCAACCGATAATACTGTCCTTCTTATCTTATCTATATTCACCCACTCCTGTATCTCCAAATCACTATACAAATCCTTTATCGCATTTATAATATTTACCTTCGCCCTCTCAGTTGAATGAACCCTTCCCACAAAAGCTTTTACAAATACATCTACCTCTACTAACTGCACAGGCCTTAAATCATACATAACCCCTACACTACCAACCTTGTCTAAAACCCACCTCACCCTCTCTACTACCTCTTCAGAAGGCGCCCCTCCTCCAGGATCAGTTATATATATCTCTACCTCCCTGAACGGCGCATTAAAATTATCCTTCACATCTACTACCTGAACCTTCCCAACACCATCAACACCCTTCACTATATGCCAAAAATCCTCTTTCGTCGCCGCCCTCTGACCTACTCCAAACCATCCTTCCAACCTCAACCTAAAACTTTCTACATCCTCCCAATACTCCCCCCTGCTAAAAGAATTTAAAATCGGAACTACCTCAAATCTATCATCTCTAGGCATGCTCCAAACGCTATTAACAGGAGGATAATAATCACTTGCTACTTCGCAATATCTTATAGTTACCGTACTACCAAAACTCGGCACCCCAAATCCCCTTAGAAACGTTACATTCAGTGCCTTATCAGGACTAGTCCACACTTTCGCTTGCAACTTATCCAAAGTCTGCCCAAAATATTCAACTACTGCATAAGCAGTATCGTTTACATATACTTCCACTCCCACGTCACTTACATTCTCAAGTGCTATTTTATAATCCTGCCGCACCTGATTCCCATTCGATGTAAAAACTCTTTCCGACCACGCACCTTGGCTTACATTTACCACCTTCTCAGTTTCCCCTGGATTAAATACTACATCACTTACAGTATAAAACAACACACTATCACATAACACAGGCGTCTTCGCCGAAACTATAACTACCTGATCACTTGCTTTCTTCAATCTCAACTTCACCTGACCACTCGCCCCTACAGGCCTCTTTACATGAGCTTCGAACATATTAGCAAGCCTACATAAACTCTCCCAATACTGCGCACTGTCAATAAACATCTCTTCATAACTGCGCTTCAAATAATACAAAAGAAGCTGAGCAACATAAGCATAAAGCTCAATCAGTGTCCTACCAGTCGACTGAAGATTGGCATCCTTCCAAGCACTCTTTGTCTTGAGAATGTATATTAGCTGACTTACTAAATCTTCAAAACCTATCTTAGTTAAATCAAACATCTACCTACCTCCACTACTGCCTTTTATCACTCTAAATATAAAACTACAACTACTTCCCTCTAAATGCAAACCACTCCCATACATCTTCGAATGCAGGCACCTTAAAAAACGCCCCAGTCAATTCTGGATCAAACAAATCCATCACATCATTACTCAACGGCACCGCCCACCACAAGTACACATCCCCATATATATTATCCCCTACTAAATCCCACCTTCCCACGAATGCGTCAGTCATTGTCCACAACCCATGCTCCCTCTTCACCGCTTTTTTAAAACTCACCAAATTCTTCGCCCATATATTCACTTCACCCTTCTTTTTATTAACAGGAAATATACTCCAAACCTCTTGCATCCGCTTCATCACCTCCTATACTAATATCACTTTCTCAACTATATACGGCATATTCAACTCCTTAACTACTGCACTAATTCTTACATGATACCCACCAAGTTCCTGATCAGCCACAACCTCCACCCTATCCACTTTTATTCTCGATTCCTGCTTAGACAATACATCTAATATCTCCAATCCAATTTTATGCGCAGTTGACTTATTAATAGGCTCCATCAAAAAATATTCTAACATCGATCCAAAATTAGGACGCATCACCCTCTCACCTTTTCTCGTCAAAAGAATATTCTCTATCGCATCCTCTAACACCTCTAAATTTACATGCTTTATCACATCCCCAGTCTTACCAAGCATTAACTTATTATTAACATCACTCCATATTTCTTGATAAACTCTTTCCATACTCACCCCCAACTATTCATACTATTTACCAAAATCATACACGCTTACTACTTATTACAACACACACACTTGCCCTTTACAGGTATAATCCACCCATCCTTCCTCAATAGTACACCAGCACCAGTACCAGATAATAATACATTTCCATTAGCATAAAAAACAAGCATTGACCCCATCGGTAACCGCCACACCACCGACCCAGGATATTCCGCCCCTACCTCCTCAAACATTTTCCCCGCATCCATAGCACCCTTCCCAAACTCCTCCCACACACCACCTTGATACCTTACACCATTGAACGGCAAACTCCACGCAAACCACACCGGCTTCTCAGGATCTCCTTTTTCAAAAAATAACCACACCCACGTATTCCTCGGTGGAATATATAAAATTCCTGAGCCCCAAGCAGGCTCCGCCCACGGACAATCCTCATCCTTTACCTCATCAAACCACGGCGATACCTTCACACGTATCCTACCCAATTTCAACGGATCTTCATTATCTACAACCTTGCCCCTATGAAACCCATCCAGCGAATATCCCTTCCGCACAAAGTCCATTATACCACCTCCTCTACTTCTTTATTATAACTACTAACAAAATACCCAACTTCAATACTACGCATCCTTATCTTCACTCTTCCACCTATCTGAAACTAACACCACCTTCTTCATATAATTCTGACCAGGAAAAGAATATAGGTGCACTATCTCTCCAACAATCCAGTCACCAGACAGCGATTCAGTCATTTCATTAAAACCTGAAGGAAATATTACTCTCACTTTATCACCAACTTCCACCTCCTCCACACCCGGTATCGCTACCGCCCACTTTCTCAACATTCTACACTTCTGCATCAACCCAACATCAGGCACCGTCCTCGTCGGCGCATCAATACTACCCACCGTCACAACCTCAGTCAGCATATCTTTATCTTTTACTAAAGCAGAAGCTAAAATGTTACTCTTCACCTTCTTCTCCCCACCAACCAGCTCTGGAGCAATATCTATTACAGTTTTCTTCACTTTTAAATCATTTAAATCATAATCATACCTAGCAAACCTCGCCTTCGCTGTATCCCTAGTCTGATTCTTATTTATCAACCCATACCACAAAAACGGGATCACTTTCTTCTCCTCACCACCCTCTTCCTGATACGTCATATACCCACAATCATCCCAAATCTTCTCCCACTTCGTAGGATCAGTCACGTACTCAAAATAATACTGAAAATCCTGCTTTTTCATCTCTTCAAAACTTCTAAAATGTAACTTCCATTGTATATACTCATCTTCTTTATCCTTCACCATTGAAAGCCATAAAAAATAATCCTGATTCCCACTCTTACTCTTCGCACAATCCCTTAAATACCCTAAAAAACTAAACCCACTCCTCCCACTTTGGAGATAATACTTCTTATCAAAACTCTCATCATATATATATTCCCACGTCCATAAATCATCATCACAATACTTACCATAATTCTTCAAAACTACATCCTCAATAAACTTATCTGCAACTTCTGTAGCACTCTTATGCCCATACCCCTTAAATCCCTTCTGAAGTAACCACAGCCCAGGAGTAGCATATCCCAAAATATTCATACTAACCGAAGTCGGACGTGTCGTATGCTCAAGCGTAGAATCACTATTCATCGCTACCGCCATATCAAACATCATTACTTCACTACCCTCTTTCAATCCCATCCTAATCACCACATTCCCCAGATGTCTATATGATAAATAATTCATCCCAAAATCAGTTATCCTCACTTTACACGCAGGAACTAAATACCACATCCCTTCCCACACTACTATCTCTTCTACCCATTCGTCAGGAACCTTCCTGTCATCATCAAGCTGATACCCCTCCTCTATTACATTCAGTAACCATACATCAACAGTAGAAAAAGTATACGTATTTAAATCCATACACTATTCCTCCAATATTTCACTCATAAAAAACAAACTACTGATTATCTCTACTCTCCTCAGCTATAATAATTTGCCTACCAGGAACAGAAATCATCTTCCTATCGACAACATATTTCGTGGTAAAACTAATAGATAACTCAACATACAACGGCACCTGATTTACACTCATTTTTGAAAACCTATGATCTATATCAGTAACAAAAGCATCTTTGAAAATTAACCAACCCCCAACATCTATCATCACGTCCATTTGCGGCACTTGTCCAACATAAGTAGAAATCGGAGGAATTGTTATATCATACAAATCATTTAACGCCATAAATATCTCATCTTCACTATCAAAATTTATTAACACACAATCCAAATTAAAATCAATATACTCAGGAACACCACCAAACTTCCTAGTCCACGCAACACCTTGGGCAAAAGGAGCCGAAATTTGCTGACTGAGATTTTCATGAATACTATTAAGAAATTTATCTGATATTACAGAAACACTCGCTAGCAATTGATTTAACTTGTTCCTTATATTTATTACATCCTCAAAAATTGTCTGATACTGAACCCCCATCCTGATCTTCACCTCGTTCTGTATATACGCCTGAAACACCTTCCCCTTGCCAGGATTATTCCCAGTCGGTTTTATAGTCAAAAGATTATACGCAGGGTCTAGCTGCCTCATTCTACTCCCCCTTAAATTAACCCTAACTGCATCATAAGAATACCAAGATCATCTACATACAGCGGAACATTCTTAAACGCTTCACCACCACTCATTGCAACCTTTTCACTACCACCAGGACCTCGAATCTTCGCCGACCCAATGCCACCTGCAACAGCCTCCCCTATCGCCTCAACACCCATCGCACCTCTTCGAACATCTGTGTCTATAGCCCGCCGTTGAACTCCCTCTTGTATACCCACTAATCCATTATCCATTATCCCTACTCTCTGCCCCTCTAAAACACTACCCGTCAAATTAGATATTCCAGTCATTATATTCGATACACCTCTTGTCATACCACTCATTGTATTACTAATCTGGTTTATAGGCGCCATTATACTTCCAACCATTCTATCAAGTGCACCTATATTACCACCTACCATTTTCTGAAAATTGCTCATCAATCCTAATCTACTCTTACCACCAGTTACACTGCTTACTACTTGATCAACTCCACCTACGACACGACTTATATCATTAGTCACATTTCTTATTGGCATAGTTATACCACTCACCATTCCTCTTACACTTCCCATTATATTACCTAATCGGAAACTACTAACACTCCTAAAACTATCATATGTCGTTCCGGGAACTTCAACCCAACCACTCATTGATCCGCCAGGACTTACCTCCCGCCACTTGCCTGGAGTCAATTTAGATAGTGCAACTTGTCTTACATAATCATTACCACTTGAAGACATTATACCCGCTTCCTCAGGACTTA
>Ga0080004_1208269_pt1 | contig 23142 bp, 21 predicted proteins | sample WasSprMetagenome_FD_69207 | JGI IMG/M metagenome (GOLD analysis project Ga0080004, IMG submission 69207) | Sulfidic aquatic microbial communities from Washburn Spring, Yellowstone National Park, USA - WS (SPADES assembly) (version 2) | ecosystem: Environmental > Aquatic > Thermal springs > Hot...
GATTAACAGATAGCATGATTGAGGGGAAAGAATTTCATTTTGATGAGGAGCGTAAGGTTCTGCGTAGAAAGACTCTTGCTGGTGGAAGAAGGGAGGTTGTGAAGGCATTGTGGAGTAAGGTTTACGTGGTATCTGAGAGGCTTGGTCTTTATGGAGTTATTGATGAGGTTGCTGAAGCTAGAGATGGATTGGTTGTAGTGGAGAATAAGTATATGAGGTCTCCTAGGAAGCCTTATTCTGGACATGTTTATCAGGCAGCCGCTTATGCTATACTTGCTGAAGAATATCTACATAGAGTCGTTAAGAGGATCGTGATAAGGTATGTGCGCGATGGTAGATCTTTCGAGATACCCATGACAGAAGACCTGAGGAGACACGTATTGTGGACTATTTCTAAGATAAAATCGATAATTGAAGGAGAAAGAATTCCAAGAGAAGTAAATCACAAAAAATGCAAGAATTGCGGTTTTAGAAAAATATGTAAAGGTGCATGAACTAGAGTGCTTCGGCGGTATTTATATAGGGCTGTGCAGATTATGCACCGCCGAAGCAACAGTTATAAACTCGACACCAATTAGCCAAATTAGGCAGAAAAAGCACTCGGGAATCTTACAAAGAGAATTGAAAGTAACGATACTTATCATGGATTTGAAGACGCCCATTCTAGAATCTTACAAAGAGAATTGAAAGCAACCCTTTTTCTCACATCCTCCTCAGTCAAGTCGGGATTAGAATCTTACAAAGAGAATTGAAAGTATCGCACTCAAACATGGTGTTGTGCCAAACATCAATTTGGAATCTTACAAAGAGAATTGAAAGAGGCGCTATGACTCGGGGAAAACTAACGTTTTCATGGGCCTGGAATCTTACAAAGAGAATTGAAAGGAATGTCGATGCCGATGCAGTGGCCGTAATCATGGCTATCTGAATCTTACAAAGAGAATTGAAAGGAGAATTCTACTGAGTGCCTTCTGGTTAGCCTGATTTTCCCGAAGTATTTCAGGAATCTTACAAAGAGAATTGAAAGGAGAATTCTACTTGGCTACACTGAGGCCGCTACGCTTGAGGAATCTTACAAAGAGAATTGAAAGCCTCAATCATCTTCATCGCTTCATTAATGTTATTGTCTTCGAATCTTACAAAGAGAATTGAAAGCTGAGCTTCAGGAGGCATTGAGCAGGATTCAGCACTTGCGGAATCTTACAAAGAGAATTGAAAGAAGTCTCGTCGACGACACCGGCGAGGAGTTCCTGACGCCGAGGCACAGCCAGCGAATCTTACAAAGAGAATTGAAAGAAGTCTCGTCGACCTTGTATACGGACATTCCCTCAATCACGGAATCTTACAAAGAGAATTGAAAGGGGTGTTGCCTTCCCCCGACGGTAGCAATACTGTTGGGGCGGAATCTTACAAAGAGAATTGAAAGGAATATACGCTACTAGGTATCCACCCTCCTGAACTAACTCGAATCTCACAAAGAGAATTGAAAGCGGTGGAACCGGGGACTACGCTGGATCCGCGGGCGGAGGAATCTCACAAAGAGAATTGAAAGTGAGCAGTGCTGCCGCCCTCTGGGGACTCAGATTCATCATGGAATCTCACAAAGAGAATTGAAAGCCAGGTCACTTCGCCCTTACCCATCAGCTCTAGGTCTGGAATCTCACAAAGAGAATTGAAAGTCAGAGATACTGGAGGTGCGTGAGACGCTCTCCCAATTCGTCGAGAATCTCACAAAGAGAATTGAAAGTCGACAGGGGAGAAGAAGCGTTGAGGAGGAGGGAGAGCAGGGAATCTCACAAAGAGAATTGAAAGCCGGATGTCCAGTTTATCTTGAAGTCGTTGGCCTCCCCGGGAATCTCACAAAGAGAATTGAAAGACTAGCAACTGTGCAGCGGCCACCGCCCACGGCGCCGACGGGAATCTCACAAAGAGAATTGAAAGTATATGTAGCGCGCGGCAAACAGACCGACCTCTGAGACGTGAATCTCACAAAGAGAATTGAAAGTTATGTTAATCCCGAGACGGGCGTAGAAATCACTTCGAAGAATCTCACAAAGAGAATTGAAAGTAACGACGTCATCCCTCTTTCTGCCTATGACCCTTACGACCATGGGAATCTCACAAAGAGAATTGAAAGGCGCATTGTAGAACCTACTGATGCTGTCAACCACGACCATGCCGAATCTCACAAAGAGAATTGAAAGCCCAGAGAGGCGGGAGCCGTCCCGAAGGCTCTGGGGGACCAGGAATCTCACAAAGAGAATTGAAAGATACGCGTTGTTCTCCAGCGTCCTCTTCGCGGCCTACCACGAATCTCACAAAGAGAATTGAAAGTCCAGCCCGGCGGCCTACAGGCGTTTAAGATGATTCCCGAGAATCTCACAAAGAGAATTGAAAGGATGCTGTGGTTGATCTTCCAGAAGTTGCTAGTAAGACGGAATCTCACAAAAAGAATTGAAAGTCGAAGCTGAGGGGGAAATCGGCGGCCTACTTCAAATCTGGAGGTGGTGTTGGCGGTTAGGTAAGCCTGCGGGATGTAACGGATTAGTTAGGCCGATGGGTGATGTTTGACTGCGAAAGGTATAAGTGTGGAGGGACAGAATTTTCAGTTGGTGCGTAGTTTGCGATCTAGTGGGGAGGGCGAGATAGAGGTTAGTGCTGCATCTGAGGGTGAGGCTGAGGTGAAGGCTGGAAAAATCTTCGTCGGGCGAGTCGTGTTGAGGAGCTTTGGCCGCGTTGGCAGGATTAAGGTGCTCGTCGATGGTAGTGAGGCTGAGGCTCAGGATTAACGTTGGCGAGAAATCAGCCGAGGCAGTAGCCCTCCTAAAAAGCGGCTACGAGGCCCCAACACCCCAACTACGCATCCCGATAGACTTGGCCGCTAAACTCGGGCTCTGGCCGCCCCAAGAGGCCTCAGAGGTAACCCTGGAAACTGCAGGAGGACCCTTACGGGCATGGCTATACCCGAGGGCGGCGAAAGTAAGCATTATAGCAAAAGACGCCGAATCAAAGGAGGCACTAGTCGACATAGTAGTCTCCCTCCTAGCAGGAGAACCGCTTATCAACGATAAGCTCGCAGACGAGCTTGAAATAGCCGTCGAATCCTTTGGTAAAGGGCTATGGCGATTCACGTGGGAACCCAAGGAGAAACTGAGAAAGAGTGAGCTAAAGTCGTAAAAATTCACTCGGCACAGGCATGCATCTCTAATGCGAAATCCACAGGGCCCTAATCAGCATTTTAGACTTGGTTGATTGTTAAGTTTTCCCAGTATAGGTATACTGCCGGCTTTGGGATCATCATAAGGGTCTTGGCGATGGCCTCTAGGTCGACTCCTTTCCTTAGGCGTCTAAGCAGGTCGGATCTACTCTTAACCTTCATTTCCCTGAGTCGTTCTAGGCGCCTGATGCATAGTGCTTTGACTTCTTTCAGCTGGGCCGTTGGCAGCTTCTTCAGACTGCTCGCCGTTTTTCTCCACGATCCCGGCACTATTTTTATTCCCATCGCCTCGATGCGTTCTAGTATTTCATCTCTCGGCGGTGGGGTATCGACTCTCTTCATGCCTGCCTTCTCGAAGAACGGGTTATACCTCGCCATGACTGCAAGCGTCTCGACGTATCTAGTACCGACGAGGGGCATAGTCTCTTTTACAAGCTTTACTCCTAGTCCTATTGATCTATACTTAGGATGAATTATGACCCTCGCAATGCGGGTAAAGTTATTCGAAACAAATTTCGCATACTCCTTAGGATTTTTCCGTCTCATCTCTTTAAGATGTGGGAAGGCTTTATACCGTCCCGAAACATGCAACAGAGGAGAAGTATAAACTATAACCCCGCTATTTCATCACCTACTCTCGCACGATATATCCCTCTCCTCCAGTTTGGTAACTCTCCTAAATAATGAAAATGTTTTAATACATCATAATCTCGCTTCTCACCCCTCTCTATTATTACGTCCTTTAGAATGCTGCACTCCCTTGGCTCAGGTCTCCTATACTCTACCGAGACATGCGGGCCCATGCCCTTCCTAACTATTATGTCTGGGTTCAGGTCTTCAGCCACATCGCTATGAGTCGTGGCGGCTAGGACGGTGGCGCCCATCCTGCGGGCTGCCTTCTGGAGACAGTAGGCTACTACTCTGGCCGTAACCCTGTCGAGAACCGAGGTAAACTCGTCCAAGACCCACGTCTTAGCACCTGAGTCGATGAGCCTAGCAATCCTGTAACGATACTTCTGGCCATCACTCAGCTCATTAAAACACCTCAGGAATAGGTACGCCTCATTCAGCCCGGCCAGGCTCAGCTTCTCGAGAGCGTCTGAAAAATCCCTCCCAACAGTATCGACGATCGGGATGTTCTTTCTGACCCGCATCTCTGAGGCATCAGCAACTGGGCTAAACTCATCGAGCCCACACATCTCCTCAGCTAGGCACCTCAGCAGGACGGTCTTACCAGCACCAGACTCGCCCAGAATCAGGACTACTTGTCCGGGCTTAATGTCAATCTCGAACTCATCAAACACAGTGTATAATTGTTCCTCATCGACGCCTATCCCAAACGCCTCAGCAACCGAGACAACCCTCCCAGACACCCTGGCAGGCGAGACCCTAAACCCCTTATCCACACTGAACAGCCTCCTAGCACGTAAAGCCCAGAACGGCCTTACCCTAACTATCAAGCTGCTCAGACAGCACTAGGAAGCCATAAAAGCCTGAAAACACATAGAGAAAATACTAGGGGGTCGGATAGCGGTAAGGAGGGCCCGGCATAAATGTTGTTGTATGAATTATGAATAAAGACATAAGCTGGCTCATCGTCAGGGTCGAATCAGCCGGGAACTCAGTAAACATCTGATACTACTATTCTTAGTTTAAAAGTCTTTCCCGTCTCAATTATGCAATAAACATTCCACTTCTCATTTGAATCTACGATTTTTACTATTTTGACCCATGCGGATACATGAATCAATCTCATCGCCTGTGATGGGGGTAAGCGGGCGTCACCTAAACAGCCGCAGAGAGACTATTAGACAGTGCGCAACCTAAGTAGTAGTTGAGTTGTTAAACCATATTGTGTGTACATTTAAAGATTTTTTACAAAATTTTTATATCTAAGCAATTTATTAATTATATCGCCATGAAGGGGAAGAATATTTCGGCCATCAGTAAGCTGGTTGTAATTATCATCGCGATAGTCATCGTGGTTGCAGGCGTAGGCGTCGGTGCATATCTATTAATGGCAGCTCCTAAAGAACCGATAGTGGTTGCAACTTGGGGTGGATCATTTGCTGAAGTAACTACTAAGATTGGTGAAGATTTTAAGGCTCAATATAATAGACCAGTGGTATTGGAGTTGCATGGAGGCCCATCAGCAGTTGTTATCAGTAAGATAAAATCCACATGGCCGGCTGTCAAGATTGATGTCGTCATGGTTGCACCATCTGTTGCTGTCCAGCTTTATAGAGAGGGTTACTTGGTTGAACTGTCTGAAGCAAATCTTCCAGTATTGAAAGATATACCTGATCCTTTAGAACTAAAGGTTGATGGAAAAGTGATAGCAGCGCCGTTATATTACATTTCTTATGGTATTGTGTGGAGAACCGATATTATTAAGAAGCCGATACGTTCGTACGAAGATCTATATGATCCTTCTCTAAAGGGACTCATAGCTGTTCCGCACCCATCTTATGGTACAGGAGATTGGCTTATTAATTTTGCATTGTGGAAGGGTGGCGATGAGAAAAATATTAAACCCGGGCTCGATGCGATAGAAGAATTAGCAAAGCTAGGGAATATAGGTGTTGTATATAGTAGTGAGGCGGATGCTATCAGGGCAATCGCGACTGGCGAGGCCGCAGTAGGCATTCTGACCGCTGGGAATATATATGAGCTGTATAGACAAGGTGTCCCCATCGATGCGGTGTTCATCATTCCTGGCGTTAAAACCGTGGTCGTTGCTGATGTTATAGCAGTCGTTAATGGTCCCAGAAAGGATGACGCACTTAAATTTGTAAATTTCTTCCTCAGGGAGAAGAATCAAGAAGAATTCTCGAAAGCAGTCGGTTTGCCGCCTGCTAATAGTAAGTCCAAGATTGATCCAGAGGTCATGAGGTGGAATCTTAAGCCGGACGAGGTCTCCATGGTTGGATACATGCCAGACCCGCAGTATAAAGCTGAGAAAATTGATGAGTGGGTCAGCTGGTGGGACAGGACAATAGTACCTTTATTAAAGAAGTAAACAGCTGAGTATTGATGAGGTATGGCTAGGAAGGTTTTGGTTATTGAGCCTCATCCAGATGATGGCGCAATCATGGCTGGAGGCACCGTCGCCAAGATGGCCAGGGAGGGCAGTGAGGTATACTTCGTGACCGTGACAGACGGCGAGAGGGGGACCATGGATAGAGGCATTAAGAGCTGGGATCAGCTTAGGGAGATTACCCGCAGGGAGGCTAGGGAGGCGACTAGAATACTTGGGGTGAAGGACGAGTTCTTCCTAAGCTATCCGAACCACGACGTCACGTTTGAGCTTGAGAGGGAGCTGAAGGAGAAGTTTATCAGGATCATTAGGCAGGTAAGGCCAGACATCGTTATGACGTATGATCCATACGCGCCCTATGAGCCGAATCCAGACCACAGAACCGTGGCTCTCGCTACATACGACGCTGTAACCTTCTCGCATCATCACCTAGAATGTCCAGAACACCTCAAGGAGGGACTAGACACTCATATAGTTAAAGAGGTATGGTTCTTTAATTCCCCCAATCCCGACCTAGTCGTAGACATCTCTGATACGGTGTGGATAAAGGTCAAGGCGATCGCGGCTTATAGAAGCCAGATAGAAGCAATGATAGAAGAGGTGAGACAACGCCTAAGAGCCATTGGGTTCAGAGCACCAATACTTGAGAGCAACGACTTGGAGGATATGATACTAAAGCTCTGGATATACCCGAGTATGGAGAACGGAAGATTCGTAGAGAAGTTCAAAGTGATTAGACCATTTATATCAGAGAGAGTAGGACACCTTATAAGAGAAGGCCTAGTACAACCGTTAAAGTTTTAAAATATTTTTGATATTCAATTCTATAATTCCATAACACAACTTTAGATAAAGAAAGACTATGAAAGAAATAAATATGAGTATATCGTCAAATAACAATTGTGGACATGAAGAATATCTATGAAAAATTATTGAGGCTTAGTAGTAAGGAGGAAGTCACTAAGCTATTAGTTGATCTTGTTAGAATTCCAAGTCATGAGAAAGAAATCGGTGGCGAGGAAAGAGTTGCCGATTATTTATTAGAAGTTTTCAGTAAAGAAGGGGTCCCAGCCGAAAAGCAATATGTGCAGCCTAATAGGCCTAACATAATATCGAAACTAGAATATAGTAAGAACGGTAATTCCATAATGCTTTCTGGACATACCGACATTAATCCACCAGAAGGTATGGCAATTCCCCCATTCGAAGGAATAGTAAAGGATGGAAAAGTATACGGTCGAGGAGCTTTAGACATGAAGGGAGGAATTGCTGCGATGGCATATGCATTAATACTATTAAACCGATGTGATTTAAAGCTTAATGGTTCTGCTCTATTTGCAGGAGTTATTGGTGAAGCCATTGGAGGAAGTGAAGGCACAAAGTACTTGATTAGTCATTTACCAATTCGTGTATCTATGGGGATAGTCGGCGAACCTACTGGTCTTAATATTATAACTGCTCACAAGGGCATGGAGTGGTTTGAAATAATAATCCATGGAAAGGCGGCTTTCGGGGCTACTCCTGAACTTGGAATAAATGCGATAGAGAAAGGTGTAGACTTCATAAATATGTTAAGAAAAGAACTTTACCCGAAATTAAGACAGAGGACGCATCCATTAGTAGGATCACCTACTTTAAACATAGGCATCATCGAAGGATATGGTGGGCATAAACGTCCCAACGTTGTTCCTGACTTTTGTAGAATATTGATAGATAGAAGACTTGTTCCTGGAGAAGATGGAGAAAAAGCATATAAAGAATTGATAGACATAGTCAATAAATTATCAGGAATAGATCGCGATTTTGTTGCAGAGATTAGACGTCTCCCAGAAATGATGGGTAGGTCGCCGATGGAAATTCCAACGAATCACCCAATAGTCGAATCAATTAAAAAATCATATATTATAGTGATGGGACGTGAGCCAAAAATTATGGGTGGCTCAGGATTTACTGATGCAGCATATTTTGTCAATGACGCTAAAATACCTACAGCTGTATTTGGTCCAGGCTTATATAAAGGGCCTGAAAGTTATACCGAGGAATCAATAGAGATTGATGAAGTTTTAACTGCGTCGATTATTTATGCATTAACTATTTACAACATATTGCAGAAAGAATAAATCATCAAAATTTCATTAGCGTTGAATACCAAAGGCTGCAAACTTATCAATCCCTACGAGCCGGTCTATTATTAATATGATAATAGTAGTCAAGACTAGCAGAATAATTGAGGCTACGCCGATCGTTGGGTCAAATGTTACTTTCATATAACCCATTAATGTGACAGGGAATGTATACACATAGGGATCAGTTAAAAATACGGAAATGGCCACGTCGTCTAGTGATATAGCTAATGCGAAAACGAAACTTGAGACCATTGCAGGAATTATTTGTGGTAATATTACGTGTCTAAAGACGCTCAATGGGTTAGCACCTAAGCTATATGCCGCCTCCTCTAGAGTTCTATCAAGCCCAGCGATTGCAGCCCCTATTGTTCTAAGAGTGTATGGAAATGTCAGAATAGTGTGAGCAATGAGAAGATTTGTTAATGCTGAGTATATATTTAGGAAACCCCTAAAGAAAGTGAGAAATGCCACACCGGCCACAACTCCCGGCACTATTAATGGTGATTGGAATGCTGCAAGCAATATATTCTTTCCGTTGAATTCATTTCTCGTAATCGCGAATGACGTAGGTATAGCAATACATATAGAAATTCCAGAGGCGGTGACAGCTATGATGAGACTCCATTTAAGTCCCTCTATGAAAGTCCTCATTCTAAAGAAGTTTTCAAACCATTTAAGCGTAAATCCTATTGGTGGAAAAGTAGGGAAATTTCTAGGATCAAATGCAAAGGTAATAGATATTATAACAGGAAAGAAAAGGAAAATAATCGTGATTATTAAAACAATTTTTACAACATATGAAGACACAATATCTACGCTTCTTTTAGAAATCATATTTATCTCACCTTTACAAGTTTGCCTAGTGATAAATTGATTATGTATGACGTTGTTAAAGCTACCGTTAAGAGGACAACAGCTAAAGTAGCGCCTAGTGGAAAGTTAAGAGTTTCTCCAAACCTAGTGTAAACATAATTTGACATCATTAGTGTGATCCCTTGACCAAGCATCATTGGTGTAATAAATGCGCTAACTGCAACTGAATAAGTCAAGATAAGTGCTGAAATTATACCAGGCAAACTTAAAGGAAGAGTGATCTTAAAGAATGTTTGTATATTATCTGCACCCAAACTTTTAGCAGATTCCTCGAGAGTTAAATCTATGTTTTTTATTGGGTTAATTAGTATAAGGGCGGTCAGAGGGGTCATTGCGTGAGTTAATCCAATTATAATTCCGAGGTCAGTTCCTAATAGCTTAATTGGTTCTTCTGTAATTAATCTGAGCATCGTATTTATAACACCATACTTTCCTAAAATGATAATCCATGCAAATAGTCTTGGGACCCAACTCATAAAAAATGTTAATACGGAAATTATTAATAACGTTCTCTTAATGAAATTTGAGGGACTTCTTGCAATATAATATGCGATAGGATAACCAAGTATCAAGGATAGCACCATTACTGCAACTGCTATTCTTATGGTTGAAATTAATACGTCAATAAAGAGCGGGGAAGTTACGACGTTAGTATAATTTTCAATCGTAAATTCGGGGATCCATAAGCTTTGTAATGGAGAGTACTTGAATAAACTAATTATTAAAATTGATGCTAATGGTATCAAGAAAAGTGGAAATATTAAAATAATTGCCGGAAAAATCATGAGTAAAGCGATATTTTCTCTCAGAAAATTTTTTAACGACAATTTATATCACCCTTTTTTCTAATTATATGGAGTTTATTATAATCAAATTTTATATAGCATACTTCACCTATATTAAATCTATTTAATACCTCTTCAGTACGTACCTTAACAAGTTTTCCATTTTCTAACTCTACTAGGTATTCCATGTATGATCCCACATATATTTCTTCTATGATTTTTCCTCTTACTAAATTAAATTCATCATATTTGGTTTTGTGCGGGAGCATTCTGACTAAAGATAAATGTTCTGGCCTAATGCAAAGGTAAACTTCTTCGCCATTATAGAGTTTCAACTTTTCATTATTAGTCAGACCCAAATGCAATATTATGCCTCCTTCAAGTTCAATGCCTGTTGATGTATGATTAATTTCTCGAGCTATTCCCTTTAAGACATTCGTCTCACCTATAAATTCGGCAACAAATTCGTGAGAAGGATTATTGTAAATTCGCCATGGGGTATCTATTTGTAAAATATGCCCTTGATTCATGACCGCGATTAGGTCAGACATCGCTAGCGCTTCTCCCTGATCATGGGTAACATATACAGTTGTTATTCCAGCAATTTTTTGAAGCCTTTTAATTTCATACCTCATTTGTAGCCTTAATTTTAAGTCCAAGTTGCTTAGTGGCTCATCTAGTAGTAATACATCAGGTTCGATTACTAGCGCCCTTGCTAATGCAACTCTTTGTTGCTGTCCACCGCTTAGTTCCTTTGGATATCTCTTCTCGAATCCCTTTAGCATTACTAGGTCTAATGCTTCAGAGACTTTCTTTTTAATTATATCATCTTTTATCCTTCTCATTTTAAGTCCAAATGCCACATTTTCTTCAACCGTCATGTGTGGAAAAAGTGCATAGTTCTGAAAAACGACTCCTATATTTCGTTGGTACGGGGGTTTTCCTGTCTGTGGTTCATTATTAATGAAGATCTCGCCCTTATCAGGCTTAATAAATCCAGCAATTAAGCGAAGGGTAGTCGTTTTCCCACAACCGCTAGGTCCTAAAAGAGTTAAGAATGTACCTTTCTCGATGTCAAACGAGACATTATCTACAGCTATGGTTTTGCCAAATTTTTTGCAAACATTTTCAACCTTTAAGAAACCCATTTTTCTTCTTAAGAAAGTATTTTTAGTAACTGGTATTTAAGTATGAGGCACTTAGTGTTCTGCTTTTATTCACTCACTACGATATTGACTCTTAGCTCGAGATGATGGACCTTTCGTTCTAAGCATAATGTTTATCATTGATAGCTCCATGCGGTGAGTTTTTCAACTTCGATCTTTATTATTGTTCTTCCGGTGTTTGGCAGGATTGGGAAATGCTTCTCGAAGAATGGATATTTTCTGTAAAGAAGCTCCCTTGCTCTCAGAAATTCTGGGGATCCAAAATCTAGGACGGACGCTGTGCCAAAGATTAGCACGCCGCTGTATTGAGGTGTATCGCCGACCTCGCTGTAGTCATCGACCAATACTACTACTTTGTTGTTTCTCGTGATGTTACGTACCTTCTTGGAGTCGAATTTACACTCGAAATAAATATTTCGACCATCTACGACAAAAGCTAAAGGTACGACATGAGGCCAGCGGCCATCAAAAGTTCCAAGACGCATAATCCCCCGGTTACCAATCAGAGACAAAACCTTCTCAACACACATGTTATCAGACAGCATCGCCAAAAATAAACAAACCCACACTATTAAATCTAATTCCACCCAAATGATGCGGTGCCGGCACTGGGTACTGCGGCAAGTACGACATCTACTTCAGGGCGAGGATATGGGAGCATCCCCGATAAGTGCGTCTTCAGCAATATTAGCCCGCCAGGCTTTCCCCTTACCGAAAGTTGTATGTGTAGTCATATACCATACATAGATCCTTTTGGTATTATTCTGTCTGGGCTTGCGCTGTTATTTGTTTTGCCTCTATTTGTTTTATTATTTCGGATAGGTTTTGTTGTAGTAGGTCTTGGCTTGTTGCGGCTATTGCTATGATCACGTCTGGCGTCTTAACAATAGCTATATGGCGTCTGAGTTTTGCATCACTAGTAAGTGTTACCTCGTCCTCGTCGTAAAGTATCTCGTATAGCTCTGTCTTCTGAATCCTTGTGGGCTTCCCCCTATACTTTATCTCCCTTATATCGACTTCTTCGGCCACATACTCGCCCACCTCGATTAGAGTGTTTATATTTGCCTTCTCCATGGCTGTATCACCTGCACGATTACTGAGAAGCTCATGCTTGCGACGGAGACGGCTGAGCCGCCTGTGTTGAATGTCTCAAGTATGAATTGTGCGCCTGATATGGGAAAATCTACTATTGAAAACGATGCAGTAAATAGATTTGTTAAATTGTCTGTGGTATTGATGAATGGGTGGCTTGCCAGAAAAACTACGCTATTATCGCTGGCTTTTCTTACACGGATCAATAGGGTTGTGGATGATGTGGGACTATATTTTACCGCAATGGTAAAGATGTATAATAGTAGTTCTGAGTCAAACTCTATCGTGAATGCTGGAATGGTAAGTGTTAGCGAGGATACGCTTGATCCTTCAACTTTTGCCGTTGGAACCATTCCATAGTCTTTTAATACAATTGACATGCCTGCACACCCTACACTATCAGTATTATTGCCTCAAATTTGTCTCCCGAGAATAGTTTTAGGCTAAAGAATGGGAGCGGCTCATCAAACTCGATTTGCTTATAGGCCGTCGTGCTGTCATTCCGAATCATGAAGTTATCAACGTATATAATTGATGGATTAGTGGACGACGGCGATGGATATACTATTAATCGCTTTAAGAACAGTAGGCTATCCTGCTGGTTCTGGGGCGTAATCGATGAGTAAGTCCCCCTAATCCACATCTCTATCCTTAGGTTTTTGACTGAAGATTTGGAGCTACTGTTTCCTGCCCTATGCTCTCGTTTCCAATCTATTGAGGCGGGAATACTCGGAGGAGAGTAAGTATTCTCAACATACTTAGTAGTCCACGTACTAGATGAATAATCGAAAGTCTGCACGTTGGTGCTGAGTGTAAGTCTAAGCTGTCCTCCATAGGCTGGGTTAGTCGTTATAGCGTAATCGCAGCTCATTCTTACCCTAACTGTCCAATTAATATTGTCCGGCAACTCGGGAATGGTAACGCTTCCCTGATCTACAACTACAAATGTTGTTGAGCTAGTATCGTATTGAGTATCATTCTTGTGGAGTAGTTTTTGGTAGTGGTCAATTCCGTAGCTGATGTATCTGGGCTTTGCTATGTCTCCGAGCTTAAGCACTATGCTCATGCTTCTCCCCACATTACGTATAGACGCTTAAATATGGGCGAGAGATTAGTGGCTGACGGCCTGCTCAAATTTACCTCAATTATTAGCTTCTCATAGCTGATGGGCGTAAAAACATAGTCAAAATCAATGTAGTATGTCCCTGCAGGCAATATTATCTGAAGCATGTTTATGTTGCTCCAGCTCGGTGTTCCAGTTGCTGTAAAATCGCTTAACTTCTTAACGATTTTCTGATATTTTCCTGCACTTACGGTTATTGATGCGGAGTAGTAGTTATTTGCGTCGGTCATGGCCTTAACGGTAATTGTCGCGTCATTCACGGGATAGACATAGATGTTGAAATATGCACACTCCGAGACATTCCAACCCAGCGAGCCAGAGCTAGGATATTGAAGTGTCATTTGGCTTGTTCCAACCGCTTTTAGAGAATAGCGGGAAATAATAGAAATTGTAGAGTTTGAGAGAGAGCCACCCGATATGCTCCATTTATCAGCGTCGCTCTCGGCCAGAATCTTCCTTATGGGAATGTAGGGAACAGTGTAGGGAGAAGAAATATTATTCTTAATCGTCCCATCGCCTCGTTTTAGGTTTACTGAATATGACCCCTCTCTCGCATCGGCCTCAAAGATTATCTTTTGTATCTCCACGTTCTCGCTCTGGGGCATAAATTCCAATGTAAATTTTCCAGAAGTAAATCCACTCGCAAGAACTATTTCGCCATTATCGTTATACGTAATGTTTTCTCCAGAAGAGTAGGGTATAGGCGGAATATAGGCAGTAAGGTATAGCTTAGGTATTAGTTGAGTAGTAAATCGCTTGCTTAGGCTTTCACTCAGAGCCAAGGCATTTCCCACAGCCTCAGCGGTGCTTACTTTCTGGCCGAACCTCGCAGCTACGTCTCCCTCTATTGTCTCGCTTAGATACTCCTCGAATAGCTCTAGTTTTCCTCCGAGCGTTAAAGTGTGTATCTGCTGGCCTGGGTCATATTCAACCTCGACGAGATACATGTTTATGTTGCTTAGGCCCAGGTCTGGTAGGTTAACGGTAACAGTATTGCCTAAATCAAGATTCAGAGACTCATAGTCTTTACTATGCATCTCGACCCTGAGCTGTTTAGCATATTCTTTGTTTCTATTTAGTCTGACTTGTGCTCTCCTCTGGGCCTCCGTGGCATCGGTTAGGAATGGGTCATGAATGACTTCTGGATAGTCTCCATCTCCTTCATAGACATCAGCCAAGACCTCACCATTAGCGCCAATATAGATTATCCTGTTTCTGAACTTCCACTTATCTTCTCTATACTCCGCATTTATGACTTTGCTCGAATCAATGGTTGCGACTGGCGTGTCAGTAGTCTTGGGCTTGTAGTATAGGTATTTGCCCGGCCTCATCCTGAGCCAGTAATTAGTTCCCTTGGCTACATCCTGCATTATTCTGAGGGCTTGATAGTTCTGTATCTCCCAATTAGTGATAAGAGAGGGGCCGTCATCAACATTATTGACATCAACACCACTCTCTAGGCCTGCGAGGTCCCGGATAATCTGCCCTGCAGTTGTGCCAGTAGCGTATGAGCGATAAATTACGTGTCTCTCATACAAAATGAGATTTGAGTAGGCTGTAACGTCGATAGTTTTTGTCTCTCCATACCTCTTACCTACTTCATAGACTATTCCCTCAAAGAATATGTTATTGTCTCGCTTGGCTCTGACCTGCTGACCCACAACTACATCATCATTAAGCAGCATAAACTCTATCTTCTCCAGCTCTCGAGAAGTTAAGCTATGACTAAAACTAAGCAGTTTATTCGTCTTATCTATCCAATTTGCTCCATCATATGCTTCGAGCGTTATGCCCATCTACATTGCCCTCAGTCTTCTGACTAATTCACGGCTAATACTGTCGGCCAAAGTATGAGGGTCTGAGGCAGCTCCCGAAATATTAATACTCAGATTTATGTTCTTAGTTACTGGGCCTGCTTGCCTAAACCATTCTGCTACTGGCCGGGGCAGAACCATCTCGCCCTTATGCAGGTATGCTAGTCCTTCAGGAGTATACCAAGCGCCCCTCTGATACCCACCAGGCCTCTCTGCACCTCCTTGAGTGCCTGTAACCGTAATCTCGTGGTGATAATGATATGTGTGTACGGTCAGGCCATCAATGCTTTTCAATGTGTCTCTAAAATTGTTTATCTGATCTCTGGTCTCAATTAGCTTCTGTCTAAACTCCTCCATAATACCCTTTAGGTTTATGACTGGCTGACCCTGCTCGTCGAAAGTTATGCCTAGTTGTGAAAGAATGTTTTGATATTCTTGCTGAGTTATAACTCCATCGCTTAGTGCATCAGCTAGGGCTATGCTGGTATTCATGAATGCATTAGCAGTATCATCAGCCCCTAACATTGCTAATTGAAGGGCCGTCTGCTGAAGTGTAACTACCTGAGTAGTGAAGCTCAAGGCTTGCTGTATAGCATTTAGTCTTTCTTGGCTGGCCGCCTGCTCCGTAGTTAGTGAGGTAGATTTTTCAAGTTCCTGAAGTTGAAGCTCAAGCTGTTCTCTCTGCTGTCTAATGGCTTCTATCTGCTGTTTTGTTGCGTCTCCAGAGGCTCTAAGCTCATCTTCTTGCTGTCTCAGCTCGTCTATTTGTTCTCTAAGCATGTATATCTGGTCGGCTACTAAGCCCCTCTGCAACTCGACGACCGTATTATAGTAATTGACGCCCGTGGCCGCTACGGTCTGAGCGCCTGCTAACGCCCTGCTCCGAGCCTCAAGACTAGTAAATTCACCATTGAGCTTCTTGGCAAAGTCTAATAATCCCGCCAATGCTGAGGGTATCTTATCTCCCTCTATGCCCATGGTCTTCAGGGCCTCGGTTGCCTGATTAATGCTATCGGTAAGTGGCCCGTAGGCCATGCCATAGTTAAGTATAGCCGATATGCTGTCAAGTAATGTCTGGCGAGCCTCCTCTAGTGCCTGCTTATGCTTCTCCTCCTCTTCCTTAGCTTTTCTGGCCGCTTCCTCCTCGGCCTTGAGAGCCTCGCTTTCTTGCTTCAAGGCATCTATCAGCTGGCGGGCTTGGTCCTCAGTCAATCCATAAGCAGAAGCGAGCGACCTAGCTAGGTCTGCGTTTTCATCATAAGCCAAGTTTAGACCCAATATCTTCTTGGCTAATTCAAGGGCCTTCTCTGCTGGGACATCAAACTTCTTAGCAACATTGACTAACACATCGCCCGTATCCTGTGTAGTCTTTTGAACCTCAAGCATGGATTGGGCTAGGGGCTTAAGAGCCTCTGGAACTTCCTCTCCAAGCATAGTGTATTTCTCTATGATATCCATTAATGCGCTACTCTGAATGGTGCTTAGGCTAAGTGTCCTGCCAGCAATATCTAGAGCCTCTTTCTCCGTTATTTTGCCTACTTCGACCCAAGACATAATTATCTCGGCGGCCTGTTGTTCAGTTATGCGGCCTAGCAATAGTTGAGAGTCAATCCATGACTCAATACTTGATTTAGCGTTTCCTGTTGCAGTAGCTATTATGCCTGTCCAAGCATCAAAGACGTATTGAGCAGTAGGCAAGAATATGTTTCCAAGCATGACCGCAGTGTCTGAGAGCGAGGCCCCAATCCTCTGCATTGCCCTATCAACAGTTGCAGACATCTGGTCAAACTTGCCCGCAGTCGTGCCCATTATTTCGCCATAAGTCTCCATGGCCGTGCCTGTCCTACCTATTTCAGACCGTAACTCCTCGAAGCTCTCAGTCATCTGCATAAGAGTGAATAGTGTCTTAAGCGCCCTGACATCTACACCTGCAAGCCTATTCTGAAGCGTGTTGAAGTCTCCGCCTACTTCCTTGGCGGCCCTGACGACATCAAGAATTATGGCATTAGTGTCTCTCAGGGCCCCATTTGCATCCCTAATCGGAACACCTAGCTTTTGAGCTACCTCATATAGAGAGAGTAAGAACCTGTTTAGATGAGTGCCAGCCTCAAGGGCCGAGCCAATGCCCCTGCGAGAGGCATTAACTAGAGCATCAACCACTCTAGAGGCCTCCTGACCACTTAAGCCGAACTGGGCCATGACTTGAACTAGGTTACTGCTTGCCTGAGCAAAGTCAACACCCTCAATCTTAGCCATCTGTATGGCTGACCCTAGGGCCGTTATGGCATCACGGCCCGATAAACCAGCCTTAATTAAGCTCTCAAGGGCCCTCATTGCATCCCTAGCGCTTACAGCATACTCCTTAGCTGCCGCAGAAGCCATAGTTCTGTATATCTGGCTAAGCATACCTATGTCTTGACCGGCCTCTCGACTCAGAGAAGCAAGCTTAACACTCTCTCGCTCAAGCTCAGCAAAATATTTAATCGACTCCTCGACAAAGTTTTTAATCTGATTTAGTAGGTTGTAGCCAAATATACCACCCATGACTCCTAGTATAGTTCTGCCCACGCTTGCAAAGGTTGATGACAGTCTTGAGCCCTCTTTTTCGCCCTTTTCTCCAAGCTCGCTTAGTTTTTCATTTACATTTCCGATGCTCTTGCTAAGCCTATCCTCAGCCTCGAAAATAGCCCTAAGAGTAAATTCAGTTACAGGCATTACTTGACCGCCTCGAATAAGTTAAAAATCTTAGGCAATCTTTCCACTACATAATCAAATGCAGGCTCAAAGAATGGATGAGGACTAGTCTCGGGATGATACACTCTAGTAGCAAACACTACCTTTCCATCAACTTCGAAACGCAGGGCCCTCCTAATGCGAGGCCTGATTACGTGGGGCCGGGTGCCAAACTCTACAAACCCGCTGTAAGGTGCATCAGCAGACACTATCATTTTAAGCTCATCAACCTTATCGAGTTTAATACTATCTCTGAGCCTGCCAGCCTCAACAGGAACAAGGTCTCTAGCCCTGTATTGCATTAATTCGGCCGCATGAAGCAACCTACTCTCGATGTCAAATTTCTGTAAGATTTTAAGTGCATTCTTGAATTCATCTAAGCCGAATAGCCTCATTTTACTTACTCTGACTAAATATTCTCATAAGCTTATTTCTGCGAGATTCTGTCCTCTTCTTCCACTTCTCATAAGCTGAGGGGGCCATGAGGAAGTAAATGGCCTCGGGCCTGGTCATGCTTAATATCTGCTCAGGCCTCCAGCCATACTTCTCAGCTAACAAATAATACTCGAAGTTCTTGTTTAGCTGGAGGCCCGCTTCAATCCACGAAAATCCACGCCCCAGTAGTGTAGCTCGCTTATAATGTCAATCAGGTATGCTATGACAGGGCCGGGCAATTCCTCAGTATAGCAGTTAAGCTTAGGCTCAACTATGCATCTCTGAAGTAGGTTTTCCCAGACTTTAACAAGCTTCTCAGTCGTGTCTCCCTCGCTTTTTAGAGTCTCATCTCTGAAAGCATACCAGTCAAGCTCCTCTTTAAGGGTCATCCTACGCATCTTAAACTTAACGCCCTCTATCTCTACTTCAGTCTCTCGCCTAAATATCCTTGAGGACGATGCTAGTTCCTTTACTTTGTCTGGTGTTGGAGGCTCGGCCAATTTATCATCAGCCCTAATACGTGGCTATGCTGTCCTTGACCTCAATAGTTATTCTTGATGGAGTCAGGTTTAGTGTCTGCATTAATTCGCCCTCTGCTGGCAACTCTGCCTCAACTGAGGCATAGCAGTCATCGAGAGTTATCTGTATGTAGTCGTCCGTTGCCCTCTGGAACTTTATCACTACATCAAAGGCAGTCTTGTTAAGCATTAGCTCTACAATGCTAGAGTCAACATAGAATAGATCGAGAGAGGCCTCTAAGTCTACCCTGTCCGCAACTGTGCCTCCTACCCAATCACCACTCCTTGGGTATTTGACGTGGTTATTGGTTATGCTTATGTTTCCAGAGACCACGTAAGGATTATCCACACCATTGATAGTTACTGTCTTCTGGCTGGCCTTGAACGGCTCGGTTGTTAGAGGAGTAACATTTGGAAGTGTAGTAATTTTCTCGACTGGAAGTGTAGTAATTTTCTCGACCTGCTTGGCAATCATCTCGACCGAGGCAGTTAGGAATCCATCCTCATCGAAGCTAAGCTCTAAGCTCTCTACTCTACATCCTAAATATCTAAAGCCATGAATAGGAGTGCCTACTCTATGCTCAACCAGAGTAACACTAGGCAACACATAATCATCAGCAATCTCTATTGTATGGGTGTATGGCGGAGAAGTGCCTGTATTTGTTACCTTTCCAAAGGCATATTTTAGGAACTGGCCGGTCTGGACATAATACTCTAAGCTCGGTGCCACGTCTATACCAAAGACCACAGGCCTCTTAAGTCTGGACGAATCCAATGCTGAAATAGTGTCTCCAGCATGCTCTACCCCGCCTGAAAATGTCTGAACTAGGCCTATCCATCTAGAGACATCGCTTGGAGCCTGACCGTATGTTGTCTCTTCTCCATAAGCTTACTAAATTCTTGAAGCTTATACCTCTCTATGCGATTTGCAGTATTTTATCTCTGAGAGTCTTAGCCAACTTCACGGCCTCAGAAGCATTAATTAGCCCCATGCCTATTAAGGTTCCTGCTGTCCAGTAACCTACTCCACGACTCTGGGACTCGCCTGATTATGCTTCTCTTCTTGACCCTCCTGAGCGTTATGTCGCCCGTAAATATCAGGGGTATAGATGTGGCTGTAAGCTCTATGATGCGCCCAGCCGCATAGCCATCCTTAACATCTCTCATGAGTATGGCTGCCAAGGCAGTAACGAGGGGAGTCGAGAAGCTCGTGCCCGGCCACGACTCATCGCCAAGCTCGGGAATGACATAGTTAGTAGGAGCAGCTACATTGGGCTTCCAGCAGCCATCAAGCGTAGGCCCCTGCCACCCCTAACCCAGAGCCGGCCCATGGCATCAGTTGCGCCTACGGTTATGGCTTCTCTGACTGCTGCAGGCCTCAAATACTCATTAGCCTCGACAGTCGCAGCTGTGTAAAAAATTTTGCGAATGTTTAATTAATGAGAAGCTTCTGTGGATTATTGCGTGGTCTTGAGTAGGCACGGCGTTGATGCCTTGAGATATTCTGAATTTTATGGAGGTAAGGTTGAGCTATCCATTAAGGTACCCATCAGGGGCTTGGAGGATTTTTCAGTCTGGTACACGCCTGGCGTCGCAGAAGTATGCAGAGCAATAATGCAGAACAAAGACGCGTCATTCAAACTCACCAATAGGTGGAATACAATCTTGATAGCGACTGACGGCAGTAGGGTGTTGGGATTGGGAGACATAGGCCCTGAGGCCTCACTACCAGTGATGGAGGGCAAATCCCTGATCTTTAAGTATCTAGGGGGCGTAGATGCGATCCCGCTTCCGGTGAGATCCTCCACACCCGACGAGCTCATCTCAGTCATAAAGGCACTAGAGCCCGCAGTCGGAGGAGTAAACTTAGAGGACATAAGCTCGCCTGACTGTTTCTACGTGCAGGAGAGGCTCTCAGAATTGATGGAGGTTCCTGTCTGGCACGATGATCAGCTGGGCACCGCATCGGTCGTCCTCGCCGCCCTGATAAACGCACTAAAAATAGTTGGAAAACACGTAAGCGATGTTAGGATTGTTTTCCTCGGCGCTGGCGCCTCAAACATAGCCACTGCGAACCTCCTCATCAAGTATGGCTTCGATCCCGGCAAGATGATACTCATAGACAGCAGAGGGACCCTCCACGCGGACCGAAGCGACATAGACGTGATGATGACCAGGCATCGATGGAAATACGAGTTAGCCCTAAAGACCAATAGGGACAGGATCGATGGTGGATTGACAGAGGCGTTGGAAGGCGCTGACGTCTTGATTGCGGCCTCCAGACCCGGCCCAGGAATAATAACTAAGGAGCAGATAGCACTGATGAGTAGTAGTCCAGTAGTGTTTTCGTTGGCTAATCCAGTGCCAGAGATATGGCCATGGGAGGCCAAGGATGCGGGAGCAGCCGTAGTGGCCACCGGCAGACCAGATTTTCCAAACCAAGTCAATAATAGCCTAGCATTTCCCGCAGTCTTCAGAGGAGCACTGGACGTCAGAGCCTCCAGAATCACTCCAGAATCAATGATAGCCGCGGCTAACGAGCTCGCTAAGTGCGCGGAGGAGAGAGGCCTAAGTAACGACTACATAGTGCCTACAATGGAGGAGTGGGAGATATATCCACGCGTGGCCGCCGCAGTCGCAGAATCAATCTCTAGACAGGGGAATGCACGAACGCCCCTAAAGTACGAAGAAGAGCTCGAGCAGGCAACCAAGATAATTACACGCTCCAGAAAAATCCACAAACTACTAATGGACAACGAGATCATTCAGCCCCCGCCGCCGTAGCATCAAAAAGGCAAAATCTTTAAGAGGATGAGCATATAATTCAAGCAAAATAGGGAAAGCTCCGGTAGTATAGCCCGGTCAAGTATGCGGGCCTCTCGAGCCCGAGACCCGGGTTCAAATCCCGGCCGGAGCACTATTACCGCTCAGTATAAATGGTATGCAACTATCAGCTGTAAAACCAATTGGCAAGATAGGATGAAGGGGTCGAGAAAATAAACCAAGCGATCCACCAAACAGCTCAACTTTAAGCAAACAATCCCCCAACTGTCTTCACTCTCAATTACTAGGTATTACGTTTAGGTTTTTGGTGGGAGAAACCCGTTTTCTATGTATTTTTTAAGACCTTATTAAGCTAAAGCTAACAGAGCCCCTTATTAAGTCTCGAAATATTTATATACCGATAATCATATAATTTTATGGTGAATTAATGAATAATTATTCAACTATTTCAATACCTAAAAGGGTTAAGCAGGTGCTGGAGAAGGATAAGGGAGATAGGGACTGGGGGGAGTATCTGCTCAACCTGCATGAGGATGCGAAGGCCGAGAAAAGGGCGAGGGCGTTCAAAAAACTCCGTGAGCTGCTTTCAGAAGACGACCTTGAGAGAATCCTTGAAGAATCCCGGCTGTTTAGGAGAGGTTTTGCTCTCAGATGAGTCTAGTGGACACGAGCGTGCTTGTGGACTGGCTGCTTGACACTCTCCACGGCTAAAGCCGGGAGATTCTTGCTTCTAAGGTCTTCATCGATTGGTTGTTCATCGCCCTTCTAGGCTCCCACCTCATCCCATTCCACCTTAGAAGCAAGGGGTGTGCCATCACCCCGTTAACGCTACCTCTATGGAGGTAGCCTATATTTAGAATCCCCACAGCGTCCCTATTCGCCTCCAATCCGCAAGAGAGGCATTTGAAGAGTCTTCCTCTCGTCATTATGTCCTCAGAGTGGCAGAGTGGGCATCTGCTCGACGTCTTGTACTCGCTTTTTTCCTCCACTTCTATGCCGTATTCTTCGGCTTTCTCCTCGAACCTCCTGACTATGTAGTTGAAGCTCCAGAAGTTGTTGATTATGGCGTTTGCTTTACCGTTACGACTTTTGTTTCTCACGCCTCTCAATCTTCCGAGAATTATCTTTGAAATGCCGAGCTTATGGGCATCTTCAACTATGGCCTTTATCATGGCGTTTACCGCGTGCTTAAACCTTCTTTGACGGATTCTATAGAGCTTCCTAAGCCTCCTTGACTTTTTAACTCTGTTCACTCTAGCCAACCTGCTCTGCTCTTTGGCTATCTTTCCCGTCCAGTACCACCAGTCCGATAGAACTGCCCTACCCGAGAAGGCTACGGGCTGTCTTAAGCCCTCAAACCACATCGTGGCAAGGTTTATGACGCCAAGGTCTATGTAGAGGGGCTTGTTGCCTCCTTTAGGCGGAGGCCTCTCGACCTC
>Ga0080004_1116249_pt1 | contig 23134 bp, 15 predicted proteins | sample WasSprMetagenome_FD_69207 | JGI IMG/M metagenome (GOLD analysis project Ga0080004, IMG submission 69207) | Sulfidic aquatic microbial communities from Washburn Spring, Yellowstone National Park, USA - WS (SPADES assembly) (version 2) | ecosystem: Environmental > Aquatic > Thermal springs > Hot...
AAACGGTCGCATCGTTATTGGTCAAAACCCAGAAGGAGTTGTTGACCATCAAGTGAGCGTTTTGGCTGCCAACCTTGACGGGAGCGATTTTTGGCTCATCGCTTTCTCCTACGCTTGCCATCCCGAGGCGAGGATGCGGAAGTTTTTGAAAAAGTGCCTAAACCTTGCTACGAAAAGCGTTGAGTCGGATGGTGAGGCAATTCTTCTACCCATTTTCGCTGAAAAGCGATACGAACATGTGACAGGTCAACTTTGTTGGGTTTTCGGGTTCGCTGAACTTCAGAAGTTAAGTGAAGCGATTTGGACGCTAAAACTTTCCTTCGGAGAATGGGTTGCTGTCCGTCTCAGGTTCCCTCAAAAAGCGTGGTCGACTTACTTAGCCATTGAGCCCGAACATGTCCTGCCTAACCTGTTTCGGATAACTCTTGTCATCGTTGGCTACGCTTTGTTTCTTTGGGTGCTTCGCTATGTCTTTCAGCGTTGGTATTGACGGCTCATCAATGTGCTTACGACCGAACGAAGAGACCTAATTGCCCAATTGATGTCGCCCACAAAGTTATGGTCACCCTTGCCCTCGCCGAACTCTCTTATCGTGAAAGCAAGATGAAACTCCTCGACCCAGAAACGCAACGGGTTGTCGCGTGAACCAGTGTGCGTCATACTTTTGGCACAGGGTGATGCTGATGGTAGTTCGTGAGACTAACTTGCAAGGCGAGGGCGTTCGGTTGGTGAAGCGCGGGAAAGTTCGAGACATTTACACCGTTGATGGGCAATTGCTGATTGTCGCCACAGACCGAATAAGCGCTTTTGATGTCGTCCTACCCACCCCCATCCCGGACAAAGGTCGCATCCTCAACCGAATGTCGGTCTTTTGGTTTGAGCGAACCCGCCACATCGTCCCTAACCACTTGCTCGCTTGGCAAATTGAAGACTTGCCTGAGCCATTGAAACCTTACGCCGACCTGCTCCGCGACCGTTTCATGTTGGTTCGAAAAGCCCAAGTTGTTCCAATTGAATGCGTCGTGCGTGGCTACCTTTACGGCTCCGCGTGGAAGGACTATCAAGCAACGGGGGAAGTTTGCGGGATTAAACTGCCACCGGGAATGAAATTGGCAGAAAAGTTGCCTGAACCCATTTTCACACCTGCAACTAAAGCGCAAGTCGGGCACGACGAAAACATCTCGTTCCAACGAGTAGTTGAAATCGTTGGCAAGGAACTGGCGGAGCGATTGAGGGATTTGAGCATTCAACTTTACCTGTTTGCGGCAAACCACGCTGAACAAAGAGGCTTAATTTTAGCGGACACGAAGTTTGAGTTCGGTATCACGGAAGACGGCGAATTGATTCTGATTGACGAAGTGCTGACGCCCGATAGTTCCCGTTTCTGGGACGCATCAACTTACGAACCCGGCAAGCCGCAAGAGAACTTTGACAAACAATTCGTCCGCGACTATCTTGAAAGCCTGAACTGGAACAAAGAGCCGCCGGCGCCAGAACTCCCCCCTGAGGTCGTTGAGAAAACAAGGCAACGCTACCTTGAAGCTTACCGAAGGATTACGGGCGAAGAGTTGTGATTTAGTGAAGCGAGGGAATTGTTTGCTCAGTTTGATGACACTCTAAATTGGCGAACAGAGGTGATTTTGCGTTGAGGGTGGGTTTGTGTTTTAAGGCTGCAACATTGGCGGGCGTGGTTTTTGCGTTAGCGTTCTCACCTGCCCCACCTCGTGGCATTGTCTTCCCCAATGACCCAGAGGCGGTCATTGACCTCAAGCGTGACTTGGGCGCGAAAGGCGATGGCATCCACGACGACACTGAGGCTCTCCAGCGCGGAATTCACCTGAGTTGTGGAAGAGGGACGAACAGAACCAAAGTGCTCTACATCCCCAACGGCGTCTATCGGGTCACAAAGACCCTCATTGTCAACTCACCGGAAGACAGAGCGGGCATTGGACCTTGGATTTACGGTCAATCGCGTGACGGTGTGATCATCAAACTTGATGATGGGGTCAATGTTGGGGCGGTTTTGCAAACACATCCCCGCGACGAGAACCCGGGCTCCGCTGACTGGTTCATGCGCACCATCTACAACTTGACAATTGATGTCGGAAACAACCCCAACACCGATGGGATTCGCTTCTTCTCCAACAACACCGGCATTCTCAAAAATGTTCGGGTGAGAGGACGAGGCAGAATCGGCATCAACTCGTTCATGCAACTCAATGGACCAAACCTGATCCAAGATGTCATCGTTGAAGGCTTTGAGGTCGGCATAAGGAGCGAATGGATGTGGGGTCAAACTTTGTCCCGAGTGACGATACGAAACTGCAGGCGAGTCGGCTTGGAAGTTGAAGGCAACGCTGTCGCCGTTGAAAATTTGGTCGTTGAGAACACGCCATTGGCAGTTCACATCAAACTCCCCAAAGACTGGTTCTGGTGGGCTGGGGTTGTGGCAATTGTCGGTGGTCGGTTCGTCAATGGTGACCCTAACGGTCCGGCAATTTTGAACGAGGGTGTCCTTTACGCCCGCGATATAACCGTCAGCGGGTTCAAGATGGCGATAAGGAGCAAAACCCCCGGCGGTGATGTCGTTGGACCGAAGGTTTTTGAGTATGTCTCGCACGAGGTGAAGCGTCTCTTTGACGAAGCACCACCGAGAGCAATTAAACTCCCGATCAAGCGAGAGCCAACAGTGCCTTGGGAAAACAACCCGCAAAATTGGGTTTGCGTCAACGACTTCGGCGCAATTCCCGGCGACAACAAAGACGACACGGAAGCAATTCAGAAAGCCATTGATTTCGCTGCCTCCCAAAGGAAGATCGTCGTTTACCTGCGGGGCATAGGCGGACCTGACCCGAACTGGTATACGCTCAACGGGGAAGTCCGCGTTCACGGCACCGTGAGGCACATCATCGGCTTGGGTTTCGGTCGGATTATTGCGGGTGAAAACGGCAAATTCATCGTTGATGACCAAAGTGCACCTGTCGTCAAATTCGAGAACATTCAGGCATTTGGCGGTCGCCCACCGGTGGTGGAAAATCGGTCAAAGAACCGAACCGTCGTGCTTGAAAACTGCGACTTGAAAGTGCTTGGGACAGGGAAGGGAGACATCTTCGTGACCAATTGCCCGTCCCATGTTGAAATTCGCAGCAAAGGGCAAAGCCTTTGGGCAAGGCAACTGAACCCCGAAGGCGACAGCGATGTCGGCTTGGTCATCAACTCTGGAGGCAACCTGTGGATTTTGGGCATGAAAAGTGAAGGGAGAGGCATCCGAATCAGAACGGAAAACGGTGGTCGCACCGAGGTTTTCGGCGTTTTCATGTATGGCTTTGGGACACCGCCAGAAGACAATCGCCCGCTTTTTGACATTGACAACGCCCAAATGTGCGTGATGGGCATTCGGGAAATCGCTTTCAACGCACCGACATACAATGTCAAGGTCCGCGAACGGCGGGGCAATGAAACTCGAGAGTTCAGGCTCAAACCCGGCGAACACGGCTGGATTGGTTGGGCACTTTACAGCGGGTGGTGAACTTCCCTAAAACGGCTTCGTCAAACTTTGACGAAAACGACGATTGCTGAAGGTGAGTAAGAAGATGCGGCGAAAAGGAAAGGCGAAGGCAATTTTACTCGCGGTCACAGTTGCCCTTGTTGTTGCGACCTGCCTGCTCTCACCCCAAAGCAAAACTTCGCCTTCCGAACCCGCTCTTTCCTACCCCATCGTCTCGACGGGACAGATAGAGTGTTTTGACGACGAAGGGAGAATAATTCCGCCACCGAAACCCGGTGAACCTTTTTACGGTCAAGACGCTCAAATTCCCCAACGCTCTCCAGCCTACCGTGACAATGGAGACGGCACCGTGACCGATTTGAACACTGGTTTGATGTGGACTCGCGATTCCGGTCCCAAAAAGACTTACCGAGAGGCTGTGGAAGGTGCATCCAAGTGCCGAGTCGGCGGCTACACCGATTGGCGTCTCCCAACCATCAAAGAACTTTATTCGCTTGCACTTTTCAGTGGCATTGACCCCCGCCCAGATAGCAAGTCCCCCGCAGGGGCTCGTCCATTCATCGACACGAGGTATTTCGTCTTCCGCTACGGGGATGTGGAAAAGGGAGAGCGAGTCATTGACGCCCAATTTGTGAGTGCAACTCTCTACACTGGGCGGACGATAGACGGAGCGCTGATGGTTTTCGGCTTCAATTTCGCTGATGGAAGGCTCAAAGCCTACCCGACATCAAGGATGAAGTTCTACGCGCTCTATGTTCGCGGAAACCCGAACTACGGCAAAAACAAGTTTCACGATAACGGAGACGGGACAATCACTGACTACGCCACCGGTCTGATGTGGATGAAATACGACAGCGGACACTTGAAAGCCGGTCCACGCGGTGATGGGAGAATGACTTGGCGAGAAGCACTGGAATGGGCGGCAAACTTGACTTACGCTGGCTACTCCGATTGGAGACTTCCGACCGCCAAGGAACTGCAAAGCATCGTAGACTACTCGCGAAGCCCAGATGTCACCCAGTCCCCAGCCATTGACCCCGTCTTTGAGGTCACGACAATCGTTAACGAGCGCGGGGAGAAAGACTTCCCTTACTACTGGACAAGCACGAGTTTCAGCCGAGGACAAGAGGCAGTTTACATCGCTTTCGGTCGTGGGTTAGGTTGGGTTTTCAATCCGCGTTTAGGGCAACGGGTTTTAGTGGACATCCACGGTGCTGGATGCCAAAGGAGTGACCCAAAGAAAGGCGACCCGAGACAATACCCTTACGGGCGAGGACCGCAGGGCGATGTCGTTCGGATTTACAATTTTGCTCGCTGCGTGCGCAACATCTATCCCGAACCACGAAGCGAAAGAAGTCAAGGTTTCCTTTTGCCCATCGTCGCGTGGTTGCACTGAAAGCGATTTGCCAATACGAACGCCAATTTTTCGGCTGAATTCTTCAGCCGATGCAAAAACAAGTTAGGAGAGGTGATGAGGGATGGTGACAAGGAGGGAGTTTTTGAGGCAATCAGGGGTGATGGCAATGGGTGCTTTGGGCGCCGGGGTGAGCGAAGGGCAAGGGACAAGTGGCAGAAATCGTCCGCCGAGCGTTTTGATTTTCTTCACCGACCAGCAACGATGGGACACCGTTGGCGTCTATGGTAGCCCAATGAACTTGACGCCCAACCTTGACGCTTTGGCTCGCAAAGGGACTCTTTTCCAAGTCGCCATCACAAATCAGCCACTTTGCGCTCCAGCCCGTGCTTGTCTCTGGACGGGCATGTATCCGACCAAACACGGAGTTTGGCGCAACGGAATCGGGCTGTCGCCCGAAATTCCGACCATCGCCCATCATTTCAAAAAAGCGGGCTACATTGTTGGCTACATCGGCAAGTGGCATCTTTCGCCCGGCAAATTAGGTGCTGGCTCTGTCCCGCCAGAATATCGTGGCGGATTCGTTGACTTTTGGGAGGCAGCGAATCTTTTGGAGTTCACATCGCACCCATACGAGGGCTCAATTTACGATGCCGATGGCAAAGAGATTCGGTTCTCCAACATTTACCGCACTGACTTCCTGACCCAGCGGGCAATCCGATTTTTGAAGGAAGTCGGCGACAAACCGTTTTTGCTCGTCGTCTCCTACCTTGAACCGCACCAACAAAATGATTGGAACAGGTTCGTTGCGCCGGAAGGTTACGCTGCCAAGTTCGCCAACCCCTTCGTCCCGCACGATTTGCGACCTTTCCCCGGCGACTGGCAAAAGGAGTTGCCCGATTACTACGGCTGTGTCGCTCGGCTTGACGAAAATTTGGGCGAGATTTTGAAGGCGCTTGCGGAACTGGGAAGGTTAGACGACACCATCATCGTTTTCACCACCGACCACGGCTGCCACTTTAGGACCCGCAATGCCGAATACAAACGAAGCGCCCACGAAGGTTCCGTCCGAATCCCGTTGGTCATTGCTGGTCCCGGTTTCAACCGTTCAATGGTCGTTCCCGAAGTTGTCAGTCTCGTGGATGTGGCACCGACTCTGCTTGAGGCAGTGGGTTTGCCTATCCCGAAAGAGATGCAGGGCAAAAGTTTGCTCCCTTTGGTTGAGCGCAAAGTTGAGGGATGGCGAAACGAAGTCTTCATCCAAATCAGCGAATCAATGGTTGGACGGGCATTGAGGACTGAGCGATGGAAATATTGCGTCGTTGCCCCGGACAAGGAAGGTTCTCGTGACCCTTCAAGCGACAGGTATGTTGAGTGGCAACTCTACGACCTTTATGCCGACCCGTTTGAACTTGTGAACTTGGCGGGGCGCAGGGAATACCGAGAAATTGCCGCTCAGTTGCGTGAAAGGCTTAAAACTCTCATGGTTGATGCGGGCGAACCTGAACCAAAAATTGAGCCAGCAAGGATTTACCCGTGATGGCGTTTCTGGATGGTTGAAACCGTGACAGTTAGCAGAAAACTGTTCCAAAATCAAATTCGCAGGGCTGTCAGAAGGGCAAAAACATGGAGGTGACAAAAGTGGTTCAAACGGTGAAGATGATAGTTGACGAACCTTCAGTTACCCGATACCAAGGTGAAGACATTCTGGATACTGTCGTGCTGGGTGATGCCTTGCAGGTATTACCTAAGTTTCCGGGCGGCATAGCGGACATGGTTTTCCTTGACCCACCCTATTTTTTACAATTACCGCAGAAGCGTCTCGTTCGGTGGAAAGTAAAAACACTTGTAGAAGGCGTGGATGAAGATTGGGATAAGTTTGCAAGCTTTAGTGAATATGATGAGTTCATCGCGAAAATCTTGCAGGAAATACAACGGCTTATGAAATCAACTGCTACTTTGTGGGTCATAGGCACTTACCATAACATCCATCGCATCGGGAAGATAATGCAAGACTTAGGATTTTGGATTTTGAACGATGTTATTTGGGTAAAGACAAACGCTATGCCCAATTGGCTGAATGTTCGCTTCACCAACGCGACTGAGACACTAATATGGGCAGTTAAGGACAAATCAGTAAAAGGTTATACATTCCATGCGGAGAGGGCTCGCCAATTTTCACCCTCCCGCTTTAAATTAGCCGTCAATGTGTGGGAACTCCCAATTTGCACGGGTGAAGAACGCTTGAAAGATGACAAAGGGCGAAAATTGCACCCAACACAGAAACCAGAAGCACTTTTGGAGAGAGTTATTTTAGTTTCCACGAATGAAGGTGATGTTATTCTTGATCCGATGTGTGGCACAGGCACAACAGGCGTCGTTGCGATGCGTCACCGTCGTCATTTCATTATGGTAGAAAAAGAAAGGAAATATGTGGAAGCTTGCGTCCAACGATTGCAAAAAGAGCAACAGCAATTTCGGATTTGGTGAGGTGAAGGAAGTGAATTATGAAAAGTTCACGACAATTCTTAACCATCACATCTTCCAATCGGAGCGTGAAGACTTATTGCGCACGATGGCAAATTATCCTGAACGCTTTATCGGGCTTTTCCGACCTTCAAAACCTAAAGGCAAAATCTTCCAACACTTCTTGCAGGCAAGAGAAATTAAATTTGGTGATGCGATGGAGGAAATTATTGCCAAGTGGTTAGAACACTATGGCTACCGACGCTTGGACAGCCGCATTCAAATTAATGATGAAACGATGAAGTGTGACCATTATGTCCTAAGCCCTGATGGCTCTTTTGCGGTATTGGTTGAACAAAAAGTGAGGGATGACCACGACTCATCCAAAGCCCGTGGACAATGGCGGGAGAACTTTGCCCCTAAAGTGCGTGCCCTTCACCGAAAGCACGGAGAAAATCTTATCGCTGTAACCTACTTCATTGACCCGACCTTCCGTAAAAACCTTAAACTCTACTCTCAAGAAGCTGAACAACTGAAAAGCGAGTTGAATTTACCCAAAATTTACATCTGGTATGGTCGGGAACTTTTTGAGAATTTGCCTTTCGCTGACCCAAAAGATTGGGACGCCATGATTGAATGGCTACAAGAGTGGCGAAGGCATCTGCCAGATTTGCCCGAAGTCAACTGGGAAACTGAGGAAGCAATTGCCGAATTACAAGATATTGCCCGTCGCAGCCCATCTCTTTGGGAAAAATTAGCGATGCAAGAGCTACTTTGGACAGAGGGCTACTTGAGTGTCCTATTCCCAACTGGGAAAGGTTTGCTCGCCGTTCTAAAAGCACTTGAGGAGCAAGGTGGTAAGAGGTATCAAAAAGCGGCTAACGCTTTGCGAAATCGTTTGCGATGAAACCATAAATTAACAAGTGTGCGATAGACTGGTGCTTACTGAGAAATATAGGAAGCGGGCGAACCTGAACCAAAAATTGAGCCAGCAAGGATTTACCCGTGACGACTAAGGTGAGCGTCAATGAAGCGGCGTGAGTTCGTGAAGGGTTTGGTGGGCGTAGCGATGTTCTGTGAAATCGCTGAATGGAGTGATGCTGCAATGCAACTTCCAGAGCGCCCCAACTTCCTTTGGATCACATGCGAGGACATGAGCCCAACCCTTGGCTGTTTTGGCGACCCTTACGCCGTTACCCCGAACCTTGACAGGTTGGCAGTGGAAGGCGTTAGGTTCATCAATGTCTTCACCCACTCACCAGTTTGTGCGCCGTCTCGTTCTGGCGTCATAACGGGCATGTATCCGACCACGATTGGAACGCACAACATGCGCTGTCAAGCGGTTCCACCGCCGTTCGTCCGATGCTTCACCGAATACTTGCGTGCTGCAGGCTACTATTGCACCAACAACGCAAAAACCGACTACAACTTCGTTCACGACCCGAAAATTTCAACGGCGAGCGCTGCTGCAGCACCGTTGACAGCGTGGGACGAAAGTAGTCCCAAGGCTCATTGGCGCAATCGCCCCGACCCAAATCAACCTTTCTTCGCCGTGTTCAACATTGAAGTGACGCACGAGAGCCGAATCCGAAGCCAAGAGGAGGGATTGTTGAGGCAATTGGCGAAACTGACCGACAAGGAGCGTCACGATCCCGAAAAAGCACCAGTTCCACCCTACTTCCCTGACACTCCCGTCGTTCGCCGAGACATTGCCCGCCACTACGACACGGTGACTTTGATGGACAAACGAGTGGGAGAAATTTTGCGTGAACTGGAAGAGGACGGTTTGGCTGAGAACACGATTGTTTGGTTTTGGTCCGATCACGGCGTCGGGTTGCCACGAGCGAAGCGATGGGTTTACGATTCTGGCATCCGAGTCCCGCTCATCATTCGCATCCCAGAAAAGTTTCGCCAATGGGCATGTCCCGATGACCCAGAGCGGGTCAAGCCGGGGAGCGTGATTGATGACTTGATTGCTTTCGTTGACTTTGCCCCGACCATGCTTTCTCTCGCAGGCATCCCAATTCCGAAGCACATGCAAGGGCGAGCCTTTCTCGGTCCGCAAAAGTCGCCGCCACGCCAATTCGTTTACGCTGCCCGTGACCGCATGGATGAGACCTACGACATCATCAGGGCTGTCCGAGACAAGCGGTTCAAATACATCCGCAACTTCGCTCCCCACTTGCCCTATGCTCAGGAGATTGAGTATGCCGAGGAAACACCGACGCTTCAAGAGTGGAGGCGACTCAACGCAGAAGGGAAACTGAACGATGTGCAGCGTTTCTTTTTCTCGCCGACAAAGCCCGTTGAGGAACTTTACGACACACAAACTGACCCCCACGAGACACGCAACCTTGCTAACGACCTGCAGTATCAGCCGATCTTGGAGAAGATGCGAGCGGAACTTTTCTGCTGGATGAAGGAGACGGGAGATGTCGGGCTCATACCAGAACCCGAACTTGCAGAAATGATGCGCCCGAACGGTAAGTGGCAAAAGACGGCAAAACCGCACCTGATTGTTTTGGAGCAGACCGAAAGTAACGCCACCGTTGAACTGAGATGCCTGAGGGAAGGAGCATCTATCGCCTACAGAATTGACGCTGATGGCAAGCAAGGGCGATGGCAACTTTACACGAAACCCGTAACGGTTCACAAAGGCGAAACCTTAATCGCTAAGGCATGCAGGCTCGGTTGCCTCGACAGTGACGAAGTTGCTTGGCGCTTGGGCGAACAGTTGCCGACAACCGAAACGCCAGAACCTATCCCAGACTGGCGGGCTGAGATTGACCGAAGCGGTGTTTTGGAGCGACTGCTGGCAATTAAGCAGTTGGACGGTCAAGGCAAAGCGGCATTGAGCGCTTACGAAAAAGCGTTGAAAGACGAAAGCCCCGCAGTCCGCTATTGGGCGATTGTTGGAATTCACCACGCTGTTGAAGACCACACCGAACGGGAAAAGTGGCGGGAGGTTTTGCTTGAGGCGCTGAATGATCCATCGCCGACTGTCAGAGTCGCAGCAGCCCATGCTTTGTGCGATTGGGGCGAACTTGAAAAAGGGTTAACTGTGCTGGCTGAACTTTTGCGCCATCAGAACGAATTTGTCCGACTTTACGCCATCAACGCACTTAGGCACTTGGGCGAGAAAGCGAGACCTGTTTTGCCAGCAATCAAAAAGGCATTGAGTGACCCATCAGGCTATGTCCAACGAGTTGCCAGAACAATCCTGAAACGGTTAGGTGAGCAAGGTTAGGAGGTGAATCTCTATGACCGCCTTAGGTAGGTTAACCAAATTGGGCGCAATATGCGCTGTCACAATAGTTTCGGTTTTGGTTGCGCCTATTAGAAGCCTGTTAACAGAAGCCAAGCAGGAAAGCAGTATGTCACGCCTGAAAGTTCAAGGAGGTGTTTTGACTGACGAACGAGGCAAGCCTGTGGGTTTGTTTGGTGTGAACTTGTTTGAAAGCCATTTGGGCTGGGCAATTGAGCAAGATCTCGTTGAGATGGAGCGGAACTTAAAAGCAATTGCCGCTTGCGGCTTTAATGCCATCAGAGTGCCGTTGAACATGTCTTACATTGAGCCTGCACCCGATGTTTTTCCCGATAACCCAAGATACGAAGAAGTCATGAAGCAACATCGGCTCAAACCGACTTTCCCACAGTTTCTTGATGCACTTGTCCGCACTGCCGGTGAGTTAGGGCTTTATGTCGTTTTGGAGTTCCACGAACTTCCCGCTGACCCTTGGCGCTACTTTGCTGGCGGAAACGAGCAATTACGGAAAACTGGCAAACACGGCGGTGCTATCTCGTGGATGGCAAAATTGGTTCAGCGTCCTGACGGCACCATCGAACGAGTTGAACTTGACTGGGAAAAAGCCTTCGAGCATGTTCCAAGAGCGTTGGCTTGGTTGGCAAAGCGATACAAAAGCAACACGACCATCGCCGCAATTGAAGTGCCCTGGAACGAACCTGTCGGAAATTTGGCTGACGATGAAAACGCTTATTTCCGACTCGTCCAAGCATGTGCGAGAGCGGTTAAAAGGGTTGACCCACAAAGGCTCGTCTTCATGGATGTCCAAGATTGGGGAGCGGGTGTGAATTTCCTGCCACCTTCTTCGTGTTGGCGAGTTCCCGACGAAGTTGACGCTTTGTTCCCGCACTACTACTTTGGGATGCACTGCCCCAACATGCCTTATGAGGTTGCATTGCAAATCGCTCCCGCCCACTGGGTCAGTTGGTTTTTGGCGTGGGGTAAGCCCGTTTTGGTCGGAGAATATGGCACAGCGGGGCTTTCATGGCAAAGTTGGCTAAAGCGTAACGAGGGAGTTTTGATGCGGCGTTACCAGCTTTTTAGCGAGCAGCCAAATCGTGATGCCTTCCGTCGTGATGTGGTTCGGGCTTGTCTTGAGCAGTGGCTAAAAATGGGTGTTCAGGGAGTTTTCTACTGGGCGTGGTGGTGCGGAATCCCGGGACAGGAAATTGGGCAGCGAACTTACTCGCTAACCCACGGGCTTGAAGTGCTGAAAGAGTTTGCGCCGAAATTTAAGGAACCGATAGTCACGGCTGCTAAAGCGAAGGTAGCAGTTGTTTGCGATAAAGGAAGGAGAGCCCAATACGGTGAGTTGAAAGACCTTGCGTTAGTTGCCCAAATTTTGGTGGCTGAAAATGCAATGCCCTACCATGTCCTTTTCGGCGAGGCAATTTTGGCTGAAGGGCGATGGCAGTCCCAGTTGCGGCGGTATGGGAAAGTCATCGTTTTGGCGGACGGATTGCCAGAAGAAGTTTTGACCAAAGTCCGCTCAACCGTTCAACCAAACCGACTCGCTATCGTCCGACAAGATGAGCCAAAGTGGCAAGAACGGTTAAAGCAGTTTTTACGGGAACGGCGAAGTTAAACTTTGGTGCAGATTGAGTCAGGAGGTGGCTGTTGTGAACATTGTCGTCGTGATTTTGGACACGCTGCGGAAGGACCATTTGAGTTGTTACGGCAATGATTGGATTCAAACGCCGAACCTTGACGCATTTGCCCGTGAGAGCCTAAGGTTCACACGAGCCTACCCAGAATCACTTCCCACCATCCCCGTTCGTCGGGCAATTCACACTGGCAAGCGAACTTTCCCGTTCCGAAATTGGGTTCCGCAAAAGGGCGACACGGTGCGAATTTACGGCTGGCAACGAATCCCTGAAGAGCAAGTGACTTTGGCGGAAATCTTGAAGCAGCACGGATACACCACTGCCTTCGTGACCGACACCTACCACCAATTTAAGCCGTCGATGAACTTCCATCGTGGCTTTGATGTCTGGCGATGGGTTCGTGGGCAGGAGAGCGACCGTTACCAACCGATTTCAAAGTGCGACGAGAGCAAATTGAAGCGCTATTTGCCAGAGCGATACAAGGGGACGGGCGTTGAGCAGATGCTTCGGCAATATTTCGCCAACACCGCTGACCGACGCAATGAAGAGGACTGGTTTGCCCCGAAAGTTTTTAGGGAGGCTATAGTTCTGCTTGAGGACCTTCAGCGCCAACAACCCTTTTTGCTCGTTGTTGACAGTTTTGACCCGCACGAACCTTGGGACCCGCCGCCCCAATATGTCGCCCTTTACGATAACCCAGACCACGACGATGCAGACATCATCACGCCCCTTTACGGCAAATGCGACTGGATGACGGAACGGCAACTGAAGCGGATGCGAGCCAATTACGCAGGTGAGGTCACTTTGGTGGACAAGTGGTTTGGGCATTTCATCAACAAACTCGCTGACCTTAACTTGCTTGACAAATCGTTGGTCATCGTCCTGTCCGATCATGGGCATTCCTTGGGCGAACATGGAGTCACTGGCAAAATCCCTTGGGCGCTTTACCCTGAACTAATTGACATCCCGTTTTTCATCCGCCATCCCGAAGGCAAAGGGGCGGGACAAACGAGCGATTACTTCGCATCAACCCACGATGTCGCACCGACGGTTTTGGGAGTTTTAGGGATTGAACCGCCACAGCCGATGGATGGCGTTGACTTGTCAGTTTTGCTTGAAGGCAAGCAACCGCCGAAAAGAGACCATATAAGCACCGCCTTCAACAACTTCGTTTGGGTTCGCAATGAACGGTATGCGCTGATTTGCCGAAACGACGGAGCTGAACCGAAACTTTACGACCTTCAGATTGACCCGAAGCAGGATAAGAACATCGCAACTCAGCACCCAGAAATCGTGAAGCAATTGTTTGAACTCGTCGTCAAAGATGCTGGCGGTGAACCTTTACCGACTTACGATTTGCGCCGACCAGTGGAAGATTGGTATCGGCACTGAAGGGTGCTCCAATTCGTTTCCCGCTTATCGTCATTGACACCTGCGAAAGTGGTGCTTCAAGATTTTGGGGCGGGTGATGGTGCATGGTGCAGGGAAGTGCTGCCCGACCGATGCAAATGTGCCCGAAATGTAGTCAAAACAACACCTTGACTGCCCGCAGTTGCATCCACTGCGGTTCCCCATTACCGTCCATCCCACTCCTTGCCAAAAACACTGTCCTCAACAACCGCTACACAGTCCTTCAAGTTCTCGGCTTCGGTGGCTTTAGTGCCGTTTACCTTGCCTTTGACCAACGGTTGAGCAACCGAAAAGTTGCCGTCAAGGAGTTGCTTCACACTGACCCTGCCATCATCCAGCAATTTGAGACGGAAGCGAAACTTCTTGCGACCCTCTCCCACCCTGCCCTGCCTAAAGCCTTTGACTGGTTCAAACAGTTCGGCACTGACCGATATTACCTTGTCATGGAGTTCATTGACGGCGTGAGCGCTTGGGAAGTAGTCAATCGTAATGGACCGATGACACCACTCAGTGCTTTGCGATTAATGGAGCCTGTTTTTGACGCCGTCGCTTATTTGCATCGGCAAAATCCGCCCATCCTTCACCGTGACATTAAGCCACAGAACATCTTGGTGAGCAGGGAACGGAAGGTTTACTTGGTGGACTTTGGGATTGCCAAAGTTGGTGGGGCAGGTCAAAAGACGGCGACAGGGGCAAGAGGCGTAACGCCGGGCTTTTCGCCACCAGAGCAATATCTGGCGACGGGCGAAACAGATGTCCGCAGCGACATTTACAGTTTAGGGGCGACGATGTATTTCCTGTTGACGGGCAAAGTGCCACCTGATGCGACAGAGCGGTTGCAGCGGGAGATGGCAGGTCAACCGTCATTGGAGCCAATTCGTTCGGTTAATGCAGCAGTTTCTCAACAAGTGGAGCAGGCGATTATGATAGCGATGGCATTGCGCAAGGAGCAACGGTTTAACAATGTGGAAGAGTTTCTGGCGGGATTGAAAGGTCAAACGATGCTGATTCAGCCTCCCGCACCGATGCCTGCGCCCCAACCGCCAATGCCACAGCCTTCACCGCAACAGCCAATGCCCCAACCGCCAGCCCAACCACCTGTCATGCAACCATCATCCGCTCCCCAACCTGCTCAACCACCCACACCTGCGCAGCCTTACCCAGCACAGATAACTCCACCTCCTGTCGTCGGTGGCGCTCGGGAATGGTGTCCTGCATGCAGGTCAAATTTCTATGTGGCAGACCCCTTTCAAGAATGGGTGAACTGCCCTAACTGCGGACAACTTATCCATCGCCAAGTTTCTGACAGAGGGCAGAAAGGGCAGAAAATGATTACAGGGGAGAAAAAACCTGTGGTGGCAGGTTTGCTTTCCTTCCTAATCGTCGGCTTGGGGCAAATCTACAACGGGCAGGTCGCTAAAGGCTTGGTTCTTCTCGTCTCGGCAATAGTCTTAGGAGTCTTAACAGTCTGCATTGGCTGGCTTGTTGTTGCGGTCGTAAGCATAGTGGATGCCGTTATGATTGCCAAGAAACTGCAGCAAGGTCAAGCAGTTGGTGAATGGGAATGGTTCTGAGTGCCACAGGTGCGACGGTTCGGTTCTCTTCCTTTGGTGCGCTTGGCGGTTTAATAGCGTGGTTGGTAGGGGAATTGATTTTTGGTAAAGGTTTGGCAGGGGAGTTGTCGTTGGCTCAAAGGTTCGCTTTGGATGCGGGTTACGGTTTAGTCACGGGCGTTTTGCTTGGTGTTTGTTTGGGCATCGGTCACTGGATAGTTGCCCGCCGTTGGTGGCTTCCCATCCTTGCATCGGCTTTGGGCGCTATTGGCGGCTTAGTAGGATTGTTGTGGGGCGAATTTCTGTATCAACTCCTTCGGTTCTCTGAGTTACTGGCACGCCCGTTCGGATGGGCGATTTTCGGATTTGTGTTAGGCTCTTCACAAGGGGTAGCGAGAGGCTCATTAGTTGGGGCATTGCGGGCAGGCTTAGGCGGTGGCATCGGTGCGGGGCTTGGTGGTCTCTTTTTCGCCTTATTGCCATCCCTAACTCAATTGCCTGATCCTACCTGTCGGGGCATCGCTTGGGTTCTGATGGGCACACTTATCGGGAGCGCTTCAGTGCTTGTTGAGCGTTTCCTTGCAGGGGCGACGCTGAAAGTCGCTTCGGGAAAGTTGGAAGGCAAAGAGTTCATCCTTGACAAACCACGCTTGACTATCGGTCGTGACGAAAGGTGCGACATTCCCATTTACTACGACCGCCAAATTGAACCACGCCATGCGACTTTGGAATGGACAGGCGCAGGTTATCGTATCGCCCCCATCGGCAGCGCAACGGTTATCGTCAATGGTCAAACAGTGCCTGTCAAGGAGTTGAGCCACAACGATGTCGTTCAAGTGGGCAACACACGCCTTGTCTATCGGTTGCGGGCAGGTTCATCGGCAGTTTACCTTTGCTCCGCCTGCTATGCGCCCAACCGCAAAGATGCCAAGTTCTGCCGAAATTGTGGCAAGCCTTTTGTGCCGCTGGATTTGCCGAAAGAAACGGGCGGTCAATGGCTAAAGCAAGTCGTAACGGCACTTGGCGTTTTGCTTCTTTGTTTGGGCATCAGTTACGGTTTGGGGCAATGGATGGGGCGATACAGCCAAAGCCTTGCTGCCGTCGCCACACCGACACAGCCGTCTCCTAAGTTTGTTAGCCGATGGCAACAACGCCCTTTGCGACTTGCTGTCACCCCTGCCCGTTACGATGACATTGGAAGTGTGTTGCGGAAAATGGGGCTTACTGTGCATGAATTGCCTTTGTCGTCCTTGACTCACTTTGGGGTTCTTAACGGGGTAGATTGCCTGTTCATCAATTGCGCCGATGAATTTAGGTTTCTTCAAGTGAGAAACAGCCTCGCTCCTTTAGTTCGCTCGTTTGTGGTGAACGGTGGTGTTCTTTACGCCTCTGACTTTGCTGCACCTCTTTTGGAGGATGCTTTCCCCGACGCTATCCGCTTCCATAGGGCAAAAGAAAGCGATCCTGAATCACTGGGCTCAGGCAGTCAGGAGACGATCACTGCTGAAGTAGTGGATGCATCTCTTCGTGATTACCTGCTGTCAGCACAAGTGCAGATACACTTTGACATGAGCGGTTGGTATCCTGTCCAATGGCTAACGGCGTCAGGGCGCATTTACTTGCAAGCCGCCTTTCTGTATGTTCGGGGATTGGGGGTGCCTGGTTTGGGCGCTCACACGGCGGGGGAAGTCGTGGTGCCATTAGAGCAGCAAAAAGTGGTAGTTCCGATTGTCGTCTCCTTCCCTTACGGGCGTGGTTTCGTCGTTTACACGGCGTTTCACAACAAAGCGCAACCGACGGAAATTGAGCGGCGGCTGATTGAATTCCTTGCCATTCGCCCTTTGACGATGCGGTTATCGCAACAAGTAGCGGAAGAAATCAACCGTCCCGTTGAAGTTGGGGCTTTGGGCGAGCGCAAAGAAGGGGGGTTGCTTTCAGGCAAAAGGATGGTCATGCGGCGGGAGATTGTGGGAACACTTTCAAGTGGTCAAAGTTCACCCGTTTATCGGTTCGCTTTGGTGCGCCCGTCGCCTGTAAAAATTGTCGTCGGTTGGGAAGGCGGCGATGGCGATTTTGTGGTGACGCTTTGGCAGGAAACTCAACCGCAACGGCGCTGGCAACAAAAAGCGAATGCGCCACCTTTGATTTTGACCGTGAGCGAGCCGTTGCCGCCCGGAAACTACTGCCTTCAACTGACCGCCACAAAAGCCCCGCTGCCTAAAACTCCCTTCGTCATCGGGGTTGGAATGGAGCAATAGTGACAAGTAAAGCGACAGCAGCACCCAAGTTAACAGGTTTTTAGGAACGGGGTGAAAAGAAATGCCGATAGAGCGGCGGAGTAACTTCATACCCAGGGCGCTGTTGGAAGGTGGCGAAGTGAGCCACGAGGATTTGCCGCCAGCGTTTCACATCATGCTCAAGCCAAGAGGTCCCATCTGCAACTTGGACTGCACCTACTGCTTCTACCTGCGCAAGGAGCAACTTTACGGAAAGGGCACAAGTTTCTACATGCCCGATGATGTGCTTGAGGAATTCACCCGCCAATACATTGAGGCGCAGCGAGTGCCCGAAGTGACTTTCGGTTGGCAAGGCGGAGAACCGACCTTGATGGGCTTGGACTTCTTCCGCAAAGCCGTTGCCTTGCAGGAGAAATATCGCAAGCCGAACATGCGCATCAAAAACACCTTCCAGACCAACGGCGTGCTGTTGGACGACGAATGGTGCCGATTTTTCAAGGAGCACAACTTCTTGGTCGGGTTGAGCATGGACGGACCGAGGGAACTGCACGATGCTTATCGGGTTGACAAAGGTGGCAAGCCGACTTTTGACAAGGTTTATCGGGCACTGAAGTTGCTGCAAAAGCACGGCGTTGAGTTCAACATCCTTTGCGTCGTCAACCGCATTAACGCTGACCACCCGCTGCGGGTTTATCGCTTCTTCAAAAACGAAGGAGTTGAGTTCATCCAGTTCATCCCTGCCGTTGAGCGGACACCCGATGGTGGCGTGACGGAGTGGACGGTGCGACCAGAGCAATGGGGCAATTTCCTTTGCACCATCTTTGACGAGTGGGTTTGCAACGATGTCGGAAGGATTTTCGTCCAGCAGTTTGAAGTGGCGTTGGAAGCGTGGTTGGGTTTTGAGCCGAGTTTGTGCGTCCACGCAAAAACCTGCGGCAACTGCTTGGCGATGGAGCACAACGGCGACCTGTTTTCCTGCGACCATTTCGTTTTCCCCGACTACTATCTCGGCAACATCATGGAAACGCCGATGACGCAACTGGTGGCGTCATCGTTCCAGCGCAAGTTTGGGCGTGACAAGTGGGACAAACTGCCGAGATATTGCCGAGAGTGCCCCGTGCTTTTCGCTTGCAACGGCGGTTGCCCGAAAGACAGGTTCATCAAAACGCCTGACGGCGAAGATGGCTTGAATTACCTTTGTGCGGGCTACAAACGCTTCTTCACTCACATTGACCCTTACATGCGGTTGATGGCACAACTTTTGCGCCAAGGTCAACCTGCTTGGCTCATCATGGACATCTTGCGTCAGAGAGAGCAGCCCAAACGCAAAGTCGGTCCTAATGACCCTTGCCCTTGCGGGAGTGGTCGCAAGTTCAAAAAGTGCTGCATGGGCAAAAATTAAAAGCGGGAAAGTTTGACCTAAGGTCTCGTTCGGAATGCCTGATTTCGGGAGGAAGAAGCCATGCGTGTAGCGCTGGTGAACACCAACCGAATCCGACCACCGATTGCCCCCATCGGCTTGGAATACATCGCCGAATTTCTCCACGCTTCAGGTCACGATGTTGAAATTTTGGACTTATGCTGGGCTGAAAACGAGGATGAAGCCATCAGACGATTTTTTGCTGGCAAACAATTTGGCTTGGTCGGTGTCACTCTCCGCAACACAGATGATTGTGCCTTCACGAGCCGGCAATCGTTTCTGCGTGAGTTCTCTGCCATTGTTCGGAAAATTCGCCAACACACCGACGCTCTCATTGTGCTCGGCGGCGTTGGGTTCTCCGTGATGCCGGAACTTGTCCTTTCAATTTGCGATGCGGACGCAGGAATTTGGGGCGATGGCGAGTGGGCATTGTGCGAATTGGCAAACAGGCTTGAGAGAGGTGAAGATTGGCGTGATTTGCCCAACTTGGTTTGGAAGTGCGATGGGAGATGGCGTCGCAACAGCCCTTTTGAGTTCTCCTTGAGCGATTTGCCCACGATGCACAGAAGTTGGGTGGACAACAAACGCTACTTCAAAGAGGGAGGACAGGCTGGGTTTGAAACGAAGCGGGGATGCAACGGCTCTTGCATCTACTGCGCCGACCCAGTTGCCAAGGGGCGAAACATTCGGCTCAGACCGCCATCTGCGGTAGCGGACGAAGTTGAACACCTTGTCGCTCAAGGTATTGACCACTTGCACACATGCGATAGCGAATTCAATTTGCCACCTGAACACGCTGTCGCTGTTTGCGAGGAATTTGATCGGAGGAAACTCGGTGATAAAGTCCGCTGGTATGCTTATTGCTCGCCAGTTCCCTTCTCTCGTGAATTAGCCCGAAAGATGCGCCGTGCCGGTTGTGTGGGGATAAACTTCGGTGTTGACAGCGGCGATGAAGAGATGCTGAGAAAGTTAGGACGCAATTTCACGCCTTCGGACATCAAAGAGACGGTTCGCATATGCCGTCAGGAAGGAATTGCGGTCATGCTTGACTTGCTCTTAGGTGCGCCCGGCGAAACCAAGGAAAGCCTGAAACGAACGATTGACACGGTAAAACAAGCCGAACCAGACTGCGTTGGTGTGGCTGTCGGGGTTCGGGTTTACCCGGGCACTCCGCTTGCGAAATGGCTTGAAAGTTTGCCTGAGGTAAATGGACTCGTGGGCGGGGACGAGCCAGTTGACCCAGTTTTCTTCCTTGAGCCGAATGTAGCCCCGTTCATCTTCGAGTTCTTGGACCAACTCATTGGCGGTGACCAGCGCTTCTTTTTCTTTGACCCATCACGCCCCGAACGGGATTACAACTACAACGCAAACGAGCGGTTGATTGAAGCCATTCAGCGTGGCTACAGAGGTGCTTACTGGGACATCCTGCGACGATTGCGGGTAGAGGATGCGAGAGTTTGGAGTGATACGAGTAAACTCTGAGGAGGTGAAAGGAGATGAAGTTGAGCCGTAGGGAATTTTTGGCGCAATTGGGTGGGGCGACTTTCCTGCCGTTGTTTCTCCCGTCGCTCAGCCAAAGTCAGCGACGGCGTTTCAATGTCCTTTTCATCGCCGTTGACGATTTGAATCGCCGGCTCGGATGCTACGGTGACAAGTTGGCGAAAACTCCGAACATTGACCGATTGGCAAAATATGGCGTCGTCTTCCGAAGGGCTTACTGTCAATATCCGCTTTGCAACCCCAGCAGGACTTCGCTTCTGAGTGGCTTGTATCCGACCGAAACCAAAATTATGGACAACCAAACACCGCCACGAACTTACATCGGCGACATCGTTTTCCTACCCCAACATTTCCGCCAAAACGGCTACTTCACTGCCCGTGTCGGGAAGGTTTATCACGGTGGCATGGATGACCCTGCATCGTGGGACATTTCCGAAGAACCAAGGCGCACCGTGAGGCAAAGGCAGCGGCAACAAAGGCGCACTGAAACGAGGCAAAGAAAGCGTGCTGAAGCGTGGGAAGGCGATTTCATCCTCGCTGGCTTGGGTTCAACTCAAGTTGCCGAATTGCAATGGAGGATGACCGAAAACGAAGATGCAGATGAACCCGACGGCATGATTGCCCGCAGGGCAGTCCAAATCCTTGAAGAACACTTGCGGACACGAAAGGACCAACCCTTCTTCCTCGCTGTCGGCTTCCACAAACCTCACCTGCCTTGGGTTGCGCCGAGGCGCTACTTTGAAATGCACGACCCAGCGAAGATGCCTTTGCCCCAAACTCCACCTGACGACCTTGAGGACATCCCACAAGTCGCTTTGACCCTTCGCCCTCAAGAGCAAAAGATGACCGACGAAGAGAAACGGCTCGCAATCCGAGCCTATTACGCTTGTGTTTCTTTCATGGACGCTCAAGTCGGTGTCCTTTTGGACGCCCTTGACAAGCACAAACTTTGGGACAACACGGTCATCGTGCTTTGGGGCGATAACGGCTTCCACCTCGGCGAACACGGTGGCTTGTGGCGGAAGATGACGCTGTTTGAGGAATCTGCGGGAGCGCCGTTGATTATCGCTGCGCCGAACATAGACGGGAAAGGCAAAAGTTGCGACCGAACGGTTGAGTTCGTTGACATTTACCCGACCCTTTGCGAGTTGTGCGGTTTGCCTATGCCGAAACATCATCTTTCGGGCAAAAGCCCTGTGCCACTCCTCAACGACCCCAAAGCGAGTTGGGACAAGCCAGCACTTACCTTCGTTCGGCGTGGCAAAGTGTTGGGAGTTTCAATCCGAACCGAAAGGTGGCGCTACACCGAATGGGACGAAGGGAGAATGGGCGTTGAACTTTACGACCACGAGAACGACCCTCACGAGTGGCGTAACCTCGCCAACAACCCCAAGTTCGCCGATGTGGTCAAGGAAATGAAACGCCTGATGAGGGAACGGATGAAGAGGTGATGGCAGTTAAGCAAGTGAGTTTTGGGTTGGCATTTTGCTTGCTCACTTTCCAAGCGCCACATCGAGGTAGAGCATAACCAACACGCCCAAGATTGTGCCGAATGTTGCCCATAGTTCGTGACCTTTACGGTGAGTTTCTGGGACAATCTCGTCGCTGATGACATAAAGCATTGCGCCTGCAGCGAAGCCCATAGCGAAAGGTAGCAGTGGTCGTGCAATGTGAACTGCCCATGCACCCAAAACCGCCAATGGTATTTCGACTAATCCGGCTCTTACGCCTACAAAGCAGGCGTAAAAGTAAGTTCCCATGCCCGCACTCAATGCGGAAACAGAGACAGCCAATCCTTCTGGGATGTTTTGGATGCCGATGGCGAGCATCAGCTTCAAAGCTGTAGGTAGATAGCCTGAACCAAAGCCGACTCCGACAGCAAGCCCTTCGGGCATGTTGTGGATGGTGATGGCGATTATGAAGAGCCAAACAGCCTTCAATCGGTGCTGTGCTGATCCTTCGTATCCCAAAACTGCGTGGATGTGCGGGATTGTGTGGTCGGCGATGCCAAGGATAACAGCGCCAAACAACACCCCAGCAAATGTTGGAGGGAAGCCACCAAGCTCAATCCCTGGTAGGATTAGGCTTGTGAAACTCGCAGTAAGCATCACACCCGCAGCGAAACCGAGTGCTGTATCCAAGAAACGCTCCGAAGGTTTGCGCCATACAAGCACTGCTAAGGCTCCGAGGGCGTTCATTAGGGTTATGAGGGTTCCGCCAATCAAGCTTTGCAGGATCGTATTGCCACCTGTGGCTTTGACGAAAAGCAATTCAGTTAATCCCATACCCTCACCCGCTTTCAGCAAGTTTTGGGAGATGAGCTTTCTGCCATACCAGCCAAGCGAAGCACGGGATTAGAGACACAAGGTTTGAAAAAGTTTGGCTTGTCAAGTCGTGGAGTCGGCAAACAGGCAAGTTGGGAGAATTTAAGCTCATCCTCAAGTTCGCCCTCCAATCCTCACCAAGCATTGTAGCACCTTTCTTTTCGCAAGGAAAGGAGTTGTGGAGGTGGTGCATCTTCAATGGCGTGGATGTGCTTCATAGCACAGTTGGCATTGTTGCCTATTCCCAACGAGCGTGCTAAACTAAGCTTAGTGTAGGGCAGGGGCTTGCGAGATTCGTCTCACAGCAAGGTCATAGCCTTGTGAGGAGGCGATAAGAATGAAGAGGAGGCGATTTTTTGATGGGCATTGGGGCGATTCCGTTCGTTGCCTCTTCCCTGCCGCACGAGGCGAAAGAGGAGCAAGAGCGCAAAATCAGAGGTCCGTTGCGCGTTCA
>Ga0080004_1190623_pt1 | contig 23126 bp, 17 predicted proteins | sample WasSprMetagenome_FD_69207 | JGI IMG/M metagenome (GOLD analysis project Ga0080004, IMG submission 69207) | Sulfidic aquatic microbial communities from Washburn Spring, Yellowstone National Park, USA - WS (SPADES assembly) (version 2) | ecosystem: Environmental > Aquatic > Thermal springs > Hot...
AATCAACCCCATCCAAATCTAGACCAGAAACCCTGAGACACGAATCTATAGCCCTCCTTATATTAGCCTCAACAACCTCCTTATCCAAAGTTATATCCCCAGGACCACTTAAAACACTACACAAAACATTCAAACCCTCATCAAACATCATCGCAACGGTTTTCGTCTTACCCATATCAAGAGCCACAAACCTCATAACAACACCACCTCTATATATACAGAAACAAAATTCTATATAAAACTATACCATAAAATGCGTTGAGTAAAGCCATGAAGAATCAGTGACGCAAGCATTGCATGAGCTAATTTCGTTACAAAACTCATTAAGAGATATATAATATTAAGAATGAATCATAGTATTGATACTATTGAACTCTGCAGATGAGGAATCAAAGAATTTGTTGCATATTCTGAGGAACATGGTTTAGGTAAAGCTTGAAGTATATAGCAATGCACAGACTTTTCAACATCTATGTGTTTTAGAGCTGTTTGGAGACATCTCATTAATACATTTTGCTTTCTTTCTATGTATCCAGAGAATGTCTAGCTCTGTCAGCTGTGGTGAAAAAAGAATTGTAGATGAAGTCATTGAAAGACTTGGAAAAGCTTTGAAAGAAGTGTTAATAGATATGAAATAGTCAATTCTTGAGATGATAAAGACATTAAAATGTCAACACATATAGATTGACTAACAGAAATAATGTATTACCTAACATTTTATCTAGTGTGTGCAGAAAAATGGTTACTGATAGCATAAAATGCTTTTCATCTTAATATTCAAAAATTTATTGATGAAGATAAAGAAGTTAAAATATTGTCGTAATCTATTCCAATACCTTCAGACAGACATGTTGTGATCCTTTTAAATCAATAGTGAATTCTATTGCTCCAGTTTCATCACTAACTAGCTCTTCTTTCTCTTCTTTATTTATGTATACCACTATTCTAACTTTAGGATCAAATTCACGTATTTTTATAGTTGTTCTTCCTTCACCCTTGATATCGAAGCATACGCTATGGAGGTTCTTTTCATAGTTTCTAACAACCACATTCCTAGATGCTTCAAAGAATACATTTCCATCCCTACTCACTCTTGTCAATTTTGGGCTAAGTGTGACTGAATACCTGTGTCCTTGTATCTGAAGGTTTTTGAGCGTCATCTCCTCGGATACGCCTAATGCGCCAAATCTCAATCCACCCCAAGCCTCAATATCAATAAATTCATAAACTCCTATCAAAGCTAGTAATGCTCCCCATGAGTAGTAGGGGTCTGAGTTTGGCACATCATCTCCATCTCCTGTTATCGCATTGTAGTTTTCGTGGTAATGGCCCTCCTCTATCCATTCTTTCATAAATAGAGCTACACTTTTTCTAGCAAATTCATGAGCTACTTCATCAAATCCATATCTCTTTAAACCTTCATAAACCAAGAAGTTCATAGGACCCCAGACCCTGCCCCGCCAATAGTTCTGATCCTTAAAAGCAGGGTCGTCTCTCGATATTGAAGGGATGACAAATTCCCCCCAAAACTCTTTTGAATTTAACAAGTGTTTCTCCACCATAATTCTAGCTCTTCTTTCATCAGGCACTCCAGCAATCAAAGGATAGAAGCATGTTGGCGATCTCCTATTCGAAAACTCTCCACTCCAGAACCTATTGAGATAAAGCCCTTCATCTTCACTCCAAAGGGAATCATTAATCCTCTTCTTCATCTCTTCATACTCTCTTTGAAATCTATTCACATCTTCTTCTAAACCAAGCTCCCTAGCTATTTGAGCTAAAGCCCATGCATTTAACGCATATAGACTATTTAAACCTACATCAACTAAATTCATTGTGTTGACCTCTTTAACAAACTCCACCTCGTCATACATCGGACTGTTATCGAGCCCTGATTCAAACTTAGCAGCTTGAAGTGTATATCTCCACTGAGAACGACCAATAGGATCTGAACCCCATTCAAGTAAACCATCTTTATTTCCATCTCTAGCTGAAAACCACCACTCATGATGTTTCTTGAGACGAGGGTATGCCCATTGAAGAAGTGATTTATCGAGGCTCAGCTTATATATCTTCCAAACTATATATGCACCTACAGGTGGTTGTGAACGATCTAGAGAAACCTCCTTGACAGAGATCACATTGGGTATAACTCCTCTAGGTGTTAATTCACTGAGTATAGCTTTAATATTTGCCTCCGATATCTCTAGATCCTCGATAGAGCTTAGCAAAGCATTGAAGAATGTGTCCCACTCAAAAACTACATAACCACCGAAATAATCATGAGCCCAAACGCGACTTACAGGTGTATACACTCTATTGTTGTATGGATCCCAAACAGTATTCCAGTAGATAGCCTGCGTCACAGCTTGGGCACAACTATCAAAATAGCCACCAACTACTTGAACGCGACTCTCCTCATATACCCTTCTCTTCCATTCAAGAATTTTCTCAACATTAGATAAATATGTATTACACACCTTCAAAGAAGTTTCATAATCCTCTGAAACAGCAACAACAAACTTTACCTCTGATACCTTCCTCCCCGAGAACTGCAGAGCCCCAACCCTCCCCTTACTCCTAGCAGGTCTAACATGCCCAAGTATTTCTAAATCCACTTCCACTTCCTTGGATTCTTCATACAACCCCCAGTAATCTGGTTTACGATCAGTCTTCATAGATGCTACATAGCCATTATCGAAGTATAGCGTTGTTATAGTGTTAGCATCAGGATCATACCTTATACTATAGTTCTTATCCCAGAGACTTAAAACCTCCAACACCACATCAACAGATTTACCAAAAGTAATTCTCCCTACAACAGTATAAGGATCCTCCTTCCCAAAAGATATATTCACCTCACTACCTCTATGATATAAAGAAACCTCAGCAATAGAGCAATCAGGAGAACGAATACCCAATCTTCTAACCCCAGTACCCAGTTCTTTAACAACTGTTCTACGAAACTCTCTCACATAGCTCCTAGAATTAGTATCAAACACACCAACAAGAAGCTCAAAAGATGTAGGAAGGAAAACTATTGCATTTACCACCCTTGTATCCCACGTACACCACAATCTTTCCAAGCTTACTTCCTTTCTCCCCATCTTGTTCGACACCTAACACATTCCCGCCGGTGATTATTTTATTTAGTGGTTATTTAAATGCTTAGCAGTTCATTGAGGTACTTACAACACACCAATATTGTAACAGAGGAGGATACCCATAGCAACCTCAGAACATTCTAGAAACACCCATAACAATATTCATATCAGAACTAGTATAATCACATGTTTAATTATGTAAATACCTTTCAAGTGCGGAGAATGGTTAAACTAACTACCTGTTAAGGTATTTTGCACCTGCATTATGCGTAATGCATGGCTTTGAATGTCATCTATATTAGGCAATGATATTCTCTTAGATGCAATGTGCCGTAACTCGATAAAAACATTTTTCTATGCAACACTAAATATTGTGTTTAAGTGTATAGAAAGTAGTGATGGTTAATACTAGTTTTATAATTTTATGTTTAATTTTTTAGAACAATAAAATTTTAAACCCTGCAGTAATTAACATGTTTGTGAAAGGTGAATTGGTAATGAGTTGGAGGTATGCCATAATCTCTCTAGCTATAGTGTTACTGCTTTTGATACCCGCTACATACCAACCCACAGTAGTTCATGCCCAATTACCACATGGCATCCCACGAGAAGAAACGCTCATTGCTGAGAACTTTGGAGGAAGAATATCAAATCCACAGCAATGGAATTTATGGTTAGTATCTGGTGGCCCAGCGTGGCAGAGCGGCTTGCATCAGCTATGTCTTATGGAAGTATGGTATACCAATTATACTACTGGCTTAATTGGGCTTGGGACAGCTGCAGAACCTCCAATATATAATTCGAATTACACGGTATTAACAATAAAGCTTAAACCAGGTGTATATTGGAGTGATGGTGTAGAACACACAGCAGAGGACTGGGTATACACCTTTAAGAAAGCTTTAAATGATTCCAAACATGGAATGCATGCTCTAGCATCAACTTGGATTAAGAATGTATATGCTAAAGATAAATACACTCTAGTAATAGAACTTAAAGCACCAAATCCATATCTTTGGACATATTTCACAGATGATCTATGGTCTGCATGGTGGTGGCCAATGCCAGCACATATTTTCGAAAAAGTAGAGGCTCAAGGCACATCATGGTCAGATTATAATTTCTACCCACCTGTGTGTTTAGGTCCCTACAAATTTGTTGATGTGGATCCGACAGGATACTGGGTTCTCTGGGAAAGGAGAGATGACTGGGATAGAACACCTGTAGGTATGTGGGTGAAGGAGCATGGATTACCATGGGTTGGACCAAAATATGTGCTATATATAGCTTTGGAGACTGATGAGAACAGAATAGCTTATGCGGTTAGAAATGATGTTGATTACATATTTGATGTAACTACTGAGACCTTCGAGGCTATAACTTCACGAAACCCATATACTAGGTCATGGTCCCTGGAATGGCCATATTTCTATCCAATTGAACCTTGTGTTCGCGGAATCTACATGAACCTAGATGTATATCCATATAACTTAACCCAAGTTAGATGGGCACTAGCATTAGCCATAAATGCAACAGATTTCATAATATCTACGCACAAAGGATTGAACAAAGTACACCCTGCCAACATACCTTATATCCCAGGCACTATGCCTCTATGGCAAAAAGTACTGCCTTTGCTAGAACAACTTGAAATTACATTGCCTAATGGATCTAAGTTTAAGCCGTACGATCCAGAAGTTCCTATAAGGATTTATCAGTGGGCTAAGGCTCAAGGGTATATAAAGGGGGATTGGCCTATAGATAAGATAAGGATGTATTGGGGTCCTGGTTGGTGGAAGTATGCACCTGATGTAGCTACACAGCTTTTGGAGAGTGTAGGGTTTAAGAAGGGATCTGATGGCAGATGGTATCTACCAGATGGAAAGCCATGGACCATGGATTTCAAGGCTGCAGGTACATGGGAGATTGATGCAACTAGAATGGCTTATGGTGTAGCTGAGCAGTGGAGAAGATTCGGAATAGACGTTAAAGTAGAAACACTTGATAGCTCAACGTTTTGGAGCATTGATTACCTAGGGCAATATGAAATTGGTGGATGGTGGGGTCTTGGAGAAGAGGGTGTTACTGCAGCAACATGGGTTAGAACCAATACAAATCTCAATCCAATATATGCTAAGCCTATAAATGAATGGTCCCCTAATTTCATTAGATTGAGAGACCCCATGGTTGGAAAGTACCTAGATAAGCTAGTCAGTATATCACCTTTCGGACCCGGTGGAAGTTATTCAGAGGAATTCTTGAATACAGCTGCGGAGTATGTAGTGTATCTCATTAAAAACATGTACTTTATACCATTCCAGCTATCAAAGAAGTTGCCCATCTTCAATACATACTATTGGGTTGGTTATCCAACAGCAGAATCTCCATTGTGGGCATGGACTGGCTATTATTATGCTGGAACAAAATGGCTAATACCATTCTTAAGACCACGCTCAGCTGTTACAGCTACAACTACTCCTTCACCAACTACTACAAGTCCAACGCTGACAACAACTTCGCCAACAGCTACAACTACTCCTTCACCAACTACTACTATTGGTGCTGCAACCATTGCCATTGTTAGTACCACCACAGTTACCGTCCCAACAACTATGATTTCAACTTCAACTGTAACGACTACTATTATTCAAACGGTTACGCAATGGGCGACAACAATAGCAATAGCAATAGTGCTACTCATAGTCGGATTTGCAATAGGATGGCTCATAAAAAGAAGATAAAGGTAAAAATTTAGAAATCCTAAAACAAAATACTTTTTTAACTATATCAGCTCTCTAAGTATCTTTACACAAAAGCTTTATAGCATTGGAACTAGGAAATTCTTGAAATTGCTATAATTATCACTCTGTTATTCAAATGATTATAGAGATTTGGTATGATAGACTAAAGTCTTGATGTTATCATGTGTAGGAATAGAGAAATATTATATTTTTATAATAAAGTTATTCTTTTATTTCTGCTATAAGAGAATATTATATTTTCATTGTTAGTGTGTTTCGTTCATAATTTGCAGAATCTTTTAGAATTCCACTTTTATTTGGTATAAAACTTTTTAACTCTTCCCTTGCATGAATAAAGATGGGTAGAAAGAATGATCTCTTACACTTGCAAAGAAGAGGATAATGGTGTTGTTTGCAGTGGATCTGGAGAGATTATAAGGATTGATCCATTATTAGAGAACGTTTTGCGTTTTAGATCTTCATCCTCCAATAAGATTTTTAATGAAAATTGGACTTTAATAACACCTACACAAAAGCCATACACTAGCATAGCTATAGATAAAGATAAAAACATCATAAAGTGTGGGAACCTCATAGCTGTAGTTAGTAATGATGGCGTTGTTAAGTATTATAACGATAGGGGTGATAAATTGCTTGAAGAGCTGTGGATTGATTATAGAGTTGATAATGCTAATCTTCTAAAAGCTAGAAACTATAGACATGTACATGGAGATTTGTACGAAGTTGAGCTTAATCTCAAGGCAAGAGATAATGAATATATCTACGGAATGGGTCAATATGCCATTGGCTATCTAAATCTAAAAGGATGCGCACTTGAATTAGCTCATAGAAATACTCAGGTCAGTATGCCATTTGCATTATTTGTAAGACCTGATGAAAAACTGTACTATGGTCTTGTCTGGAATAATCCTTGTATAGGCAGAGTTGAGTTTGCTAAAAATTGGACAATGTTTAGTTGCAAGGCAACTAGACAAATAGATTATCTTGTAATATATGGTAAAACACCTGCTGACGTTGTTAAAAAATATATGGAGCTATATGGAAAACCACCTCTATTACCTGAATGGGCTTTTGGATTCTGGCAATCAAAATTAAGGTATAGATCACAAGAAGAGGTATTGAATATCGTAAGAGAGTACAAAAGAAGAGAATTGCCTCTATCAATTATAGTTATAGACTTTTTCCACTGGACCAATCAAGGGGACTGGAAGTTTGACCCAAGGTACTGGCCTAATCCAAAAGAGATGGTTGAGGAGCTAGAGAAACTTGGTGTAAAGGTTATGGTCTCTATATGGCCTACTGTTGACATTACAAGTGAAAACTATGCTGAGATGGTTAGAAGAGGCTTGTTGGTTAAGACTGAAAAGGGTGTTCCAATATTGCAAACATTTAGAGGCTTAACAACATATGTTGATTTCATGAATCCGGAGGCTAGAAAATTCGTTTGGGAGAAGGTAAAGGAGAATTACTATAAGTATGGTATAAAGTTGTTCTGGTTAGATGAAGCAGAACCTGAGTTTGGTTGGGATTATGGCTACTATAATGTATTGCCATATCATTATGATAACGTGAGGTATTATTTGGGTAATGCTGTTGAAATTGGAAATATGTACCCATTCTACTACGCTAAGACATTTTACGACGGATTACTGTCAGAAAGCGAGAAGGACTTTGTTTTACTGATAAGGGCCGCATGGCTTGGTTCACAGCGCTTCCCAATAGTTGTGTGGTCTGGTGATATACCATCGACATTTGAATCTCTTAGGAAGCAGGTAAAGGCTGGGTTAAATGCATCTCTTGCTGGCTTAGTTTACTGGACTACAGATATAGGTGGTTTCTATGGTGGTGATCCTAAAGATCCGAAGTTTAGAGAACTTATAGTTAGGTGGTTCCAGTTCGGAGTTTTCTGTCCAATATTTAGATTGCATGGCTTTCGCAAACCCTATCCAAAAGATGCTTCAACTTGTGATGTATATGAATTAACAGGCGGGCCTAACGAGATTTGGAGCTTTGGAGATGATGCATATAAAATCATAAAAGGATTATTATTACTCAGAGAAATGCTTAAACAATATATAATAGAGCAAGCGAGGAAGGCTAGTAGTGAAGGTATACCCATTATTAGACCACTATTCTTCGACTATCCAGAAGATTTAGAAACTTATAAGGTTGAAGATGAGTATATGTTCGGATCAGAGATATTAGTAGCACCAGTGGTTGAGGAAGGGGCATCTAATATGCAAGTCTATTTACCGAAAGGAGAAACATGGATTGATGTAAATAGTGGAAAAGAATACAGAGGTGGGCAATGGATAGATTACAAGGTAACGCTAGAGGTAATTCCAGTATTTACTAAGAATCTGAATATCTACAAAATATTTGAACAATGGAAAGATATCACTAAAAGACTTCAGTAAAATAATTTTTTAGTAGCGTTGCTGATGGCAAATTTTTGCGCAATCCATTTATTAATGTAGATAAAGAAATAGATATGGTGAGTCAAAGAATTTCATAATATTATTCTCTATTCAAAAACATCTCTAAACGGATTACATACAAGTGATAATGGGAATCAATGAATGATTAAGAGCCTTTCTCTTCTTAGCCTTTAAAGCATAAAAAGAGTTAAAATTTGGCACATTATTTAAAGTGTTCAGCTATAGTACACTAAAGAGTTTAAGAGAGGAGGCATTACAATTGAAGCTGTTCAGAAACCTGGAATCAGCATCAACAATAACTTAAAGGGTTTAATTATTTATTAAGTTAAGCTAGTTTATGGATACAGAATTGATGAACACATGCAATTGGAGTTACGAATGAAATTAGAAATAAAAAGCAGTTATTTTTCATAATTATTGTAAGAAAAGTTTATAAATTGTTACAATTATAAACTTTGACTAAGCGCAATTGGAAGAGAGGCTAATAAAATGTATAGCAATGCCCTAAGCACTAGAGTAACGAAATCCATGATTAAAAGCATTTTAATGTGGATTTCAAAAAGACTTATAATAACTATCCTAGTGATATGGATTGGTGTAACACTTCTATTTATTGCAACACGGCTATCTCCTATGGATCCTGCCTCAGTAATTATTGGTAGAATAACTGCTTGGGGGGCAGGGCTTGGCGGTAAAGAATTAGAGAAGATGAGGCAATCAATTCTGCAATTATATGGACTAGATAAGCCTGTCTTGTATCAATACTTAGATTTTCTGAAAGGGGTTATTACATGGAACTTTGGACCTTCACTTGCATTTTTCCCTACACCTGTTATAGACATAATTAATAGAAATATCTGGTGGACTGTTTTTCTTCTATTAACAACACTTATAGTTTCCTGGATCCTGGGAATAGTCTCGGGCGTTCTTGCATCTTATTTTGAAGGAAGGGTGAGTAAATTAGCTGTAACGATATCAGCAGCTTTATATCCCCTACCTTATGTTATTTTTGCACTTGTTTTGTTTATAATTTTCACTATTATTATACCAATATATAGTGGTGTTGGGGGAGCAGGATTTACAATACCATCTTTAACATGGAGTTTCATTGTCGCAGCCATTTCAAGGGCATGGCTTCCAGCTCTTACGTTAATTGTTTTGTGGGTAGCTTCATGGCTTCTAACTACATATTCTTTGGGTATAAGCTTGAAGCGCGAAGATTATATCTACTATGCTAATATTCGTGGCTTAACACGGCAAGATATAGTGTTTGGATATATTGGTAAAAACGTTTTATTGCCCCAAATTACTGCACTTATACTAAGCCTTGGCAACATGTTCTCAGGTGCTCTGGCTACAGAATACATTTTTAGTTATCCTGGACTAGGATATTTAATATTGCTCGGATTGCAGAGAGCGGATTATAGTTTGTTACTCGGGGTATGTACATATGCAATTGTAGGTGTTGCTGTAGCAGGATTAATATTAGACATTATCTATCCGTTAATAGATCCTAGAGTTAAATATGGGTTTACAGGTGAGTAATATGAGGCTTAGATTGGGTGTAAATCCTATACCCATAGCAATAGTTGTTATCATAATACTTTACAGCTTCGTAGTAAGCTTATTTGCACCCTATGATCCTTCTGCATGGAATATGGTGCCACGTGATCAACCACCCTCTCTAAAATATCCTTTTGGAACAACCTCTCTAGGCCAAGACCTATTCTGGCTTTGTTCCTATGCCTTAAGAAATTCTATAATTATGTCACTTCTAGTAAGTTCTATAGGCATATTAATTGCGATTATGATGGGTGTTATAGCAGGCTATGTACGTGGAAGATTCTCTAGTGTAATGACCTTCATTATAGACTCTTTTTGCGCCTTACCAGCTCTACCCATATTAGTGCTATTATTCATGATGATGAGAGAGTATCTTTCTCCTCTAACTATGGCATTATGGATATCTATATTTTCATGGTCTTGGCCTGCCAGGAATATCAGATCAATAATACTTGGCTTAAGAGAGAGAGGCTTTACATATATTGCTAAGTTTTCAGGTTATGCTATTTTTGACTTAATTAGATATCATTACCTTCCATATATATATGGCTTGGTGGTTACAAACTTCCTTGGTATTATGCTGTGGGCTATAGGTATAGAGACAACATTAGCTGTGTTCGGTTTGATCAGTCTTACCACACCTACACTTGGTTTAACCATATTCTGGGCTATGAATTACCAAGCAATAGCCAGAGGAATATGGTGGTGGATTTTCTTCCCATCTGCTTTGCTAATATTATTTATTGCATCTGCATACTTTGTATCTTTAGATCTTTATAGAAGAGCTTATCTCAGGTTTTAGGTGAATCTATATTATGAGCTCTATAATGAAGGTAAATAATGTTACAGGAGGTTACTATACCCAAAAAGGGTTTGTTAATGCTGTTAACAATGCGTGGTTTGAGATATTGCAGGGTGAAATCTTTGGCATAGCAGGTGAGTCTGGCTGTGGAAAAACAACATTAATGAAGATCATCTATGGATATGTAGCACCTCCCCTCAAAGTGATTAAAGGAACAGTAGTACTTGAAGATGAGCAAATAGTTCCTTCTAACATTACTTTGTTGCAAAAAAATGTTTGGTGGAGGAAGATTTCATGGATTCCACAAGCAGCTCAAAATATTTTCAATCCACTGAAAAAAATCTTTGACCATTTTGAAGAAACGTTGAAAAGCCATGGATATGGTGATACCCCTAAAGCTGAGTTAAGAGAATTAGTTGAAAAACATATTGTTAGACTTGGTTTACCGAAGGAAGCACTAGACTCATATCCTCATCAGCTGAGTGGTGGCATGAAACAGAGAGTTGCCATAGCTTTAGCCACTATTTTAAAGCCAACTGTATTGCTTGCCGATGAACCAACATCAGCACTTGATGTAGTTGTTCAAAGAGCTATATTACAGCTTCTAAAGAGAATGCAAAAAGATTTTGGCATGACAATAATATTAGTATCCCACGATATACACATGCTAGGCGTTGTTGTTGATAGAATGGCTATCATGTATGCTGGTGAAATAGTAGAGATAGGTGACGTTAAATCTATCTTTGAAGAACCATTGCATCCATATACACGTGCCTTGATAGAATCTGTTCCTCAGCTCGGTGTTAAGAAAGTCATAAAAGGTTTAGCAGGGCAACCCCCAGATTTGCTTAGTCCTCCACCTGGCTGTAGGTTTCATCCTAGGTGTCCGTTCGCCATGGATGTCTGTAGAAGGGAAGAACCACCATATATTGAATTAACGCCTGGAAGGAGGGTCAAATGCTGGCTTTTTGCAAAGAGGTGATAGTATGTATGAGTTTATAATAGAACTTAAAAATGTGTCTAAATATTATGGCTATGGATTGCTAGGTATTTCGAGATTTGCTGCTGTAGATGATGTTTCTCTAGGCATCTCTAATAAGCCTCTTATAAATGTAATAGCAGGTGAGTCTGGCTGTGGAAAAACAACACTTGCAAGAATAATACTTAGAATGGTTAAACCCGACAAAGGCCAGGTATTATTTAATGGTAAGGATCTTTGGAGGTTGAATAGAAAGGATCTAGATGAATTTTATAAAAGTGTGCAACCTATATTTCAAGATCCATACGATTCTTTCAATCCTTATGAAAAGCTGGAAATACCATTACTTAAGACTGCTAAGAAGTTTTTGAATGGAAATGATAAGGAAATTATAGCTGTTGTAGAGAAGGTTCTTGAGATAGTTGGACTCAGCTTTGATATGATTAAAGGTAAGAGGAAAGATGAGCTCTCAGGTGGACAACTTCAGAGAGTTGCAATTGCTAGGGCCTTAATACCGAGTCCCAAGCTTTTGGTAGCTGATGAACCTGTTTCAATGCTTGATGCAACTCTTCGAGCTAACATCCTGAACATTTTCAAGGAGTTGAAGGATCGTAGAGATATAAATATTCTATATATAACACATGACCTAGCCACAGCTTACTACATAGGTGACTACATCTACATAATGTTTAGAGGAACTATTGTAGAGCATGGACACATAGAGAAGGTTCTTTCAGAACCATTGCATCCATATACACGCACCTTAATAGATGCATTACCTAGCTACGAAAAAAGAGAAAGATTTGCCAAAGAGCCTATAGAGCTAAAAGAAACAGAGTTAAAAGAATTCTTGTTAAGGGGTTGCAAATATTATTATAGATGTCCATATGCAACCAAGAAATGTTTCGAAGAAAAACCTCCATATATAGAAGCTTCACCAAACCATTATGTAATGTGCTGGAGATATGGAGGTTCTAGCTAAGTAACTAACTTTAAAAATTTTTAATCTCACTCATTTTGTATACCATTCATGAGGTGTAATGATTTGGTTACAGGAGAGGTTTACGTCATCAATGTTAGGAAATCTCCTTATGCAAAGCTTATGCCACTGCCTTTGAATAGTGTTGTTGTTAAGGATAGATTTTGGAGCCATAGAATATCTAACCTTGTTGATAAGACACTTCCATTGCAGTACGAGTTTTTGGAGAAGACTGGTAGGCTTGATAATTTTAGGGTTGCAGGTGGTAAGAGGTCTGGTGGTTTTACTGGGTTTTGGTTTAATGATTCTGATGTCTATAAGTGGGCTGAGGCATCCTCCTATGCTTTGGTTCATAAGTGGAGTGATGGGCTTTATGAGAAGCTTGTTGGCGTTATAAAGGATGTTGCAGATGCTCAGGAATCTGATGGCTATATAAATACGTTTATAAAGCTGAGGGGGTTGAAGAGATGGGAGAACTTGGCATGGTCTCATGAGCTTTATTGTGGAGGTCATCTTATTCAAGCTGCGGTAGCGGCTAGAAGATCGTTAGATGATGCTGTTCTTTTTTCAGTGGCTAGAAGATTTGCTGATCTACTCATAGAGATTTTTGGATATGGTGAGAATAAGCTAAAGACTTCTGATGGTCATCCTGAGATAGAGATGGCTTTAGTTGAGTTATATAGAGAGAGTAGAGATAGGAGGTATCTTGATTTAGCGAACTTCTTTATTGATATAAGAGGAAGAGGGTATGTTGCTCAAACAAATAGAAACGAAGTATTCGCTATTATGATGAACCCTGTGTATCTCGTAGATCATGAGCCTATAAAGATGATGAGCGATTTCGTTGGCAGTCATGCTGTTAGAGCTCTATACTTCTTCACAGGTGCTACTGATCTATACCTTGAGACTGGGGATCAAGAGCTCTGGAACGCTTTGACTAGGTTGTGGAGAAAAGCTTTGAGGAAGATATATATCACAGGTGGTTTTGGTTCTAGGTATGAAGGTGAAGCTTTTGGAGAAGACTATGAGCTTCCGAATGATAGAGCCTATAGCGAAACCTGTGCCTCTGTAGCAGGGGTTATGTGGGCTTGGAGAATGTTTTTAGCGACAGGAGATGCTGAGTATATGGATGTTTTGGAGAGAGTGCTCTACAATGCTGCATTAGCTGGGATATCTTTTGATGGGACGAAGTATTTCTATGTAAATCCGCTAGCAGACTACTTCGGCAAACACGAGAGGAGGCCATGGTATGAAGTTGCTTGTTGCCCACCAAACATAGCAAGGCTTATAGCATATATGCCTAGCATTATCTATGCAGTGTCAAAGAGTGGGCCAAAGATATGGGTAAACTTGTTTGTAGCTAGTGAAGCTAATATTGATCTCAATGGGAACAGGGTTAGGATATCTATGGATACTGAATACCCGTGGAGTGGCAAGATATTTATCAGAGTAAGTCCTGAGAAAGTTGAGGACTTCTCTCTAATGATTAGAATACCTAGATGGGCTCCAGGAGCAGTGATTAAAGCTGGGAACAAGGTTTATGAGCCTAGAGCTGGAGAGTATTTCGAGTTGAATAGGAGGTGGGACGCTGGAGACTCTGTTGAAGTCGATATGCCGCTGAAACCCATACTCATAACACCACACCCAATGATAGAGGCTGACTGGAGCAAAGTAGCAATAGTTAGAGGACCCCTAGTCTATGCTATTGAACAGGTAGATAACAAAGACCTTGACATAAACCACCTAGCCATAAAACCTAGTGAAGCAAACCTCAGAGAAAGATTTGAACCACAGCTATTCAACGGAACCGTTACTATAGAAGGAGATGGATATGAGATTGAGCAGCCACATAAAGACCCCGATCCATACCACCCATACGAGCCTCCAAAACCCAAGAAGAAAGTAACATTCAAAGCAATACCATACCACCTATGGAACAACAGAGAGAAATCCAAAATGCATGTATGGATCAAAATGATAAGCTAATTTGGAGAATAACACAAAAGCATTCACCCCCACCAGGTGTTTACAAACCACTTCAAACCCATAACAGCCTGTGATAATGATGATTAAAAATTGAATAATGCAATAGCTTTGATAGCCAGAACTTGTATTAGCCAATAAGTATGAGATACTCTTGTAAACATCAACTGAGTGTTACAATACCTGGTTAAAGACCTCGGCAAATTCCTCAATGATGTCACCTCCATAAACCCTTGATGCTTTGACTATGTTTACAGAACTCTTTTTAACCTTTAATCATTGTCAATGGTCTATTTATGTACTTATGCATTTTAGCTATTTAACTGACCTCCTCCCCACCCTAAAGTGCAAGACTCTCAGTTATAACATTTAGAGATCTTGAACTATGGATTGATGGAACCCCCCTGTTTGCGATGGCTATAGATAGATATATTTAATTAGTGTTGCACATAGTAGAGCTTATTATGCTTCTAAGTAGAGCTTCTTTATTTGAGTGAGTTGCATGGATGTCTACAGCGAGGTTCTGAAACTGCTTTCTCAATATCCTGATGGGGTTCCTCAGTCTCTTCTATATAGAGTTCTGCCTTTCTCAAAGCCCTATATAAGCATTGTGCTTAGGAGGCTTGAGAAGCAAGGAATTATCTACAGAACTAGGATTGGCAACACGTATATAGTTAAACCTGTTAAGCCTGTGCAAAGGTCTTTTGAATCGAGAGTGCTGAGCCTTGGCATTGTGTGGTCTAGTGAATATCTCTTCCTAGGGCACTTTGTTAAGAGGCTTAGAGATGATGCTCAGCTAGAGTTAGAGGTAAAGGTTTACCCAAGTGCAGTAAAAGCTACGATGGCTCTCCTCATAGGAGATGTGGATGTTGTTCTAAGTCCTCTCATAACACAGGTGTATGCATATGCATTGTCTAAGGGGCTGAGAATAGTTGGTGGGGGGGCTGGTGGTGGTAGTGCAATTTATGAGATCAATGGTGGTGTAGAGGGTGTTGCAACATCAAGCGAGATGTCAACAATGGATCTATGCAGAGCGCTAGCAGTTAAGAAAGGAATTATCCAAGCAGAGCATGTCACATATTTTAGCAGTCCTGAGGAAGCTGTAAAGATTTTAAAGATGAAGAGGGCTAGATACGCTATAGTCTGGCATCCACTGCAACACGAAGTCGAGAAGCTTGGCGGCAAAACAATTGAAGAATGCGAATCATTTGAAGAGACTAAACACTGTTGCACACTAGCTGTAGCAACATCGCTGCCAATTGATATTGTAGATAGAATAGCAAAAATTTATAGAAGCTCTATTGAGGAATTCAAAAAAAGTAAGCAGAGATTTCTAGAGTGGTACTCAACATTAACAGGAATAGATACAGCAACACTCAAGAAAGCTCTAGAACTGTATCATTACGAAGAAAACATCGATTTAAAAAGCATAGAGAAATTACTTAACTTCATAAACCTGCAAGTACCACACATCAAAACCCTACATAGCGCCATCTACAAGTAAAACCACACAATTAATACCATTGTGCCATTCTATAATACAATTAAAACCCTGCAATAAATTTTGGATAGCTAACTAAAAACATATATTTATTATATTGCATTCATAAAAATTTCTAAATAAATTAGTTAGCTGTTATATAAGATAGATTTAAATATACGAAAGTTGCTATAATATTTCCTAGAAGGTGTAATCAGATGGATGAACAGATACCTCTTCAAATAGGGTCTAGATTCCCACAAATGACTGTAGTAACAACACATGGCTTGAAAAAACTTCCAGATGATTACAAAGGCAAGTGGCTAGTGCTTTTCAGTCATCCAGCAGACTTTACACCTGTATGTACAACAGAGTTCATAGGATTTTCAATAAGATATGAAGACTTTAAGAAGCTCAATGCAGAGCTCCTAGGGCTAAGCGTTGACAGCACTTATGCTCATATTAAGTGGATTGAGTGGATAAAGGAGAAGTTTGGTGTTGAAATACCGTTTCCAATTATAGCAGATCCAAGAGGAGAGGTAGCGAAAAAGCTAGGCATGTTCCCTGTTGAAGGTACTCACACAATAAGAGCAGTCTTCATTGTGGATCCCAACGGCTTTATAAGGGCTATGCTATACTACCCAGCTGAAACAGGTAGAAATCTAGATGAAATCCTCAGGCTGTTAAAAGCTTTACAAACGAGTGATAAATATGGTGTTGCACTACCAGCTAACTGGCCAAACAATGCACTCATTGGTGAAAGAGCTATTGTCCCACCACCAATAACTGTAACCGATGCTCAAGAAAGGCTGAAGAAATATGAGTGTTTTGACTGGTGGTTCTGCCACAAAGATATTCCAGAGGAAGAGGCTGAAGAAGCTAGGAAATTCCTGGAGAGAGCATCTATAAGACCTGTGCTAAAGAAGTAGCTTTAACTCCTCTTCCCCAGAAACTCATCCAATTTTTTAACCCCTTTCAACAGCTTGATTATTCTAGACTTCTCAGCCCATGTCCTAGAGCCCAAGGCAGAAAACCTGTCAACAATCTTCAGCGCCTCTTCAACACTATCTACATTATATGGTTGCTGACTGTATAAAGCCCTTAACTGCTCTCTAACAAACCACACACCAATTGGTATATCAAAGCCTGGATATATCTCTCTAAGTACAACAGCTGTAGCCTTTCTTGAGATCCTCGCGAGGTACTCTGCTGTCGCCAGCCTTGCGGCATAGTAGCAACCACCTATAGATGCATATTTATCTCTAGGTTTAAACAGCTCATAGTCTCCTTCTATAGCTACGCTTTTCCCAAAAGGATTCCAAGTTGATTTAGGAAACCAGGCCTCCATCCACTCAAAACCCCATTCACCAGGTATGAGAATAGATATGAACAGGTTTTTATGGTTATACCTCACAAAAACTTGTGTTTTGCTAACTGAGTTAAACCACTTCACCTTCTCTTCAATTAAATGCCTTGAGATAGTGTCGTCAATAGCTGTTATAGCCCACCTTGTTGGGACAAGTCTTCTATTCCTCTTCTTACCCAAGGCACCAACACTGAGAAGCCTCTGTATATGAGAAACAGGTGTTCCAGAGCTATACAACTCTATCACAGCTTCTACAGCTCTAGCATCAGTATCGCTATAAAGCCTCTCAACAACCCTTGTAGGAGGAGGTGTTGTCAGTACTCTGAGGCTTTCCACAGGGGCTCTGGGACCCATGGGAGGCTCATATTCACTAAAGCTAAAGCCTGTAGGCCTCTTTGCAAACTTAACCTCCACATCAACAGGCTTCAGTGAGAGTGTGAGTAACTGCAAATCCTGAACATATCTATCCTCAACAAACCTAACATCAACAATCTTCCTGCCTAAAAAGAGACTGAGCCTCAAGTTCAAGACCTCATCAATTGATTTGGAGCTCCACAGCTCAGGAAAATCATAGATCTGCGTATCCCCAACATCATTTGGTGTAAGAGGACCTGCAAAAACTTGTGGATATCCAATTCTACCAACAAATACCGCTGGAGGGGAAGAACCAAAGAGCTCTGTAGAATTAGTGGAAATCCTTTGAGAAACTCTAAGCTTTGTGAGGATAGGGCAATAAGCTCTGCCACAGAGGTATTTAGCACCCCTACACAATATGCATAGATCGTAACTCATTTCACCACATCCTCAGATCACATAACTCAGCAACCTATCTTTATCCCAGTCACCACTAATGGAATATGCTAGGGAGATTTATATGCATTGAGGTTGCAGAAAGTTTTTATCGAAACATTGTAGAGAATGAAAATGTAAACACTTTTAATCGCTGTGAAGCGGTATATACCTCTTTCCATGACCCTTGGTCTTCGACACCCTGCTATAGAACGTTGCTAAAGCTTCAGAGTTCCCCAAAACCATTATTGTGTATATGCATTTACCAGCTATATGGTGATGGCTGTAATTCACTATGATATCCTTGTATCCGGCTAAAATCCTCTCCATCTCTACCGTATCTGGATCTTCAACCACTACCAAGCCACAACATGTGTGAGCCTTTGCCAGATGATTTAAGTCGCTTAGATAATTCCTTAAAGCCTCTTCTACAACAGCAGACCTGTCAACGCCAAGACTCTTCGTGACCTCATCTAGCTTGGAGTAAAGCCTCTGCTCTATAGATACACCAAATCTCTTCTTAGCCATACACCCAGCGCCTCATAACTAGGGATACTATGTAAAGTACTAGCGTTATAAATCCTATGCTTGCTGCAGGAGCTATATTCAGCTTTACAGCAACTATTAAACCTATAATCGAAGAGTTTATAGATGACAAGACACTGACCAGCATAGCCTCTCTAGAACTAGACACCATGTTAGAGGCTATGACTGCTGGTAAGCTCAGCAACACATGCTCTAGTATAAAGCCCACAAACCTTAGCAGTGCTACAGAGGCTATAGCAAGCATTGTGTAAAAAACAGTGTCATAGAGCCATAGCTTGGATAGCGATAGCTTTACATGATCAAAGTCAGAACCCATATAGACATTCACATCGTAGAGCAGAACACCTAGAATCACAACAGCCAAAGCAATAACTGCAAGGGTTAAAACATCTTGCTGTGTAGCTAAAAGAGGGTCTCCAAGTATCACAGCCCACAAATTGTACTGGATGCTATACTTCGATAAAACATAGTATGTTGCCATCACGCTTCCAGCTGCTGAAAAAGATACAAACACTGATGTAGCTACATCTGGATCTACCCCCAGATCGATAATGTGTCCAACGCTATTCACGAGAATGACACCAACTATCACAGCCCATACAAACTCATTGAACATGAATATAGTTCTGTAGATCAGTATTCCAAGGGCTATGGCGAAGAGAGACATGTGGGGTGCTTCAGTAGCTAAGAAGAAAAGCCTTCTAGCAGCTATGGAGGGGCTGAGAACACCGTAAAGCAGGGCTGTGAGGATAAGTATGGCTAACCACTCAAAGGGTACTGCAAAATATGTGTAGAGAGATGTTAAAATAGCTACTAGAGCAAGCACCACCATTAAACGGCTGCTTATCAACATCTTCCTACCTCCTCTTAAACCAGAGATACATCATTATGATGCTCACAGCTATAACAAACAACACCACACCAACGAGCATAGGGGTAGAGGCGCTAGAGCCCCCTGCTTGCTGAGTCACTGTAGCTAAACTCACATTGCTCGCAATTTGGGCCACAGTTCTCAAATATTCTAAAGATCCATTATAAGTCAATGGATTTGGCAGTGCAATGAAGGGAGCACCATGTCTTCTAGCCATATCCCTCAGCTTATCCTCTGCAGCACTCCCAATAGTGGCTATAACAGCAACATGTTTTGCTGAGGATATAATGCTCTCTGCATTTGTATAGTCCTGAGGCGTTATCGGCACATCCTCTTCCCTAGCCAGTACCTGCTTCACATCTAGGCCAAGCCATACTGCTACGTATTGTAGTGGAGGTAGGTCTACTACAGCTAGCCACCCACTAAATCTTCTCACACTAGAATTCAAAGCTGCTAAATCCTGCAACAACTTTTCAGCACTAGCTCTATACACACTTGCACACTCTGGTCTAAGCATTTCTAAAGCATGTTCAACATCTTCTATAAGCAGTTCATAATTTCGTGAATAGAACTGAATACCGTGATAATTCGTGACATTTGTTTGCGGATGCCTCAAAATAGTTACCCCACTTATGCTTGGCAATTCAATGAGCTTTCCATGTATCTGCCCAGATTCTGCAAGTTCTCTAATCCTAGTCTCAAACGGTGCATGACCTGTGGAAATAATTAAATCAGCTCTCTTAATCAAGTCTATGTCTGATGGAGTTAACGAGTATTCATGAGGATCCATACCAGGTTTAACAAGGTTTACAACAGCATCTCCCTTGCAGACCAGTTCATCAATATCTTCGTAGAGAAATGGAAAAGTGACGACAATTGTTAAGCCATTTCCAGAGCTTGCTACAGGTATATAAACAGCTATTTGTAGCAACAATAATACCACTGTGAATAACACTACAAGAGCTCTCCTCATCGAATCCCCTCACAGCATTAATATAGTTACTGTTGTGCACAAAACCTTATAAGCTTTTCGAGTACTGTGCACAATATGTGGAAAGCATGTTGCTAGAGGTTGTCAACGTAACAATAGGCTATGGGAAGCCGCTAATTGAAGGTATAAACATTAGGTTAGAGAAACCTTTATTGTTACAGATTATTGGTCCTAATGGTGCGGGAAAAACAACATTCCTGAAAACCCTCTCCGGTCTTGCAAAGCCCTTGAAAGGCCATGTACTGGTAAATAATATTGATATTACTGCAAATCCTGAAGCTGCTGGGAGATTCATGGCTCTCCTCCCACAGCTCACCACAAACAAACAGATGAGTGTGCTCCCCATAAGTGTGTGGGAGTTTGTGGAGATAGGTGCAAGGCTTTGCTACAGAAAGAGAGGTAGAGAAGTTAGTAAAGAGGAGCTCAGGAATAGCGTTAGAGAAGCGCTGAAATATGTGGAACTAGATCCCAGTACTTGGAGCAAAAATGTGTGGAGATTGTCTGGAGGACAAAGGCAAAGAACCTTAATAGCTAGGGTAATCGCCTGCAACGCACCTATACTACTCCTCGACGAACCATTTTCGTCCGTAGACCCAGAAGGCAAAATTGATATAACGCACCTGTTTAGAGAGCTAAAGAAGGAAAAAATAGTTATAGCCACATGCCACGACCCAGAGATGCTCATAGAACAAACAGATTTGATAATGCTCATGGGAAGAGGGTATTACACTATTGGTAAACCCAGCGAGATTATGAAAAGTGATACACTAAGAAGGATCTATGGAGAGTCAATAATTGAGTTCGCTAACCACATCCACATATGTGACTACCATGCATAACATATATGTTGAAGCACGCTAAGCAAGAACCTACGCTCTTGCCAATAAACAAAACTGCTTAAATCTACTACACTAATATCAATATACTCCCAAAATCACATGCATAAGTTTCCGCCCATCTCTGTATCGTCATACCTATCACTATTTATCCCTGATGGCTCTTCCATTATTTTAGGGTTTTTCAGGTCCTCATTCAGGAAGAGCTTAATGGAACAGTGCTTCCATCCACCTTCAACATGCCTAGGCTTGGAGCAGGGCTCCTTGCCTATGCAGATTTCTGTGAGGTACACAAGTGTAGAATTTATAAGTTTTCTCATAGTCTCAAAAGAACACAAAACACTTTAACCAACCTTATCAACTGAAACAGCCATGTTGTACAACCCAGAGTTTTCTATCAGGATCAAAACTTGCTAGCTCTTTTTATTGTGATCTCTATCCTCTTTTTCTCTAGTAGTGTAGCACACTTTTTGATATGTGATAAGCTGTGTGAGGAGGTGGCTATAGTAGAAGAGGCTCAGCCTCTTTTAGCACTCCTCTAACTACATCTACTTCTAGTCCAAATATCTCAAGAGCTGTTACACCTATTACTACAGCATCACCCTTCTCGCCGAATATAGCTGGTATTATGCGTCGCTCTCCAAGAAGAGTTATTCCAACTTCGCCCACATCTCTCTCAACATATCCTCCAAAAAGCCCTGAACTTCCTTCTCCTCAACGGCTTTACCCCTAACTTCTCAAGAATATCCCTCCTGACAACACTGTAAACAACCCCCGTATCCACAATAGCATCAACCTCAATAACTTTCTCGGGCTGAAGAGGATTATATAAACCAGCCCTAACCCTTACAAAACCCATAACTAAAACATTTTAAAATTCTCATCATTAATTGCTTTTACACAACTTAAATACTTATAACCTCGAGCCTCGCACTCGAGTTGATGTTTCAGTAGCTAAGGTATTTAGCTAACCTACAATAGAAAGCTACCACAGGTAATCTATGAAAAAGACATGTATATAGGTTTGCATTACAACCGAAAGCCTCGCCCTTCAGAGCAGGGAGGAGGTCAGAGAATTCTTACAGAGAAACCCTCAAATCTCTAAACATTTCCAAAACTTTTTGTTGTGGTCTAAAAAGCGATGTACACCCTAGGTGGGAGATCCCATAACATTGTAGATATAAAGATCGGTGGAGTTTATAGAGTTCCTGATAGAGATGGTGTTGAGAAACTTGTAGAAGAGTTGAACAAAGCATCGAAATCTTTCAAAGAATTTACAAGCTTTATCTTATCTTAAGTATTAAACCTCCCGATGACTACACTAAGAGAAGTTTTAACGATATTCACTCAGTTTCTCTATATAGTCAAAACTCTATTCTCTGCATCTTCAACCTATACAGCTATACCCTAACCTTCTTAAACTCTTCTCCTCTAACCCTAGAACCGAAAATAATAGAGAGAACAACCCCAAAACTTCTCCAATCAAATAACTTAAAGCTTACCAATATCTCTACTCATACTCAAACACTACCTAAAGCTCTAGAGTTTACCAATATTAATGTAGTAATTAAGAGAAAAGATTTTGGTAAAGATATTTAAAGCGAAAGGTTATGATGGGAGTTCAGGTATTTTCTTTT
>Ga0080004_1133086_pt1 | contig 23122 bp, 17 predicted proteins | sample WasSprMetagenome_FD_69207 | JGI IMG/M metagenome (GOLD analysis project Ga0080004, IMG submission 69207) | Sulfidic aquatic microbial communities from Washburn Spring, Yellowstone National Park, USA - WS (SPADES assembly) (version 2) | ecosystem: Environmental > Aquatic > Thermal springs > Hot...
GCGGCCTCGGGGGAGATAGACTGCACCAGCAGGCGGGTGATGTGTGGGCCGGCGTCCCGGATGACCGCCCGGGCGGTCTTCACCACCTCCAGGAGGGCCGTTTCCTGCTTCATTTCCTGATGCACCGCCTGGAGCCGCGCTTGCTGTTGATGTAGGGATGCCAGTTCCTCCTGCACCACGCGCCGGCGCTCTTCCTTCAGCCGCAGGCGCTCCTCCAGGGAGGACAGGCCGGCACGGCAGGCGTCCAGCTCTTGCTGAACCTGCGCATGGGCGCCGGCATCATATTGCCGGCGGGCGTCGGCAAGCTGGCCCTCCAGCTCGGAGAGCTGGGCATCCAGCTCCTGCCGTGTACTCCGCAGTTTCTCCATCTGCGCCTGGATCTCCGTCAGCCTGGCGGCAATGGCCTCACTGCGGAGATACTCGTTATACGCGTCCGCACTGTTTTCCTTTCGCCGGCGCTCCTCCGCAATACGCTCGTCCAGGCCGGCATAGGCGGCCAGGGCGGTCTGAAGCTCCTCCCGCCGCCGGCGCTTCTCCTCCGCCTGCGCCCCCAGCTCCTGCCACTCCGCCTCCACTTTCGGACGCTCCGCGGCCAGCGCCTCCAGCCGGCGGTACTCCGCCGGCAGATGCTCCAGCTCCCGCACCTGCGCCTCCAGCGTCCGCAGTCGCTCCGGCGCGCCGGCCAACGATGCGACCTCGCGTTCCAGCGCCTCGCGCCGGCCCGTAAGCTCCGCGATCTGCTCCTCCACCGAACGCAGATTGCTTTTCAGCGGGTCCCGCCGCTCCAGGCGCTTCGCCGCATCCCGCGCCGCAGATAACCGCGCCTGAAGCTCCGCCTGCGCCGCCATCAGCTCCTGAAGCGCTGTCTCCAGCTCCGCGATCTGCCCGTCGAAATAGTCGGCCAGGCTCATGCCCTCCTGCATATTGCGGCAGGGTTCCTGCAGATAGGGGCATAATCCGCCGGCCACCGCCTGCCGCGATCGGCGCGCCTGGTCCAGTTGGGTCACCAGCCGGCCGTGCTCCTGCTGAGCCTCGGCGAACTGCTGTTCCAGCAGGGGAAGTTCCTCGACCAGCGGGATGCACTGCTGAAGCTGGGCAAGCTCCTCAACGAGCGTTTCCCGCTGCGATGCCAGCCGGGACAGGTCAGCGGAGACCTGTTCCAGCGACTGCCGGCGCTGTTCCAGCAGAGCGGCGCGCTGACGTTCCGCCTGAAGCTCCTGCTCGAGCCGGCGATACTGTTCCACCGCCGGCCCGAGTTCGGCCAACCGCGCCACAGCCTCATCAATTCGCGCCAACTGCTCCTGGAGCGACTGCAGGCGGGCCTCCACGCCGGCCAGCGCCGCCTCGACCTGGCTCAGCTCCTGCCGGATGCCATCGCGGCGGGAGCGTTCCCCGTCCAGCCGGCGCAGGGCTTCCTCCGCCTCCTGATAGGCCTGATACGCCGGCGCCAGCCGGCGGCATGCCTCCGCCGCCTTCTGGGCCTCCTCCAGACGCCGCTCGACATCGGCAAGCTGAGCATCCAGGCCCTGCAACTGCTGGGTGAGCAGGGCGATGGAACGCTCCAGCGACTCTATCAGGCTTTTCTGGCGCTGAAATATCTCTGATTTGCCCTCCAGGCCGGCCAGCTCCTGGGCAAGCTGATCGCGCCGGCGGCGTATATCTTCCAGCTCTGCATCCAGTTCGCCGGCCTCCTGCTCAAGCTGAGGCAGTCGAGCAAGTTGGCCCTCCAGGCCGGCCGATTCTTTCTCCAGCTCGCTGACATGATCCCTCAGCGCGCTTTCCACCTCGCGCAGACCCTCATAGGCGCGCTGATACTCCTCCACCCTCAGCAGGCGGTCGAACTTGTCCCGCCGCGCCGAGGCATCCTCCAGGAACGCGGCGGTCAGCAGGCCCTGGGGAACGCCGATGGCGTTGCTGAAGAGGTGCGCCAGGTTGGTATCCGGGGGAACGCCGAACTGCAGGCACAGCCACTCCTGCACGCCGGCCTTGCCCTCGCGCAGGCGGACCTTCAGGTCCGGATCATAGACATAATATTCCGAGGACTTGCCGCAGGTGCGCACCACCTCGTACTCGCGCCCGTCGGATGCGACGAACGCCACCGTGATGACCCCTTTGGCGGCCCCTTCGCGAACCAGTTGCGTCTGCCGGCGGAAGGGGCTGAAGTCGAACAGGGCAAAGCCGATGGCTTCCAGGATGGTGGATTTGCCGGCGCCGTTCTCGCCGCAGATGGCAGTGACGCCCTGCTCCAGCTCGATGATCGCGCGCTGATAGCTCTTGATGTTTTCCAGCTCAACCCGCGTGATGTACATCTTCCGCCATCCCCTCATCCAGCAGTGGAGAAGCGCTGAGCCGCAGTTGCCGGATGATCTCGTCAGCGCTCTGGCGTTCCAGGACGCGCTCCTTCAGCTCCCGAAATAGCCCTGCCCACTGTTCGGCACTGCCCTGGAACCGTCCATCGCGCTGTAATAACTCCCGCATGACCTGCTGTTCCATCTCCGCGCGGGAGAGATGCTCGGCCGGCGCGTTGACCACATACTCCGCCGGCGCCGCCCGCAGATGAATCTGGCTGACCAGGGGTTGGTAGCGCTGGCGGATCAGCTCGGCCACCATATCCATCTGCAGGGCAGAAGAGGGGAAATGCAGGAGGCCGTCCAGGGAGAATTCCACCACCGGCGGCATGGGAAACTGCTCTGCATCAGCCTGGAGCTGGCGCCGCAGGGCGTCGTACAGCTCCTCCGGCGTCTGAAAAGGCGTGACATCCAGCCGGCGCCGGATGAAGGGCCGGCGGGCATAGCGGCGGTGCTCGGCGCGGATAGTATGCGGCCGGCCAATCTCCACTTCCACGAAGAAAACCCCGCCCGGGTGCTGAGATTCGTCAAAGTTGTTGGGCTCCAATGAGCCGGGGTTGAACAGCCAGCCATCCTGCTGGGCCGGCTTATGGACATGCCCCAGGGCCAGATAGTCAATGTGCGGGCGCAGGGGCGCGAGCTGGTAATGGGTCAGGCTGATGCGCGTGCCGGCGCCCCTCACCAGCATGCCCTCCACCTCTGCATGGGCCAGGAGAATGGTAAAGGGCGGCCGGCGTTCCGCATGAAGTTCCTCCAGCCGCGCGGACAGATCGGCGAACACCCGCGGGGCGGCCGCACCGTGATAGCCGGTGCCGTAGATGCGCACATCCTCCAGGTCCACATACCCCCCGGCGCCGTCCTGATACGGTTGGAGGACCAGCTTTTCGTCCTGATAATACGGGCGCAGGAGGATCAGCAAGCCCTGGGCGGACAGGAAATCAAGCCAGGAATGGTCCTGGCGGTAGTGCGGCTGTTCATGGTTGCCCATGACCCCCACCACGGGGATGCCGGCCTCTTTCAGGCGCTGTAGCTCCCTCTGCGCCAGGATAAGCGTCAAGGGGGAAATGACACGCTGATGAAAGAGATCGCCGGCGATCAGGACGAAATCCACCCGTTCCTTCAGGATATCGCTTACCGCCCGATGAAAGGTCTGAAAGAAATCGCGGTACCGCTCGGGGCTGTGATACTGTTCATATCCCAGATGCAGGTCGGCCAGATGGGCAAAACGCACTCGCATTCCCTCCCCCTATCCCACAACAGCCGTCAGACCGTCTCCCACCAGCGCCGGATGGTCTCCGCATCGCCGGCCTGGCCCAGGATGGCCATCAGCTTGATGCGGCACTTGGCGCTGTCTATACCGTCAGAGAAGAGACAGCCGGCGGCGGCCAGATCGCGATACGCGCCGACGTAGCCATACTTATCGTACAGCGGGCCGCGGCTTCGGCTGGAGATCACGACCGTCATGCCCTGGGACACTGCCTGACGGATGGGTTCCAGCCACGCCGGCGGCACATGGCCGGCGCCGGTGCCCTCGATGACCACGCCGCGCGTCCCCCTCGCCGTCAAATACTGCAGGATGGCCGGCGAGCTGTCCAGGCCAGCCGGCAGGATCGGCACGTCCGCGGCCAAATCACCCGCCGGCAGGACCGGGCGGTGCGGCGGGCGGGCATGCAGTATGACCTGCTTCCCCACCAGCCGGCCAACAGGGCCGCGGTACGGCGAAGCAAAAGCGTTCAACGCCGCAGTATGGGATTTGGTGGCCCAGCGCGCCATATGAATCTCGTCGTTCATGACGATCAGCGTGCCCAGGCCGGCCGCCTCATCCGACGCGGCCAACCGCACCGCCGCCGTCAGGTTCGCCAGGCCGTCATAGCCGGCCTCCGAGGCGTTACGCATGGCGCCCGTGAGCACGACCGGCGCTTGGGGACTTACCGTGATGTCCAGGTAAAAGGCGGTCTCCTCCATGGTATCGGTGCCATGGGTAATGACCACGCCGGCGACCCCTTGGCGAAAGACCAGGTCCACCACACGGGAACGCAGGGTCTGCAGATGGTGCACCGTCAGGTGCGGGCTGGGAAGATTCCAGATATCCTCGACAGCGATATGTGCGATATCGTTGGGCAGGGCCTGGATCAATTCCTGGGCGCCGAGCGCCGGCACGACGCCGGCGTCCCCCTGCTGTTTCATAGCAATAGTGCCGCCCGTGGTCAGGATAGCGATGGTCTTCATCGACGCCGCTTTATGCCCCCTTGCATACCTTGCGGAAGATGTTTATTCGTCACCCAGAGCGCGGTTCACCTCACGTACCAGTGTTCCATCCACGACCAGTTGATGCACCGCCTGGATATGGGGATACATGACATCATCGTTCTCCAGGAAAGGCACGCGCTGGCGAATCAGGTCATACGCCACCGCCGTGCCGCGCCCCAGTTTGGCGGAAGGCCCCAGACACTCGCGCCGGAAATCAATGCCCTGCGCGGCGGCCAGCAGTTCCATGGCCAGGATATATTCGACGTTGTCCAGTATCTGTATGGCCTTGCGCGCCGCGGCCGGCCCCATGCTGACGTGGTCCTCCGTGTTGGCAGAGGTGGGGATGGTGTCCACGCTGGCTGGATGCGCCAGCACCTTATTTTCCGAGGCCAGGGCCGCGGCGGTGTACTGCACCAGCATGAAGCCGGAGTTCAGCCCACCGTGCTTAATGAGGAACGCCGGCAGGACATTGGCGTTGCTCGCCTCGTCCGTCAGGCGGGTAAGCCGGCGCTCCGACATATTGCCCAGCTCCGCCAGCGCCACACACAGGTAATCCATGGCAATGGCCACCGGCTCGCCGTGGAAATTGCCGCCGGAGATCCAGCGCGGCGTGCCATCTTCCTCGAAGAAGAGCAAGGGGTTATCGGTCACGCTGTTCAGCTCGATGTTCAGCACCCAGCGGGCGTACAGGATGGCATCGCGCGCCGCGCCGTGCACCTGCGGGATACAGCGCAGGGTGTAGGCATCCTGGACGTTGAGCGGGTCGTAGGAGCGGGTAAAGGTACTGCCCTCGATGAGCCGGCGGAAATAGGCCGCCGCCTCTATCTGGCGGGGATGCGGACGGACGGCGTGAATGCGCTCGTCGAAGGCATCCGGAGTGCCGTGCAGGGCCTCGAGCGAGAGGGCGCCGGCGATGTCCGCCACCTTGGCCACATTCTCCGCGCGCAGGGTCGCCAGCACACCGTGCGCACACATGAAGGCCGTGCCGTTGGTGAGCGCCAGGCCTTCCTTGGCGCCCAATTCTACCGGCTGGAGGCCGGCACGCGCCAGGGCCTCGGCGCCGGGCAGGCGTTCGCCGGCGTATTCCGCCTCTCCCAACCCGATCAGCACCAGCGCCATGTGTGCCAGCGGCGCCAGGTCGCCGCTGGCACCGAGAGAGCCTTTCTCGGGGACGATGGGATGCACACCGCGCTCCAGCATGCGCAGGAGAAGCTCCAGCGTCTGGAGCTGGATGCCCGAATGCCCCTTGGCAAGGGTATTGGCACGGATGAGCATCATGGCGCGGGTGAGCGGAGTACTAATGGGCTTACCCACCCCCACCGCATGGCTCATGATGATGTTGCGCTGAAGCTGACGCGTTTGGGCCGGCGAGATGATGCGGTCCTTGAACGCACCGAAACCGGTCGTGATGCCGTAGACCACCTCCCCACGAGCGATAGCCTCATCTACCGCCTGGCGGGCTCGTTCCACCTTTTGGATGGCTTCTTCAGTAAGGAGAATCGCGAGAGAATGCGGGGCGGCATACGCCACTTTGGAGACATCTTCCAGCGTCAGGTGATCGCCGTCCAGATACAGCGTTTCCATACCTCCTCCTGTCCGTAGGGATCGCATCGCGCAGATGAGTATACCGGATGGGGCGTTTTCTGTCCAACGCGCCGCGCCGGCGGGCCGGCGGCCTTCCCCCCTTATCCCCGTCGCCTCCGCGCCGCACCTCCTACCCCGCCGTCCCCCTCCGCAATCCGAAATCCTCCATCCTCAGGCGGTTGACATTCCCACAAAATGCGCTACAATTCAATCACTCCCCGCACAGGGAGGCCACAGCGCTACCATACATGTCCAGAAAGGAGATCACCTATGCAACTGTATATCCATACCCGCAACCTGGAGCTGACGGATTGGCTGGAATCGTACGTGCAAAAGAAACTGGGTAAGTTGGACCGTTATCTCCCCTCGATTGAAGAAACCCGCGTTGAGCTGACCTCGGAACCGACGAAGAATTCCAACCACAGCCAGGTCTGTGAGGTCACCGTCCGCACCAAAGGCTCCATCCTGCGGGCGGAGGAGCGCGCCGGCGACATGCGGGATGCCATTGACCGCGTGGTCGAGAAGATGTACAAGCAGATCGCCCGCTACAAGGGCAAGCGCGAGCGCAACAAGGGACGCGCGCCGGCGGAACCCATGGGCGAGGCCCTGCCCATCGCCGTCGAGGAAGTCGAAGAGACGGAAGCCCCGCAGATCGTCCGCCGCAAGCGCTTCCCCGTTGTGCCCATGGACGAACAGGAAGCCATCGAACAGATGGAACTGCTCGGGCATGACTTCTTCCTGTTCTACAACGTCGATACATCGCAAATCAACGTGGTCTACCGCCGCAAGGATGGCAACTACGGACTGCTCGAGCCTGAGGTTATGTAAAATTCATTTGGCGAACCATCCAGGGGCGATCGCTCATGCGTTTCGCCCCTGTTTTTCTGTAAAACGCCTTTCGGGACATCGGAACGAGGAAATCCATGGGACCGGAGCACTCTATCAAGGCTGACACCGCCGGCAAACTGGACCTCCTTATCATGCTGGGGGATGCCGGCCCCGCCTTCCCCGAACAACTGCTGGGAGCAGTGCGCGAGGCGGTGGCGATGGACCTGGTCACATTGGGGCTGTCGCTCGCCGGCGTCGAACGGGTTATCGTCAGCACCAACCGCGCCTCATTCATGGAGCGGCTATCCTCCCTGCCCGTGCTGGTCATCCCCGATGAGCCGGGGGAGGATTTTCACTTCGGCCGGCACCTTCGACATGTACTGCAGGCCGCCGGCATCACCGGGAACCAGCGCGTGCTCTACATGGGCGGGGGAGCCGCGCCGCTCATCACCCAGTCCCAGTTCCAAACCCTGGTGGATACCCTGCGAGATAACCCGCAAGCTCTGGTCACCAACAACCTGTACTCCTCGGACTTGGTGGGCTTCACCGCCGGCTGGCTGGAGGAGGTGGAACCGCCGGCGCGCGATAATGACCTGGCGTGGAAATTGGCGGAAATGGGCAAACACGAGGTGCTACAGCCGCCGCGCAGTGCCGGCACCTCCTTCGATATCGACACCATCACCGATGTGCTCATCCTGAAGCTGTGCCGCGAGCGTCTGCACCCGCACACCCGCGCCGTCATGGACGGGGTAGCGGTGGACGCCTCCCATATTACCCGGACGCTGGAGGTATTGAAGGACCCGCACAAGACCCTGCTCCTGGTGGGAAGGGTCTCGGCGGATGTGTGGCACACCCTGCGCCGGCGCGCCGCCTGTCAGGTGCGCGTCATCTCCGAGGAGCGCGGCATGCGCGCCAGCGGTCGGCTCTCGCGGGGAGAAGTGCGCTCCCTCGTGGGATATTACGCCGATACGCAGGGCTTCGCCGGCCTTTTCTCCTACCTGGCGCAGATAGCGGACGCGGTCATCCTCGACAGCCGGGTGCTCTTCGCCCATCTGGGTCACTGGCCGTCGGACGCCGACCGCTGTTATGCGGACCTGGGACAGCCGGAGCATATCGAGGACAGTGTCATCCGGGAGCTGATCGCCGCGGCGCTTGCGGCGCCCATTCCTATAGCCATGGGGGGACATTCCCTGCTCTCCGGCGGCCTGCTAGCCCTGCTGGAGAGCATGGGGCTTTAGCCGGCGCGCAGGATGCGCCGCACCTCCAGCGTCGTGCGGAAAGCGGTATAGGCCATCAGCAGGCTGAGCACCAACCCGTGCCAGCCGTCGCGATATCCCTGCCAGGTGATGTAGCGCCGGCGGAATTCCCGCAGGGGCTGGAGAAAATAGGTCCACGGATGCGGCCGCACACCCCGCTCCACCTGCATCCGGGCGTCCAGCCGGGCATACTTCAACTGCTTCTCGATGAACTCCCTCCAGCTATCATAATTGTAATGGATGAGCGGATTCTGCAGATAGCCGGCCTCCCCCTCCAGCAGGACCACCTCATGCACCACCCGCCCTGGGTCATAGCGCCCCCGGTCCACCCGGAAAAGGCGGAGCTGATAGTCTGGGTACCAGCCGGCATGCTGAACCCATTTGCCGACGATGAAATTGCGCCGGGGGACCCACCAGCCGGCCTCCTCGCGTGTCAGGACACTGCGTATTTCCGCCGCCAGCTCCGGCGGCACCCGCTCATCCGCATCGAGGAAAAAGACCCAGGGCGTTTGCACATGCGCCAGCGCCGCGTTGCGCTGTTGGGCGAAGTTGTCAAAGGGGTGCTGGACTATCACGGCGCCGCGCCGGCGCGCCTGCTCCAACGTATCGTCGGTGCTGAAGGAATCGAACACCAGCATCGCGTCGGCCCAGGCGAGGCTTTCCAGGCACTCCGCAATATGCCGGCTCTCATTATATGTCAACACCACGCCGGTAACACCCGGTTTGCCGCTCATCGGAACCGCTCCGGGGGAAGATAGCTCATTCGCCGCACCTCTTCCAGCGCGGACAGGCGGCGGGCACAGCCGGCCTCATCCAACTGGCCGGCCTGGCGGGCGCGGCGCGCCTCGGCGGAAAGCCGGCGCAGTCCCAGCCGCACCAGCGGCCGCACAGCGGCGTTGAAGAGCGGGCTGTAATGTTTGGCGAACAGCCGGAAGCGGCTCCGCCAGAGATGGACAAACATCTCATCCCGGAACTGCCGCGTGCTCTGCGCCTCATGATGGATCACGCGCGCCGCCGGCACACACCACCGCTCCCACCCGCACGCCCGCATGCGCAGGCACCAATCTACCTCTTCGGCATAGATGAAATACCCCTCATCCAGCAAGCCTGTCCCTTGTACGGCCTCGCCGCGGGCCAGCATGACCGCGCCCAGCGGATGGCCGATGGGGAAGGGCCGGCCGGACTGATACCAGCGCCGCGGATATCTCCCGTTCAGCCTGGATTCCAGCAAGCGGTAGTGCAGAGGGAAAAAGTCAAAGAACACCTGCCAGAGGGTGGGGAAGGCGAAGGCGGAATGCTGGAACTGGCCGTCAGGATAGCGCAGGGCGGGCCCGAGCACGCCGGCGCGGGGCAGGGCTTCCGCCGCGGCCAGCCAGGTTGTCAGCGCGCCGGTCTCCAGCGTTGTGTCCGGGTTGAGCAGGAGCACAAAGCGCGGCATGCCAGCGAAAGATGCGCCCTCCCCGCCCAACCCCAGGGCGCGCAGGGCCTGATTGTTGGCCGCCGCGAACCCCCGATTGGCGTCATTGGCAATCAGATGCACGTCCGGGAACTCCGCCCGGACCATATCCGCACTGCCGTCGTGGGAGGCATTATCCACCACCCAGACAGCGGCGCGCAAGCCCTTCTGCCGGCCCAGCTCCTCCCGCACGGAGTGCAGGCACTGGCGCAGAAGCTCCCGCACGTTGAAGCTGACGATGACTACCGCCAGGTCCAGGCCGGCCAGGGAACCCGCGTCCATGCTAAAAGCCGATGGAAATCTGTTGAGGGTCCACATGGTCGTTGAAAGACTCGATGCGGACCTCTTCCTGGATCAGGCCGCCCCAGAAATAGATGGGATTGCGCGGCGGCTTATCCACAATCTGGATACTGCCGGTGATGAGCGCGCGTGCGCCCGGCATCAGATAGCGGTACTCCTTGCCGTCTATCACGCGCACCGTGAGCACACTTTCGTCGCCCACGGCCCAGCGGTAGGGGTACGGCCGGCCGGTCGAGTTCGTCTCAAAGTCAATGCCGAACCGCCAGACACCCGGCTCCTCGTACCATTCCAACGTGTTGAAGTTCTGGTCACTGCGGTACTGCGTCCCGGGCGGCGGCCCGGAAGTGCGGATGGGCACTTTGCCGAAATTCTCCACCGTGGCGGTGAAATACAGCGTCCCACCCAGCGGCACGATGGTCGGGGAGAACGTCACCTCAGCGTCGACGATGTCCGCGCGCGGCACCCCACCCTCTTTGATGATGAGGGTGCTCTCCACCACCACCATATTGCCCACCTTATCCTCGGCCTCGGCCATCACCTTATACGTGCCATCGGGCGGCGGCTGGGCCTGCCGGTCCACTCCACCTTCATAATCGTAGAGGTGGACCCCCACCGCGCCGGGTTTGACGTCTCGCTCCTTCTCGGCCACCGGATACTTCTGAGGCTCAGGGCTTCCCTCCGGCCCTAGCAAATACACCACCACATTGGCCTCTTTGGTCAGGTAGTAGGTGATGGCCACGCGATCGTCAATGCCGTCCTGATTGGGCGTGAACTCGCGCGGGGAGACGGAGAAATTGCGCAGTTCGGGCAGGGTGGTATCGGCATCCACGATCTCCAGCCGGCCGGATGCCACCTGCGAATGCCCCCTGTCATCCACCGCCTCGACATACCAGGTATAGACGCCGTCGGGCAGGACCCGCCGGCGCACAATCTGCTGGGTATACTCGTTCTCGTACCTCGATTCCCCTTCAATCACACCGCCCCAATAGACGCGGTACGTGCCCGGCGAGCGCCGGCGGTCCTGCCGAAAATAAAATCGCTCTCCCTTCTCATTCTCAAAGTAAATGGAAAGGTTGGCGCTTCTCCCCAGCGAATAGGTGATGAGCGTCACGTCATCATGCCCGTCGGCGTTGGGGGAGATGCGCGCCGGCGCCACGCTGACGTTGTACAGCAGTGGCCGCAGACCACACCCGCTCAGCGAGAGCGCCAGGAATACAGCGGCGCCCAGCAGAGCCAACAGCGCCGGCCAGAGCCATTCTCTTTTCCCAATCCTCGCGTTCGTCATGCACCAGCTCCTGTCACCCATGTAACACACAGTTTACCCGAATCCGCTGGAAACGTCAAAGCTCATGCCCCCTATCAGGAACTTTGCCGGCTTGCGCCTCGCGCCGGCTGGGATACAATAAGACCATCGCCCATGGACCACGATGGCCCATTGTCCGTGGTCATGAACCGAGGAGACAGCTATGGATCTCGCACCCTTCCTGACCGCCCGCCGGCAGGTCTTGCGCCAGGAGCTGGAGCGCCGGGGGCTCGCCGGCGCCATCATCACCGACCCAAACCATTTCTTTTACCTGACCGGCCTCCTGCCTAACCTCAACTTTCCCTCCCTGCTAGCGCTTGATGCGGAGCGTGCTGTCGCTGTTGTGCCGCAGTACGGGGTGAACACGTCGGCCCTGCCGGCCGCATCCGATCCCCTGGAGGTCATGGCCTATCCCAACCTCACCCTGGCCGACCTATCGCGCTTCGTGGATGAATATGCGGAGCGAGAGCGCGCCTTTGCCGCCGCCATCCATGAGCTGGGCCTGGCCGGCCGGCCTGTCGGTGTGGATGCGCATTACTTCCCTATTTGGCTGGCACAGGCCGCCGGCTTTGCCCCCGAACATCTGCATGACGTCGGTGAATTTCTCTACCACCAGCGCATTATCAAGGATGTCTGGGAGCAGGAACAGCTCGCCTTCGCCGTGCGGCTGAACGATATCGGGTTCGCGGCCGCCCAGGCCGCCCTGCGTCCGGGTGTCAGCGACTATGATGCCTTCAGCGCGGCCTGGCGCGCCATGGCGGCACATCTGGGCGGGGCCTTCGATCTGCATGGGGAGTTTTCGGGCGGGCCGGCCATCACCGGTCAGGGCGGCTGTGCGCCGGTAGGCTATACCTTTCAGGCCGGCGACCTGCTCATTGCCGACATCTATCCTGTCATCCGCGGCTATCAGGCCGATACGACCAGAACATTCGTGGTCGGGGCGCCGGCGCCCTGGCAGAGGGAATGGCACGCCGTGCTGGAAGACGCCCTGGCCCGCGGCGAGGCGGCCATCCGTCCGGGACTGCCGGCGGCAGAGCTGGACCACATCGTGCGGGGATACGTGGAACGCCATATGCCGTCCGGCGGCAGTATGTTCCACCATGCCGGCCATGGCATCGGCATCGCCGTAGGCAAGGGCGCGCACTACCCGCCTTTTGTCGTCCCCCACAGCCCGGATATCCTCCAGGAGGGCATGGTGCTGACCCTGGAGCCGGGACTGTATGTCCCAGGGAAAGGCGGCATGCGTCTGGAGGACAATTATATTGTGACAGCGAACGGGTGCCGGCCGCTGGGCACATTCCCCAAAACGCTGGTGGAGTGCGGCTGAACCGACGGGCTATCGGCGCAGGCGCTCCGGCTCGCCGGCCCAGTAGACCAGCTCGCCGGCGATGATCGTGCCCACAACCTGGAGCTCCGGCGTCAGCAGGACGATGTCCGCGTCATAGCCGCGGCGAAGCCACCCCTTGCGCCCGCCCCAGCCGATGACCGCCGCCGGCGTCGTGCTGACGCACTGCAGGGCCTCCGAGGGCGAGCATTCCGTCATTTGGATCAAGTTGCGCAGGGCCTGGTCCATGGTGAGGATGGAGCCGGCCAGCGTGCCATCCGGCAGTCGCGCCGTGCCCGCTTCCCTGTCCACCACAATCTCGCCGTAGCGTCCCGTGGAAGGCGCATCGCCGGCGGCGGCCATCGCATCGGTCACCAGGGCAATCAGCTTGGGCGGCTTCAGGTTCCAGACCATGCGCACCGCGGCCGGATGCAGGTGCACGCCGTCCGCAATCAGGCTGACGCGCACGCGCGGGTCCTCCAGCGCCGCGCCGGCCAGGCCAGGTTCGCGGTGGTGCAGCGGACGCATCGCGTTGAACAGATGGGTGACAAAACGTGCGCCGGCATCAAAGGCGGCTTTCGCTTCCGCATACGTCGCCTGGCTGTGTCCCAGCGCCGCCGTCACGCCGGCCCTCCGCAATCGTTCGATAAGCTCCAGCGCGCCGGGCAGTTCCGGCGCCAGCGTCACCATGCGCACCCGCTCCAGCGAAGCCCACTGCTGGACGATGCGTGCATCTGGGAGGAGCAGAAACTGGCGGTCGTGTGCGCCGGCGCGCTCCGGGTTGAGGAACGGCCCTTCGAAATGGAGCCCCAGCGGACGCGCGCCGCCGGCCGGCGCCGTGATAGCATCCAGCGCGCGTTTGTACGTTTCCAGAGGAGCGGAGATAATAGTGGGCAGAAAAGCGGTCACGCCGAAGCGTGGGAGCCTGGCCGCGACCTCAGGTATGGACTCCGGCGCCTGGGTGAAGTCATAACCGAAACCGCCGTTGATCTGCAGGTCCACAAAACCGGGCGCGACCAGCAGGCCTTCGGCGTTGATGATGGTATCGGCGCCGGCCCAGGACGCGGCCGGCGTATCGAAGACGCGCTCGATGCGCCCATCTTCGACCAGCACACTGCCCACGCGCAAAACAGTGATGGGTGTGAAGACCCGCCCGGCGGTGATGAGCAAGCGCTTCATAGCCCCATCCCTCCCATCCATCACGACGCGGTCCTCTATGGTTACATTATACAACGACATGGCATAAAAGGAGACCACTAATATGAGCATCGTGGAACGACTGCGCGGCAGGGACCTGCTCTGCACACAGGATTGGAGCATGGAGGAAATCGAAACGGTGCTGGCGCTGGCCGGCCGCATGAAGCGGGACCGCTTCGCGCCGGCGTTCACCTCTCTGCTCAAACACCGCACCTTTTTCATGCTGTTCTACAGCCCATCCCTGCGCACCCGCCAGAGCTTCGAATGTGCCGCCACCGAGCTGGGAGGCCATGCCCAGTACCTGGAGCCGCGCATGATGCGGCTCAAATCGGGCGGAAGCGCCGGCGAAACCATCGAGGACGCCGCCCAGGTCATGAGCCGTTACGCCTGCGGGTTGGGCATCCGCATCCTGGAGGACCAGATCACCGCATACGGCGAGGGAGCCGCTCTTATCCGCGAGTACGCCCGCTGGGCAAACATACCCGTGATCTCTATGGCGGACGATCGGTTCCACCCCTGCCAGGGGCTGGCCGATATCATGGGCTTGCGCGAGCATCTCGGCGGTCTGCGCGGTCGGAAACTGCTCATCACCTGGGCCAGCGGGGCGCTGGCGCGCTCCTGGTGCTCGGTGCAGGAAACGCTCCTGCTGGCTTCCCGCATGGGGATGCACATCACCCTGGCCTATCCCGAGGGCTATGACCTGGACCCGGAGGTCATCGCCTGGGCAGAGGACAACTGTCTCGCTTCCGCCGGCTCCCTCGACATCATTCACGACCCTTATGCCGGCTATACCGGGGCGCACGTCGTCTATTCCCGCAACTGGATGAGCCCGCAAGCATACGAGGCCGGCCAGTTCCAGAAACAGCGGGAGATAGAGCGTTCACTGGCCCTCTCGGAATGGATCTGCGATGCCCCCCGCATGGCCCGCACCGACAACGCCCTGTTCATCCATCCCATGCCGGTGGACCGCGGCCATGAGGTCACGGATGAGGTCGCCAGCGGGCCGCGCTCTATCATCTATGATATCGCGGAAAACCGCCTCCATGTCCAGAAAGCCGTCATGGCGCTCACCATGGCGGAACTGCCGGCCCGCGCATAACCATCATCCCGACAACGTGCACCGGGCAATTTGCCAAGCTGTCCGTTTTGATATATGATTTAAGCAATCTGATACATCAAGCACGCAGGGCAGTATACCAACCCGCCCTGGCACCTTTCTCAATGTTCCTGTATACTGTACCGGTCGAGAGAAGCTTGACGCCACCACAGGAGACAGTACGATGAACCTCGAGGACTTCGCCGAACGTGTCCGCCCTCTCAAAGCCGAAGGAGCTTATGCGGTGCTGGCCCGCGCCAAAGCGCTGGAAGCACAGGGACGCAGTATCATCCATCTCGAAATCGGCCAGCCGGACTTCCCTACCCCGGAACACATCGCCGAAGCCGGCATCCAGGCCATTCGGGCCGGCAGGACCCGCTACACCCCGCCGGCCGGCACTGCAGACCTGCGCGCCGCCATCGCCGAGGTCGCCGGCAAATGGCGCGGCATGACCTTCTCCCCGGAGGAAGTCATTGTGGGACCAGGCGCCAAGCCGGCGATCTACTTCGCCGCCCTCGCCCTGGTCGAACCCGGCGAGGAGGTCATCATCCCTGACCCTGGCTTCCCCTCCTACTCCGCCATCGTCCGCCTGGCCGGCGGCGTGCCAGTCCCCGTCCGCCTCGACCCCGATGAGCTGTACAACTTCGACATGCAGGACTTCCGCCAAAAGATCAGCCACCGCACCAAACTGGTCATCATGAATTCCCCCTCTAACCCGACCGGCGGTGTCACGCCCCTGCATGTGCTGGAGCAGATCGCCGCGGAGGTACAGCGGGTGGGCGCCTGGGTCATCTCCGATGAGATTTACTGCCAGCTCGTGTATGAAGGGGGTGCGCCGTCCATCGCCGCCTTGCCGGGCATGCGGGAGCGCACCATTATCGTGGACGGCTTCTCCAAGACCTACTCCATGACCGGGTGGCGCCTGGGCTTTGGCATTATGCCGCCGGCCCTGGCCGAGCGCGTCGGACTGCTGGCCACGCACACCATCGGGTGCACCGCCGATTTCACCCAGGCCGCCGGCGTGGCCGCCCTGCGCGGCGACTTCTCCACCGTCGAGGCGATGCGCGAGTCCTTCCGCCAGCGGCGTGATCTCACCGTGGCGGCGCTCAATACCCTGCCGGGTGTGCGCTGTGCCATGCCCAAAGGCGCGTTCTATGTCTTCCCCGATGTGCGGAGTTACGGCCGCTCGTCGCGCGAGCTTGCCGATTATCTGCTCGAGGAAGCCGGCGTCGCCCTGCTGGCCGGCTCCGATTTCGGCCCCGGCGGCGAAGGCTTCCTGCGCATCTCTTATGCCACCGCCTGGGAGCAGATCCGCGAGGGCATCGAACGCATGCGTCAGGCGTTGGCCCGATTGTAAGCACAGCGTCGGATCAGGTAATCCAGAGGACTGGAAAAGGGGGCGAAAATGTGCGCGCAAAAGTTGAATGGTAATGAGCTGGTCGTTCGATTCATCACCTCCCTTTCATGGGACAAGATTCCGGAAGCCGCCCAGCGCAAGGCCCGCATGGCACTGCTGGATGTGTTGGGCGCCACCATGGCCGGCACCTTGACCGCCGTCGCCGACATTACCGCCGGCTTTGCGGCGGATGTGTGGCCGGGCACCGAAGCGACCATCCTGTGGCGCGGCCGGCGCGCTTCCGCCATCGGCGCCGCCTTCGCCAACGGCTACGCCGCCAACGCGATCGACATTGATGACTGCGGCTGGTACACCAAGGGACACCCCGGGGTGCAGGTCTTCCCCACCTCCTTGGCCCTGTGCGAGGCGCGCAACCTCAGCGGCGCCGACCTGCTCACCGGCATGGTCATTGGCTACGAGATCGCGCACCGCGCCGCCCGCATCTGGCACGCCACGCATGAAATTTACCAGGCCTGCGGCTCCTGGGGTTCGGTGGCCTGTGCCGCCATCGCCGGCCACCTGCTTCGCCTGACCCCCGCCCAAGTCCACCATGCCCTGGGTATCGCCGAATACCATGCCCCCAACCTGCCCATGATGCGCGACATTGACCATCCCACCATGGTGAAGCACGGCATCGGCTGGGGCACCATGACCGGCATCACCGCCGCCCTGCTGGCCCGCCGAGGCTTTACCGGCATCCCAAGCCTCTTCGGCTTCGAGGAATACTACGATTGGGTGGCCGACCTGGGCGAGAATTACATCATGACAGATGGCGTTGGCTTCAAAATGTACGCCTGCTGTGCCTGGAGCCATCCGCCCATCAACGTCACCAAACGCCTCATGGAAGAGCACCACATCACCGTGGACGACATCGCCCGCATCAAGATCATCGGCCCGCATGAGACCGTTCGTCTGGGCAACAAGCTCCCCACCACTACGGAAGAGGCGCAGTTCAACACCGCCTGGCCGCTGGCCGTCTATCTCCTGGACGGCGAGCTGGGGCCGCGCCAGATCCTGGAATACCGCCTCCAGGACCCGAAAGTGCGCGAATTGGCCTCGCGCATCGATCTGGAGGAGTCGCCGGAACTCAGCGAGCTACAGCATCTCGCCGAGGCCGGCGATCCCAAGGGCGGCTTCTTCGCCATCGCCGAAATCACCCTCAAAGACGGCCGCGTCCTGCGCTCCGCGCCGGCGGACGCCGGCGTCAAGTTCGCCGGCTGGACCGAGGAAGAGGTCGAGCGCAAATTCCGCTGGCTCCTCAAGGATATCGTCGAACCCGAGCGCATTGACCGCCTGGTCGACCTCGTCTGGCACTTCGAGTCGGCACCCGATGTTCACGAGCTGGTCCGCCTGGCCACGATGCATCAGGTGCCGGCCTGGATGCATGCGTAACTCACCTAATTATGCAAGGAGGAATTCCCATGCCCAAGAAAAAATCGATCCTCGACTTCTACGAAATGAAGAAGCGCGGCGAGAAAGTGGTCTGGATCACCGCCTATGACGCGCCCACCGCCGCCTGCGCCGAGGCCGCCGGCGTGGACATGCTGTTGGTCGGCGACTCGCTCGGTATGTGCGTCTACGGCTACCCGAGCACCATCCCGGTAACCATGGAAATGTGCATCCGCCATACCGAGGCGGTGCGCCGTGCGGCACCCAACACCTTTGTCATCGGGGACATGCCGTTCATGTCCTATCAGACCACCACGGCGGACGCGGTCTATAACGCCGGCCGCTTCCTCAAAGAAGCCGGCGCCGACGCCATCAAGCTCGAGGGCGGCGTGCGCGTGGCGGACAAGATCAAGGCCATCGTCGAGGCCGGCATCGTTGTCTTCGGCCACATCGGCCTGACGCCGCAGTCCTCCGGCCAGCTCGGTGGGTTCAAGGCCCAGGGGCGCACCCTGGAGACCGCCAAGCTCATGCTGCAGGACGCTTTGGCCGTCCAGGAGGCCGGCGCGCACGCCCTGCTGGTCGAGGCCGTGGCCCCTGAGGTGACCAAGCTCATCCATGAGCGCCTCCGCATCCCGGTGTACGGCATCGGCGCCGGCCCCCACTGCGACGGCCAGCTCCTCATCGTCTCCGACCTGCTGGGCATCTTTGAGGCCTTCACCCCCAAGTTCGTCAAGAAGTACGCCAACCTGGCCGAGGAGATGAAAAAGGCCTTTGCCCAGTACGCCGAAGAGGTGCGCAACGGCACCTTCCCCGGCCCGGAGCACGTCTACCCCATGCTCCCCGGCGAGGCGGAAAAGCTCAGCGAGCTGTAATAACCCACCCGCATAACCCTAGAGGGGCGGTTACGATACCGCCCCTTTTTATTTCGGCCTATCGAATTGCCACCCCAGACGGAACGGGTATAATGGAGGATACCGCCTGGCCGGCGCATACTTCGCCATTATTGACGACCGGAACCGCATAATCCTGCCAAAGGAGGCAACTTCCATGCGCGCGGTGGATATCATCGCCAAGAAACGAGATGGGCTGGAACTCTCCCCAGAGGAAATCCACTGGTTTATCCAGAGTTATGTCAAGGAAGAGATCCCCGACTATCAGACCGCCGCGCTCCTGATGGCCATCTATCTGCGCGGCATGAACACCCAGGAGACCATCGCCCTGACCATGGCCATGGCACACTCGGGCGAGATGCTCTCCTTCAAGGATATCCTTCCCTTCACTGTGGACAAGCACTCCACCGGCGGCGTCGGCGACAAGACGACGCTGGCGCTGACGCCGGCCGTCTCCGCCCTCGGCCTGCCGGTCGCCAAAATGTCCGGCCGCGCCCTCGGCCATACCGGCGGTACCCTGGATAAACTGGAATCCATCCCCGGTTTCCGCTCCGACCTGACGCCGGAGGAGTTCCGCCGGCAGGCACGCGAGATTGGCCTCGTCGTCGCCAGCCAGACCGCTCAGCTCGCGCCGGCCGACGGAAAGCTCTATGCCCTGCGCGATGCCACCGCAACGGTCGGCAGTCTCCCGCTCATCGCCAGCTCCATCATGAGCAAAAAGCTCGCCGGCGGCGCCGACGCCATCCTGCTGGACGTCAAGGTCGGCCACGGCTCCTTCATGAAAACCCTCGCGGAAGCGGTCACCCTGGCCGGGCTGATGGTGGACATCGGCAGGAGCCAGGGCCGGCGCATGGCCGCGGTGCTGACGGATATGCATCAGCCGCTGGGCAGGGCGGTGGGAAACGCGCTCGAACTGCGCGAGGCGCTGGAGACCTTACACGGCGCCGGCCCGGAAGATTTCCGCACCCTGGTCATCACCCTGGCCGGCCACATGCTGACGCTGGCCGGCATCACCTCCGCCGTCGCAGAAGGCCAGGAGAAAGTCGCACAAGTGTTGGCCAACGGCGCGGCCCTGCGGAAGTTCCGCCAATTCATCGTGGCCCAAGGCGGAGACCCGGCCTATGTGGACGAACCGGACCGCCTGCCCAAAGCGCAGTATATCGAGACTGTCCCTGCGCCGCGCGACTGCTATATTGCGGAGCTGAATGCCATGGAAGTGGGGCTGACCTCTGCCCTGCTGGGCGCCGGCCGCGCCAAAAAGGGCGACCCGGTGGACCATGCCGTGGGCATCATCCTGCACGCCAAAATCGGCGACCGGGTGACAGCCGGCAGTCCGCTTTTCACCATCCACGCCTCACACCCAGAACATATCGCCATGGCGAGGGAGCGCATGCTGGCGGCCTATGCTTGGTCGGACGAGCCGGTCACGCCGCCGCCTTTGATCTATCGTGCCATCATGTAATGCAGGGCGGGGCGTCCTGGGGGACGCCCCGCCCATGTCCCATCACCAATCGGTGACCCGCCGGCGTTCCTCTACCACGCGTTGGTACACGCCGATGGTCAGGCCGGCGATGCGCGGCCAGTTGTACTCCTCCAACACCTTGCGGTAGGCATTCTCCACCCGCAGGCGCGTCCATTCCGGATGCTGAAGGGTGTGGAGAATGCCCCAGGCCACCGAGTTCGGATCACCGGGATAGACGGTGATGCCCGTCTCGGCGTGCTGGACTACCTCTTTCAATCCCCCCACTTCCGAGACCACCACCGGGCACTTGGCCGCCATGGCCTCCAGGGCGACGATGCCGAAAGGTTCGTACAGGCTGGGGAAGACCGCGCAGTCCGCCACCTTGAACAGGCGGTTGCGGTCCTCATCCGAGATGCGGCCGGCGAAGAGCACCTTTGGCCCAACCCCCAGCTCCCAGGCGAGCCTCTGCACAGTTTCCAGGTGAGGGCCGGTGCCGGCGATGACAAACTTGGCCTGTGGAAAGTCCTTCAACACCAGCGGCACAGCGCGCACCAGCGTCTCCACCCCCTTCTCATACACGATCCGCCCCACGTAAAAGACGATCTTCTCCTCCGGCAGGGCGTACATGGCGCGGAAGGCGGACAGGTCAACCCCCTCCCACTGCTGGAATGGGGTCGGGTCCACCCCGTTGGGAATCACGTCAATCTTGTCCGCCGGCGTCCCGAAGTAACTGCGCACCTCCTCCGCCATATACTGGCTACAGCAAATGACGCGCCAGGCCTCATAGGTCAGCCACCATTCCACGTCATTGATGGCCCTCGACTGCTCGCCGTGCAGTTCCCCGCGCCCCCGCCCCCGCTCGGTGGCATGGATGGTCGCCACCAGCGGCGTATGATAGACGCGCTTCAGGGCGCAGGCAGAGAAGGCCACCAGCCAATCGTGGGCATGGATGATGTCAAAGCCGCCCAGCTCCGACCACAGCCGGCTGGCGCGTTCCTCCAACAGGAGATTGGTCTGCCAGGCATAGGTATAAAAGTTGGCCTCCGATTGGGGCGCCGGCTCCACCCGATGCACCACCGCCGGCCCGATGCGCTCCTGCGGTTCCCCGCCGGCCAGACGCGGCGTCACCAGATGCACCTCCAGCCCCAGGCCGGCCTGTGCCGGCAACAGCTCTGCCACGTGCTTGCCCAGTCCCCCAATCACATGGGGCGGATATTCCCAGGAAAGCATCAGCACACGCATGGCAATCCCCCTTATGGAAGCTCGCTCAGCGGCACCCACTCCACCCCCGCGCCGGCACACCAATCCATGCCCCAGGCGTCCTCTCCCTCCGCCAGGGCTTCCAGCGCCCGACGAACCTTGTCGCGCGTGAGCTCCGGCCCCACTGCGTCCATTGCCTGGAAAAGGAGTCGCGCCGCGCGGTACGCCTGCACCGCCGGCGCCAGCGGCGCCTGCCCCGTCTTGCGCAGATACTCTTGGGCAAACTGCCGGTATCCTTCCCCCTGGCAGACATACTGCCACACATATACCGCCGGCCAACGCTCTCGCGGCAGTAATCTGCCCAGTAACGGCGCATACGGCCCGTACAGCACCAGCACCTGCGCGTACCGCTCGTCTGTCAGCACGGTGTCGTCCTGGAAATCCTCCTGGCCGAGCACAGCGATCAGCGAACCGCCGGCCGGCGGGGAAGCCCTCCCCGCGCCCTCCGCGACCCGCAGTCCCTGTCCGGCAAAAGCCTCCCGCACCTTCTCGCGCAGTTCCTCGTCCTCGATGCGCACCTCGAAGGCGGCATCGGACGCACTGCCCAATCGCATCTGTGCCGCCTGGGCAAAGGCAGAGGGGGAAGGAGCAAGGACAAGGGCACCGTCCGGCGCCTCTTGGGCGCAAGGGGCTGTACGTACCGCTGGTATGCCGGCGTTGCCGGCCGTGGAGAGGGCGGATGAGGATGTTGCCGGCGACCACGGCCCAATGACTCCCATCACCGCCGGATCCAACGCCAGCTTCTCCATCTGCAGGGCGGACATGCGCGGCTCCAGCTCATCATTCAGCGCCACCAGCTCAATGGGGCGGCCGGCAATGCCGCCGGCGGCGTTTTTCTCCCGCATAGCCATCTGCACCGCCGCCAAGACCGCATATCCCAGCTCCCGGCCGGCTCCCTCAAAGGGTGCCACCAGCCCGATTTTCACCGCATCCGTCGAGGTCACCGGCCGGCATCCGCCCGCCACCGCACTGCTGAGCATCAGCAGGATGAACAGCAGGGCAAGAAAACATGCTGGCCGGCGCTTACCGCTGGTACAGCTCCTGGTTGCGCAGATGTTCCTCATAGGTGCTGGCAAAGGCGTGCGTGCCATCCCCCTTCGAGTAGAAGAACAAGTAATCGGTCGGCGCGGGGTTCAGCACCGCATCAATGGACGCCAGACCCGGGTTGCAGATGGGGCCAGGCGGCAGGCCGGGATGCAGATAGGTGTTGTAAATGGATTCGGTGCCGGTCAGCGCCTCCATCGGCAGTGGGGTCAGCCACCACTGACCGGTCTGCGGCTGATACCCCAGCGCGTACTGCACGGTGGGGTCAGCCTGCAAATACATGCCCTTCGCCAGGCGGTTGAGATAGACGCTGGCGATGATGGGGCGCTCTTCCTCCACCACGGTCTCGCGCTCCACAATGGAGGCCAGGGTGACCACCTGATGAATAGTCATGCCGGCGGCTTGGGCCTGCGCCCTGCGGGCCGGGTCGAAACGCTCGTCGAAATTCGCCACCATCCGCTCCACAATCTGCTCCGCCGTGGAGTTGATCGCCAGGCGGTACGTGTCGGGGAAGAGATATCCCTCCAGAGAGGCGCCGGCGGGACGGTCTGCCAGCGAAGCATAGGGCAACTGCAGTGTGCGCACAGCATTCATGAAGGCGGCCGCGGTCGTCAACCCTTCCTTCTCCAGCATCTCGGCGATCTGCTCGGCGCGCCAGCCCTCAATCACCCGTACCACCACCTCGTTGACGCGCGCGTGCTGGAGCGCCTTGGCGATCTGCTCCATGGTCATGTTCTTA